>Ga0116145_1000878_pt1 | contig 32392 bp, 29 predicted proteins | sample AD_JPNHG1_MetaG_FD_89747 | JGI IMG/M metagenome (GOLD analysis project Ga0116145, IMG submission 89747) | Active sludge microbial communities of municipal wastewater-treating anaerobic digesters from Japan - AD_JPNHG1_MetaG | ecosystem: Engineered > Bioreactor > Anaerobic > Digestate | place... | reverse complement strand
TTTGCTGCTGATGCCAATGTCAACCCAGAGGTGGTTTTTTAATGTACTGGCATGTCCATTGGCATCTGCGTCGTACTCAATATAAAAATCTTCTGAAAGTGTACGGGCATAGTTTACAGCTGAAAAAAATACAACACTATTATAATCATAGGATGTGCTCAATGTTATTCCCGCATCACTGAAACCATCTCTGTCAAGGTAGGCATTATGGTAATATCCAAGCCATATACCGGTTTTAACAATAAAACTGTTTGCATGCAGTATCTCTTTAAACAGTGATAATTTTGCATAGACGTCTTCATTGACAGGTGTTTCTTCATCGGACTCTTCACGATAGTAGTCATAATATAGTTCCAGAACGGGAATAATGACGCAGGAAAGACTCAATATCCCGTACGCTTCAAAAAAAGATGGATCAACCGTTGCGCCAGCACTATCATAAAATGGGTACTGGCAATATTTTATCCCGATAGTGCTGCTGAAGGTATTCTGAGTAAATGAATATTCAAGTCCATAATCAAATTCATGATATGTCTTTGCTACATCGTTATCGCCACCTTCAGTGGTCATATAATAATCCTGATTTATCCCTATAGTTATATATCCCTGTACTCCGCTAACTTCACAACCAACTTTTGGCCATATAACGCCTGCACCTTTACCGTTTAGCTCAACACCACGCCACCAGTAGATACTGTCATACGTTACCCCTACGGGAAAAGAAAATAATTTTTCTGCTGAATAACTATTATTTGTAACAATACAGCAGCAGATTATACCTATAATAATATGTAAAATGGTTTTGAATAAATGGTTCATACATACCTCCTTTTAAAAATATAAAGACGCATGTTATGTGCGTCTTTATATTTTTAATTGTATCAAGTTAATGGTGTCAATATGAGAGTATTATTCATCTCATCATTATAGAAAATGTTACATTGATGAAATATACCTGTAATCTTTATGTAACAAAAAAGGGATGATCAGGATAAATACTATCAAACAAATTTTCAATTGACAGCAATTGCTTCTCTAGTATCATCCAGTAACATTTGCAGGTAACTATCGCACAAAATAGAGAAAACAAACCGTTTGTGCTACATTACAGGCATAGTTTATTTTTATGAGGTATCCCATAATGGCAGATGACATAAACGACTTAGTACTTCAGCGCATTGAAAAAGTAAAGCAGTTGCGCACTAAAGGAATCAATCCATACCCTATCCGATATAAACCAACACATACTGCGCAGGCAATCAAGGAACAGTTTGGCGAAGAGGACAAACGCCTTGTTACGGCAGCCGGAAGGATAAAGTCAAAGCGCGTGATGGGTAAGGCAAGCTTTGCCCACATTGAAGATGCAAGCGGACTGATTCAGGTGTATACGAGGCTTGACAGGCTTGGAGAAGAAAAATACGAGCTGTTTAAAACGCTTGATTTAGGTGATATTATTGGAGTTGCAGGGCATGTATTTAAAACAAAGCAGGGTGAGATTACCATTGAGGTTGACGATGTAGTGCTGCTTGCCAAAAGCATTCGTCCGTTACCAGTGGTAAAGGAAAAAGATGGCAAGGTGTTTGATGAGTTTGCCGATAAGGAGCAGCGATACCGACAGCGTTATGTTGATTTAATTGTAAATCCTCAGGTACGACAGCAATTTATACTGCGCAGCAACATGATTACCGGCATTCGCAATTTCCTGAATCAAAAAGGCTTTATAGAGGTTGAAACACCCATGATGCATGCGATACCGGGTGGTGCGGCTGCACGTCCTTTTATAACGCATCACAATGCACTTGATATAGATTTATATTTACGTATTGCCCCTGAACTGTATTTAAAGCGTCTGCTTGTTGGCGGATTTGACAGGGTGTATGAGCTTAACCGCAATTTCAGGAATGAAGGCATATCGACGCGCCACAATCCTGAATTTACCATGTTAGAGCTGTATCAGGCGTATGCTGATTACAACGATATGATGGCAATAACACAGGAGCTAATAAGCACATTGGCAAAGGAACTTCTGGGGGCGATAGTTATTACCTATCAGGGCAATACCATTGACCTTACGCCGCCGTGGCAGAAGCTACGCTATAGTGAGGCACTGAAAAAATATACAGGGATTGACTTTACCGCCATTTCGCGCGATGAGGCATATGCCGAAGCCGTGAAGCGTAATATTGATGTAACGAAAGAGATGTCATTGTGGAAGATAGCCGAAGAGTTCTTTGAGGAAAAGGTTGAGGAAAATCTCATCCAGCCAACCTTTATCATCGACTATCCAAAGGAACTATCGCCACTTGCAAAAAGCAGGGAGGATAATCCGGAGTTTGTTGAGCGCTTTGAAGTTTTCATAGCAGGCAGGGAGATGGCAAATGCATTCAGCGAACTCAATGATCCGTTTGATCAGCGGCAGCGTTTTGAGGAGCAGGTAAAGATGCGTGAAGCCGGCGATGATGAGGCACAGATGATGGACACCGACTATATAACAGCACTTGAGTATGGAATGCCACCTGCTGGTGGACTTGGCATAGGAATTGACCGGCTTGCTATGTTGTTTATTGACACCGCTTCCATAAAAGATACGATATTGTTTCCGTTGCTGAAGCCGGAAAAATAGGGAGATATATGCAAACAGTTAGCTACACCTATAAACAGTATGGATTACATATACACAGGTTTTTGTATGATTGGGTGCTTTCATGGGCTCATTCCCCATTTGGTGAAAGGGCACTGTTCGTGCTGGCATTGGCTGAGTCATCATTTTTCCCTGTGCCGCCGGATGTTTTGCTCATTGCGCTTGTTTTAGGGAAAAGGGAAACGTGGCTGCGCCTTGCAATCCTTTGCTCTATTGCATCGGTTATTGGAGGATTAGCAGGGTATGCCATTGGATATTATTTATGGTATAGTGGCGATAGTTTTTCTTCAATTGCCATGTTCTTTTTTAACAATATTCCAGGCTTTACTATAGAATCGTTTAATACAGTTTCAAAGCTCTATGATGTATATTCTTTCTGGATTGTATTCACTGCAGGATTTACCCCCATACCCTATAAAGTGATTACCATTACAGCAGGAGTTGCAAACATTAATCTCTATATGTTTGCCATAGCATCGGTCATAAGCCGTACAATGCGATTTTTTATGGTTGCCGGGCTTATCTATAAATTTGGTGAACCCATTAATGCATTTATCAATAAATGGTTTAACGTTTTATCCATAGCATTTGTGGTACTGTTGATTGGCGGCTTTTATGTTTTGAAATATGTAGTATAATTGGTGTATGGTTTATTTTGTTGTTTATTTCATTATTGAGAAGACTTCCAGAACTTTTGAACACTATACCATACCATAAAACAAAAGAAAAGGAGGATTGTTATGAAAATTTTTATCGACAGCGCTGATATTGATGAGATTGCACAAGCCTATAGCTGGGGTATTGTTGATGGGGTTACCACCAACCCATCGTTGTTGAAAGCTGCAGTGGATAAAAGAAAAGCAAAAGGTGAAACGCTGGATATGGAAGCTTATATTACTAAACTTCTGGAAATTTCAAAGCCCAATCCGGTTAGCCTTGAAGTGACCAAACGCACTGCAAAGGAGATGATAGCACAGGGGCGTACTATCTATAAGCGTTTCAACAGTATTGCAAAGAATGTCAATATAAAGATACCGGTTAATCCTGCCATGCAACCGGATGAGCAATGTCATTTTGATGGCATCAATGCAGTGAAGGTTTTGCAATCTGAAGGCATCCCGGTAAACTGTACGCTGGTGTTTACCCCGGAGCAGGCGCTTTTAGCGGCTAAAGCGGGTGCAGTCTATATCAGCCCATTTGCAGGACGTATTGATGATTATATACGAAGCAGCGCACATATCAAATTTGATAAAAGCGATTATTTTCCAGAGGAAGGGATTGAGCAGAATGGCGTACTGTTACATGATAATGGGATAGTTTCAGGGATAGATGTCGTATCGCAATGTGTTGAAATAGTAACATATTATGAATACAAATCTGAAATTATTGCAGCATCGCTGCGGAATCCCCGTCAGGTACGTGAAGCAGCGCTTGCGGGCGCTCATATAGCAACTGTACCATTTGGTGTGATAGCTCAAATGTTACGGCATGAAAAAACATTTGAAGGCATGAAGAAATTTACCGATGATATCGTCCCTGAATATGAAAAACTAATTGGATAGAGAGGTTGCCATAAATAAAAATTTTTTTTATATTGTAATAAATAGTATAGTACAAACTACAATAGAGTAATGGTGGCAATAATAATAGAACATGGTAAACCAGGAATATATCCATGGCACATCGGTATGAATATGACGGCAATCTCCAGATTAAAGAGGATGTACAGGTAAAGAAACCACGCATGTATAAGGTTATTCTTCATAATGACCATTATACAACCATGGATTTTGTTGTAGAGGTTCTGGTTACAATATTTCATAAAAATAATATGGAAGCAACGGAACTTATGTTGCAGGTTCACAGAAATGGTTTTGGTATTTGTGGTGTGTATACCTATGATATAGCACAGACCAAGGCAGGACAGGTACATACACTGGCACGTCAGCGTGAATTTCCGCTGAAGTGTACTGTTGAAGAGGCATGACAGGTATACTGGTATTTTAATTGTAATAAATTGTAATAAAGGGTTTTGTCAATGGAGATAAGCACCGTATTAAACCAGATATTGATGGCTGCCTATAATGAGGCAAAGAATCGTAAGCATGAATATCTTACGCCTGAACATGTTTTATTGGCCTCGCTGTATTTTCCTGAAGGCAGGGAGGTTATAGAAGGATGCGGTGGCAATGTTGAGCAGCTTAAGCGAAATTTAAGCAAGCATCTTTCAATGCATATTCCTGTAATTGCAGATGGAGAACCTTCACAATCTGTTGGATTGCAGCATGTTATTGAACGTGCCATTATGCACATCAATTCCGCACAAAAAGAGATTCTGGATTTTGGTGATATAGTCATTGCCATTTATGAAGAAGAAGAATCATTTGCTTCATACTTTTTAGCTCGTGAAGGTATCACTCGCTATGACCTGTTGAATTATATATCACATGGCGGAAGTTTTGAAGAAGAAGAGATAGAAGAGTTTGGTGATGAGGTTGGGGGTAATACCGAAAAACAAAGCAAAGTGCTGGAGCAATTTACTATTGAATTAACGCAAAAAGCGCAAAAGGGAGAGCTCGATCCCCTTATTGGCAGGGAGGATATTTTAGAACGTACCATGCAGGTGCTGTCGCGAAGATTAAAAAACAACCCTGTCCATGTCGGTGAACCTGGTGTTGGTAAAACTGCAATTACCGAGGGATTGGCTCAGCGCATTGTGGCAGGTGCTGTGCCGCAATCACTGAAAAATGCAAAGATCTACCGGCTGGATATGGGTGGGCTTATTGCCGGTACACGATTCCGAGGTGATTTTGAAGAGCGCCTTAAGCGTGTGATTGCTGAATTGCAAAAGCAGGAAAAGGTGATACTGTTTATTGATGAGATACATACAATCGTTGGTGCGGGTGCAGTGAGCGGCGGTTCAATGGATGCTTCCAATATTTTAAAACCGGTGTTAGCCGATGGTAAAATCCGTTGCATAGGCACCACAACCTATGACGAATATAGAAAATATTTTGAAAAGGATGGTGCACTTTCACGGCGCTTTCAGAAGATTGATATCCATGAACCATCGCATGAGGATACAATCAAGATCCTCAAGGGTATAAAATCCCGATACGAGGAGCATCATAATGTAATCTATACTGATGATGCACTGGCACAGGCAGTTGAGCTATCAGCGCGATATATTACTGAGCGAAAGCTTCCTGACAAAGCGATAGATGTTATAGATGAGACAGGAGCTTTTGCGCGGATGTATGCCCGTGATGAAGAGAACCCCACCATCACAGCCCATCAGATTGAACAGATGATAGCTAAAATGGCGCGTATTCCTGAGCGCACAGTTTCTGCAAGTGAGACTGCAAAGTTGCAGTATTTAGGGGATGAGCTTTCAATGCACATCTTTGGACAGGATATGGCAGTCCAAAAGGTTATAGAGGCCATCAAGCGTTCGCGCGCAGGCTTCCGGGAAACAGAAAAACCCATTGCATCGTTTTTATTTGTTGGTCCAACAGGCGTTGGCAAAACCGAGCTGGCGCGACAGCTTGCATTTATCATGGGTATTGAACTTATTCGGTTTGATATGAGCGAGTATCAGGAAAAGCATACTGTTGCCCGGCTCATTGGAGCGCCACCCGGCTATGTAGGATATGAAGAAGGAGGACAGCTTACTGAAGCGGTACGCAAACATCCATACTGTGTGTTGCTGCTTGACGAGATTGAAAAAGCACATCCTGATGTTTTTAATGCCCTTTTGCAGATTATGGACTATGCAACCCTTACGGATAATACAGGACGCAAAGCTGATTTCCGCAATACAATTATCATTATGACATCCAATGCAGGTGTTCGTGAAATGAATAAAAAGGTGCTTGGGTTTGAAGTGGCTACCTATAATCTTGATGCCGTTAACAAAGAGCTGGAACGCCTTTTTGCTCCTGAGTTCAGAAACAGGCTGGATGCAATAGTGTATTTTAATGGGCTCAACAAAGATATGATGCGCAGGATTGTGATTAAAAAGCTTGATGAATTTTCTAAACAGTTGCAGGAAAAACATGTAGAGCTTGTCTGTACCGATGCATGTATCGATTGGCTTTCAGATAAGGCATATTCCCCGGTGTTTGGAGCACGTGAGGTTGCCCGTGTTATACAGGAACACATCAAGTCATTTTTTGTGGATGCAGTTCTTTTTGGAGCGCTAAAAAATGGAGGCAGGGCAATAGCTGATATTGTCGGTGATGCAATATCGATAACTATCGAACAATAGTACATGTATGGTGCATTTTTTGAATAACGATATTATATGTTTTCCTCCGGTTGAAGAGGCAAATGAAGATGGATTGCTGGCATTTGGCGGCAATCTAACGACAGAATGGTTGCTTGAAGCCTACACGCATGGCATATTCCCCTGGTTTAATAGCGACAGATCAGAAATTTTGTGGTGGAGCCCTGATCCGCGTTTTGTGTTATTTCCTCATGAATTGAAGATTCACAGGTCACTGAAGCAGGTGATGAAGAAAAAAATATTTACGGTGAGCTTTGATACAGCTTTTGCACAGGTTATATCGGAATGTTCAAAACCGCGGAGGCAGGCTTTTGGCACATGGATAACTACAAGGATGAAACATGCATATATAAAACTGCATGAACTGGGATTTGCACATTCGGTAGAGGTGTGGCACAACGGTCAACTTGCAGGAGGGCTTTATGGAGTATCGCTGGGGAATACTTTTTTTGGCGAGTCAATGTTTACCCTTATGGACAATGCCTCAAAGATTGCACTGGTAACGCTGGTTACCGTTCTGCGCCGATTGGAATTTGCGCTTATTGATTGCCAGGTATATACTGATAATCTAAAGCATTTTGGTGCACGATTCATACCAAGGGATGAATTTATACGGCTTCTTACCATGTCGCCTGGTTACACTACATTGTGTGGTAGCTGGAGTCATCTTGTTGTTGATGGCTATGACTATGTGCAGTGTATCAGTGAAGTAAACGCTTAGATTCCAGCAGGTGATTGTTTTTTGCTTTTATCTTTGTATAGCGTATTTTTGGATAGTGTAACAATGCATTGGTAAAAACGGTAAAAACAAAATATAATGAAAGCGAGATAACCGCTACAGCCATAACACCTGCTGCAACGACAATTATACGAAAATACACCAATGAAGAAAGTGAACATATGGATACTACAACGGCAGCCGCATAGATAACCAATAATATAAAAATAAAGCTAAAGGTACCATACAAAACCCATTTCCCTATTGCCATGGGTATCCCCTTTAATTGTTTGACCATCCACCGTGCAAATATTTCTGAGTACCTGGTAAAAAGTTCCTGTGAAATTTCTACAAACCGTTTAACCATTAATAGAGTTATGACAATACCAGCAATAAGCGAAGAGTACGATGTTATTCCGATTGCAAAAACAAAAAGAGTAACCATGGCGATAGTTACTCCCAAAAGAATACTTATCATCACTATAACGGGGATGCAGACGCTGATTGCAATAGATCTAAGTGATGCCTTTATTAAAGCAAGTGTGCTCTCAAAGCGGCTTAGATAGTCTTCAGGATGTAATACAAAGTATTCCCACTCCTGTGCATAGCGATCATCAGGTGGTCCAAAATCATCAAATAAAGATGTCATCTCTGGTTCAGATTTTACATGATATTTGTTCCAGACAATGTCATAGCTTGCTCGCTGCGACGGGTTGGTAAGGATATCATACGCTTCACGGATAAGTACAAACTGTGCATAGCTGTTTTGTTTTGTGCTGTCAGGGTGAGTTTCTTTTGCTTTTTGTCTGAATGCTGATTTAATGGTGCCAGTATCGGCAGCAGGGGAAACACCAAGTATTGTATAATAATCTTTAAATGATATGTCCATAAGCAACAATCAGCTATGTTTGAATGTATCGGAAGTATTGCACAGCATCACTATCAGTGCGAAAAATTTTAATAAATTTTTCAATTTTTATAATATCCAGAATGTTCTGGATTGAATCATTAACATGTGATAAAACTAAATCGCCGTTGTTTTTTCTGATTTGTTTTGTAGCTAAAATAAGTGTACTTATACCTGCGCTGTCTATAAGAGTAACTTTTTTCATGTCAACAATGATCTTTTTTGCCCCACCCTTGATAAGGGTAGTTAAAAATAGCATTATTTCGCGGGAGGTGTCAATATCAATTTTTTCAGGGTAATTCATGTAGAAAATAATCATATCATAGTCAACATTTTCCTTGTTAATTAGTGAAAGATTTAATAATTCTATTTCAAAACTCATAGTAAACCACCTGTATTTTATAGTGATTAAACGTATTGAAAATAATGCAAGGCTTCGTCCTCTGAATGAAATATTTTGATAAACTTCTGGAATTGAATTGGTTTAAAAATTAATAAAATACGTTCGGACACATTAATTAATACTACATCGCCATTATGGTGCTGGCGAATATATTTTGCAATTTCTACTATTGTACCAATTCCATAGCTATCAATAAATTCAACTGAAGTAAAATCAAAAATTATTTTACGTAAGCCTCCATTTATCAAACACATCGTGAGTGCAAGTAAATCATCATTTTTATCCATATCCGCGACATCGGCTAATTTTATTATGCAGACTGCTCTGTTATAATTAATGGTATCAATTTTGATACCGGGTAATTCTATTATTGTACAATTCATACTTCTTACTATTTTACTATTATGCAATATTCATAAATCAATAACTATTTTTCATCAAAAAATGATTTCATAACAGTTCAGCAATCAGTAGCGTTACATCATCTTTAAAAGGTTCATCAGCAGGGATTGAGCTCCAATCATGTAATAGTTTAATCATTTCATCAATTAGTATAGCTGGTTGCTTTTCAAAACTGTTTGCTATACATGTAATGACATTATCCTCGCCAAATATCTGTTTGCCCTTTTTCAATTCTATAACACCATCAGTATATAATATAAACTTATCGCCATGCTGGTAGTGTATGCTTGTTTCTTGATATTTAGCGTCCCCTATCCAGCCAATAGGGAATGCCCTTGTCCAATTTTTAAATACTGTACCATCGTTGTGCAGTAATAAGGGAGGGGGGTGCCCTGCAATTGATACTGTAATTGTTTTATTTTTTGTGTTGATCAGACTATAGGCTGATGTAATATAATTATCATGGATTGTGCTGGATAAATCTTTATTGAGTAATGTCATCATCCTGGCAGGATACCGTGCATGTTCTTTATTGTTGATAAATGCCATTTTAAGCATTGCGCATACCAGTGCAGCGGGGATACCATGTCCGGTTACATCAGCGATCATAATACCAATTTTATCATCATCAATTTTTATTACATCATAAAAATCACCACCCATGTCCCGCGTTGGGATGTAGGCGTGAGCAATAGTAATGTTGTGCAATTGTGGTATATTCTGTATAACGACAGAGTTATGAATTTCATGGGCTAACCTTATTTCATGCTTTAATATCACATAATCATTATGTTCTTTTACTGATCGTTTCAACATAATAAGATTATGTATTCTGGCTATTAATTCTTCTTCATTATAGGGTTTACTAAGGTAATCGTTAGCGCCTACTCTAAAGCTGGTAATGATTTCCTGTGTTCGGTGTTTTGAAGTCATTATTATAATAGGCAATTCATGAAGTGAATAGCTTTTTCGTATTGTTTCACATACCTGAAAGGCAGAAGTGCCGGGCAATATGGTATCAAGAAGTACAATATCGGGTATTCTGTTTTTCTGGATACTATCATATAGCAATGAAGGATCATGGGAAAATTCTATGTAAAAATTGGCCTTCTGGAGCATCTCCTGCAAAATTTTTACATTAACAGGATCGTCGTCTACTATATAAACAAATCCTTGTGAAGTATCCAGCATTAACGATGGTTGATATTGGATGATATCTTCAGGTAAGCTAATCACAAAATCATTTGTAGATGCTGTTGCTAATTCTTTACTAATCAGATTTTCATCATAAGGGAAATCTACTGTAACACACGAACCGCCATCGGGTTGAGACTCAATGTAAATGCTGCCATCATGAAGCTCTATCAGCTTTTTTGTTACAGCAAGTCCAAGAGCTGATCCGCCAGATTGTTTGTTGGATACAGTGCTGTCATATCCAAAATCATCAATATTTTTTACCAGTTCAGGAGGGATGCCTCCTGCAGTACTGGTAATTATGATTGAAAGGGTATTACTATCATGCATTTGAGTGGCAATGGTAATAGTTCCCTGTTTGGTGTATTTAATCGAATTGCCAATTATATTTAAAAGAATCTGTTGTAAACGCTGTTCATCAACATACAGGGGGGAGGCATTACTCTGGATAGACAGGATAATCGTAATATCTTTTGATGCTACTGCTGGTTGTAATAGAGAGATAACAAAGTTTATAACGCCGGTTATATCTACAATTTTTTTATTGAGCACGATGTCATTATTTTTTAATCGGGTAAAATCAGAAATATCATCAATCAGATAGGATAATCGCATGGCGCTGTTGGTGATAAGCTGAAGGGTATTAGTTGTATATGGGTGATTTTTTTCAGCATAATCATGGATAATATTATTGGTTAAGTGTATTATGCCATTTAAAGGGATCTTCAGTTCATACGATAAATTTGCCAGAAAATCGTCTTTCAACTTATCAAGTCGTATCAGTTCCCTGTTATTTTGTTGAAGTGCACGGATCTCTAAATTTACCATATAAAAAAGATGTTGTATGGTTGTGGCTAATTTTCCTATTTCATCAGTTTTGTTTTTTATAGGGATTTCAATATTGGTTACACCTTCATCAAATTGTTTTATGGACTGGATCATTGTTTCAATTGGCCGGGAAAATGCACGGGTGAATGATAATGAAAAAATAACAGCTAAAAAAATTATAATGACTGTACTGATAACAAAGATAGTATAATTGCGATACACAGGTTTTAAAACAGCATCTTCATTATAGAGCAATCGTGCTATGCAATGGATATTACCCATGGCTACTGGAGACTGAGCTACGAATTCAAAATACCGTATGTTATTTGATGATATATATGAATAGGTGCTGGTTGATTTTAATTTATTGACAATTATATCGGGTAATTTTGTTAAAGTTTTGTTGTTTGGAATATCAACAAGTAACAGCCCGTTGTATTTTTTATTTGGTGCAGCTAAAATAACCTGTATGGATGCAAGTTCTCTGGTGAATGGGGGTTTTAATGTTTCTACAAATTCTAAAGCATCTATGCTGGTTTGAGCAACGTTTCCACTGTTGAGCAATACAATAGCAGCTATAGAATGTGCAAGGTTCATGGAGTATATGGTACCTTCATTAACAAGATGTTCTTTTTGTTGCTGAATCTGATTATGAATAATGTACAATGGTATTGAGGTTGAAATCACTATGATGATTAAAAACGCAATCAGTATTTTATATCTTAATCTCATATTATTGAAACTTTTTTATGGTTTCTTTAATTCTTTTTGCCCGTACAATGTAAGCCTTAGCTGTTGGATTATCAGGATCAATCATTAAGATAATACTCATCGTTGCAATACACCCGTCATAATCATTATTGGTAAACTGCTCAATCCCTTTGGTTTGAAGAGGTAAAATTTCGGGCTTAAGTTGTTCGCGGGTAGTAACTAAAATATTTTCAGCATCCTGTATATAATCTGATGCCTGTATTAAATAAGGAAGGGCTTCAATTTTTTTATTTTGCTGAATCAGTGCAATGGCATGATTATGGTGAACTATCGCTTCATTAATTTTATTTATATGTTGCTGTGCTTCTACCTGCCCGCTATCAAGAGAAAGGATCTGATTAAAACACTGCAGAGCGCTGGTATGCTCCTTATTTTTTAGATATGCATATCCTGAGTCATACAGTTTTGTAATTTTTTCAGCTTTATTTTTTTCCTTTTCCTTTTGCTGTTCTATATAATATTCAGCGGAATGCAGTGCAAACATATAACCTATTTTTCCATAGATGTTTAATACCTGTAATTTTTTGTGTGATAGTTCTGATAAGCTGTATTGGCAGTCCAGCATAATGATAGTATGCTTAAAAATGGATTTTGCAATACCCGTGTTTAGTAGCCATCCTGCTTTGATTGTTGAATCATACGCATCAGTTTTTAGTGCAGTGGCAGTATGGTATTGAACCGACAATCCAGTTCCTCCATATATGGTTATGTCATGCGGTAATGAAAAATATAAGGACGGTATGGTGTGCAATGCATATACCTGCATGCTTGATCTGCTGCTTTCAGCGAAGGTATATCGGTAATATACCAGTTGAGCGTTAAGCATAATGAAATTATTATATGGTGCATAAATAAAAAATCCTGCGCCAATGCCGTTATCCAGTTTATTTTTATAATATCCTGACAATGCAGAATATCCTGCCTGTGCGCCAGCGGTTATATGACCATCAAATGACGTTTGAGCTATTATCACAGCAGGCAATAGCATATACAGTAACAAAAAAACACTCAAAACATATTTATACTCAATAACTATCACCCGTTGTTCCAGTTTTAAAAATAATTAAAACGCTTACCAGCATAACCCTAAAAGATGATGCTGGTTATTACAATTTCTTTCATTATCAGAGAGCCATTGTTCTGTTTTATTATGTGCCCCGCTTCTTCCCTGAAAACTATTTGTTCCATCAGTCCATCCATTGCATGTATTCAATGCATCACACGTGCCATCAGCTAAACTGCCTGACCACCAGAAACTATCGCACACACCAGCATCCTGTAACTTTTTATTGATAGAACTATCGACAAGATCATCCCAGTTATATGCTATAATGATTCCGGATGGGGAATATACCGGCCAATCTAAAGGAATACCTGCAAAATGTAGAGGGATGGTAGCAATGGAATCATCATTATTAATGCTGATGAACGCTATAACATTATCCTGCGGGAGGTCCGGATATGCTGATTGCAAAACACTCTTGCATAATGCATTGAGGGCATCACGGGCTGATACTATAACAACAACTCGCGATGCTTTTTGAAAAATCATGTCACCGGTATATGTCCCCGCAGAGAATAGATACATTCTTCCTTTTGTGGTAAATGAGGTTGGGGTGTAAACCGCAATGTTTTTGTCAGGATCTCTGACACAGACATTGGCATGGTATAGCTTCCCGATGGATAGATTGGTGATGGTACTTTGATTTATAGGCTGATTGGACCAATTATCCTCTTTAAGCAGTCCAGACTGAAGTATTTCTTGCAATGAAAAAAGAGTAAGTGTTTGACTTACAATAACCTGATATTGGAGTAATTCAGATGGAGAATCATCATTTGCGAATGTCCATTGCATTTTTACAGAATTTTCTGTTATATTTGATGTTAACAGCAAGCCATTGTTGCCGGGGATAGGAACTGATGTTAAAGGTTTATCGGTGGTATAATTATTTTCTTCCTGGATTATAGTATTGATTTGATCATCTGTGCATGACAGCATAGTGAGACTTGATACAATGGCAATTCCTATGAGAACAACTTTGCATGTATATTCTAATTGATATACCATAATTATTATTTAATGAGTGCACTATTAAATTTGCAATAAATGTCTCTTTACACTATCAGCATAATAAAAGTGCAGGAAAATTGCAACTTTTTTATGAAAATATTATAAAATGGAGTAATTTTTGAGCATCAGCAATGATTTTTACATTTTTTATTTGACACCAAAAAGCAATTAATTATACAAGGTTCATCCATTTGTTACAATAATAATTATGGTGCGAGTCGCTAGCTCAGTCGGTAGAGCAACTGCCTTTTAAGCAGTGGGTCCGGAGTTCGATTCTCCGGCGACTCAATAAAATAATATTGACAGTTTCAATGTTATTTTTTTAAGTAGTCTCATTATTACATGTCCCCGTCGTCTAGGGGTCTAGGACACCGGGTTTTCATCCCGGCAACAGGGGTTCGAATCCCCTCGGGGATGCATTGAAAATAAAAAAGGGTACGATGTCAATAAAGTGCCCTTTTTTATTTTTGTAAATTCAAGGAATTTTTTTATCTATACTATAAAGATTATGTTACTTCTTTGAAAAGAGAATAACACCCACCATCATTCCGGGCTTGATTCGGAATCCCAGTAGATAACATTAGATTCTGAAACAAGTTCAGGATAACATTCTCGCTTCATTGTATCGTATCATGGTGGTTATAGTATGGTTAATGTTAACTTACCGGGTATTCATTTATGACAGGTGCTCTATAAAATTTTATAATGAATTATTTTATTACTTGCAATTATTTATATGTTCTCTTTACATATGAGATATATTTCAAAACTAATAAATATACACTACTGTATAAAAAGGAATGTTTATGAAGGAAAATCTTGCATTATCCTTTTATCCGGTATCTCTTGAACAAATTCAAGAAAAAGTAGAGCGAAAGCAAATAAGGCAAAAAAATAAAATTAATGATTTATTCCAACTCGATTTATTCTATAACAGTAAAGCAAATAACACTAGAATTATAAAAGATGCATCTGGCAATTATATAACACGGGTAGACGGTGAGATACCTGTAGATTTGTCTGTCAGAAATGGCGAGAGGTTTTTATTTATAAGTTATGATCAGAGTATTTTAACTCATGGTATACATAAATACCCTGCAAAATTTTTCCCTGAATTGCCAAGATGGTTTATTAAGCGATATTCAAAAGAAGGGGATTTAATCCTTGATCCTTTTGCTGGTAGTGGCACTACTAATGTTGAGGCATTATTAAATAAACGCCATTCTGTTGGAATTGACATTGATCCTTTCTCAAGACTTCTTTTAAAAGTTAAAGTTACACCATTAAATGAAAAGGAACTATTATTTGCTCAACAATATTTTTTAGAAGCTATAAAAAATTTTCATGTTGATAGTTTATCTCAAAAAGATTTACCTGATTTTCCTTATCGAGACAATTGGTTTAATAAAGAAATTTTATATGAACTTGCATATATTAAAAAGCAAATTGAAATAATGGATGTTTCTGAGGATATTAAAGATTATTATAAAATTTCTTTTTCATCAATAATCCGATCCGTTTCCAATGCTGATGATAATTGTACAAGAACAGTCGTTAGAAAAAAGCTTAATAAAAAAGTATATCCTGCAGATGCATTGAAAAAATTTGTTGAAGCGATATTAGTCGGGACACCTAAAATGATCGAATTTTCAAAGATGGTGCCAAAGCACATAGATGTTATATTACCTGAAAATATGGATGCACGCGATATCAAATATAATGATGATTATTTTGATTTAGCAATTACCTCTCCACCTTATGCAAATGCAGTTGACTACCCAAGAGCTCATCAATTGGAAAGTTACTGGTTAGGTTTAGTCGAAGGTTCTTTGACTCCTCTTAAGAAAAAACATATTGGGACCGAAAGCGTATCTTTTAATGACTATAGTCAGTTACATGTATTTAATATCGAAATTATTGATTTAAAAATTTCAGCAATTTTCAAAAAGGATCCCCGCAGAGCATTTATTGTATATAAATATCTAAAAGATATGGAAAGTAATCTTTCAGAAGTCTATAGGGTACTTAAAAAAGGAGGAAGATACATTATAGTGGTTGGTAATAATAAAATACGCGGAGAAGTTTTTGAAAATTGGAAATATATTATGCAATTAGCGGGAAAGACTGGTTTTACTATTGAAAATTATTTTGCTTCAGAAATAATTAAACATTTTATAAAAGTACCAAGGGAAGAAAGAATAAGCACTGACTGGATATTGATATTGAGGAAATAATTAGCATGGATAGTGGTGATATAGGACGGCAAGCTTCTGTTGAAGGTTTTGCACATGAACATATAGTTGTTGGCTTGTTGATGAAAAAATATCAAAATGTATCATTGGTTGATTTGCCACTATCCCCTTATGATATTATTATTGTCAGAAAACTCATCAATGGATCTGAAGATATAATTAGAGCACAGGTTAAAACTTCAAAAAAAAGTATAATTTTTACCGGGGGAATAAGAGGAGGTGTTGATCGGGAATATAAATCAAATGTAAAAACATATATTCAATCACCTGAAACATCAGACGTAATTATTGGGTTAAATCCTTTAAAAGAAGGTTCTTTTGATATGTATTTTATTCCAACAGTTCTCATAAAGAGATTTGGTACTAAAAGTAAATCAATTAAATCAATGGAATTATTTAAAAACAATTATGAAATGCTTGAAAATTGTAAAAATGAAGAATTTATTATTCAGCGATGTAAAGATTCAGGGTTTAAATTATATGAAGTTTAATAATTTTATTACTTCTACTATAGTACCACTATATATTGTTGCTATTATATTATTTTTTGCACAAAATATCTTTGCGGTAACCTTGAAATGGGATATACAGCCCGGGTCAAAATTAGAATTTGTATATGATGCCAATGTGGAATACTATGAAAATGGTATGCTACGGAAGGCATACAGTGAACGCAATATTATTGATCTTTTATGCTATAATAAAGAAACAAAAGGTCAGTTTGTTAAGGGGACATTTTCGGTATATAGAAAAAATATTAATGACTATCTCTACCGTTTGGAAGAGCAGTATAGCTCTGATTTTTTTATACGTGTTAATGGCATGTATGATGTTCCAGAAGGGAAATTTATGCCCAATTTACGGCATTTGCCTTCTTTCCCGGAGGGTGATGTAAAAGAAGGGAGTGTGTGGCAAGCACCGGTTAATATTATATTTAATAATTTTTCAGTTCCGCTTATTCTGTTGCTTGAAGCTCAATACATTGTGCTGTATATAAATAATGAAAGTCACGAAGCAATTATCAATTATTCAATTTTAATTGATAAAACCTTAAAAGACAAACCATACCGTGATGATATGCCAATAAAAATATATGGTCAGTATGCAGGTCAGGTGACCTGGGATTTTATGCAAAACCAGCCTAAGAAATCTGTTAATGCCTATAATCTTTTGTTACTTTTTGGTCGTACTGGTGAGTTAAATACTATTGAGTTTAAAATGGCAATTGATCAAACCAATATGGCATATAAACATATTCCAGACAATGAAAAGAAAAAACAACAAAAAGAAATTGAAAAGGAATTAAAACACGATGGCGTTTCCGTTGATTCTGACACGCGCGGGATGATTATACGATTTTCTGATATATTGTTTGAATTCGATAAATATAATCTTAATGGTGAAGCGTTAAAGGTACTTGAGAAATTGGTGACAATCATAAAGGCTAAATACCCCAATAATGAAGTTCTGGTGGAAGGTTTTACCGATAATGTCGGTAGTGATGACTACAATATGATTCTTTCCGAAAAACGTGCACAAACGGTTGCGACATATCTTAAAAATAGTCTGGGACATGACAAGATATCATACCGGGGATTGGGTAAAAATAATCCTATCGCTGATAATACCACTGCCGAGGGCAGACAAAAAAACAGAAGGGTTGAGATTATTATTAAGATGTAAATTATTGTAAAATTCTTTGTGTTCTTCTAATAAAGCGCCTGGCTTCGGATTTAAATACCTGAGACATCTCTGTTAATTCGTCAAACTTTTTGATAATAAACAGGGATTTCAATATATTTTTTATCTTTGCATCATCGTTTATTTCAGATATCTGTTTGTTGGAAGCAATAAAAATTTCATTACAGAAGTTAAAGTTTTTTTCAATGAGTTGCGATACAGGTTCAGATAGTTTTGTAAATGGCATTCCTGTTTTAAGATGAACATTTTTTAATATTAATGCTATAAGAGCTTTGATGTTTCGTTCTTTTGTAGCTTTTATATCCTGCTGCAACTTTTCAAAAGCAGTAAGTATAGATTGATTTCTTTGTTTGATTGATTGAATAATCTCGCCTTTTATCTCTGGAGGCATTTTAGAAAATGATGGGCTATGGTGAGGATATGCAAAACTAAGATATGCAGGTTGCAGCATAATCCGTGCGCATAGTGATTCATTGATACTTTCTGTTTCAAGAAAAGGTTTTATATCCTCAGGGGTTATTTTTAGTAAGGTTGGCAGCTTTGTGATTTGATCTGGAACAGGCAACTGGCATATAAAGCCAGCAATTGCTTTATTCTGGGATGTCTCGGTTGCAAAAAAATATTCTGATAAAAGTTGTACAAAGGCTTTGCCAGGATCACGGTACTGAGCATCTTCTTCGATGTCTATGATTGCATCAATAAGATTTTGATATGTTGTTTGTGTTTCCATAGTGTTGTTAATATATGCCAATATAGTATAATGAAACTAAGAAATAATCAATATTTTTTTAAGCTCGTGCCGTAACATCAATGGTTAAAGGGCTAAACATCCTTTTTTTGAAATACTGGTAGCCTATACCTGCAACCATAGCACCATTATCGGTACACAAAATAGGTGATGGGATAAAAATTTTATGATATTCTTTCTTTTTTTCAAAAATAATTTCTCTAAGGCGTTTGTTACTGGCAACACCTCCGGCTATAACCAGTGTAGATATCTTTAATCGTCGGGATGCTTCAAAGAGTCTGCGTGCCAGAATTTCCAGGGCGCGTTCCTGGAAGCTATAGGCAATCTCTGCAATGTCAGCATCAGGATGTTCATGTATGTACTGTATAACAGCGGTTTTAATGCCGCTGTATGAAAATGAATATGATTCGGAACTATCTGCCAGTATCTTGGGGAATAATTGTTTTTTAACGGTAGCCTGTTGGGCTAATGTTTCAATAATGGGGCCACCGGGGTATCCCAGTAATAAAAATTTTGCAACCTTATCAAATGCTTCACCTACCGCATCATCGGTGGTATTGCCTAAAAGCTCAAATTTGCCAAAGTCATGTACCAGATACAATGCTGTATTCCCTCCTGAAACCAGCAACCCTATAAATGGGAACTCAATGCCATATCCTTCAAGGAATGGTGCATACAGGTGAGCTTCGAGATGATGAACCCCAATCAGTGGGATGGAAAGTGCATAGCTTATAGCCTTCGCAGATTGGAGTGCAATAAGCAAAGAACCAACCAGTCCAGGTCGGCAGGTTGCAGCCACATAATCAATAGCATGGAATGATAGGTTTGCCTGTTTCATGCAATGGTCAATACAATCGTTGATTACCTCAAGATGAGCACGTGAGGCAATCTCAGGCACAACACCAAAATATTCTTGATGAAGTTTTATCTGGCTGAAAATAGCATGGGATACAATCTTCCTTCCATCAGCAACTATCGCAACAGCCGTCTCATCGCATGAACTTTCAAGCCCAATTCCAAGTACTTTATTGAACATTAATAATTTTCATAGCCTCAGATAATTGATTATCAAATTCAAGATCATACAGCGGCTTTTTTGCAAACCGGTAGATTTCTGATTTTAATATAAAGTTTGCTGTATCATCAGACAGCTTTATATTGTTTTTTTGCAGAACATCTTTAAATTCTTTTCTGGTTGCTTCATCATATTTTGAATGTTTATCAATAAAATTTTGTAAAATCTTTTCTTTCAGTAAAATATTTATCTGCTTCTGCTCTTCTCTGGAGATAGTTGCCATGGTAACGGTGTAATCGGGCTGTATTCCTATGCCGTGTATGGAAACACCTGACGGCGTGTAGTACTTTGCGATAGTAAGTGTTATACCGGTGTCTTCGTCTAAATTAAAGAATTTCTGAACAGAGCCTTTCCCAAATGTTTTTTCGCCCAATAGCTTTGCCCGCCCATTGTCCTTTAAAGCACCTGAAACAATTTCAGAAGCTGAAGCACTTCCTTTATTGACCAGTATAATACATTTGCCAGTATACAGAGGTATTGTTGTGGAACGGTATTCCTGCAATGTTTCCTTGCCACTACGCCCTTTTGTTGATACTATGAGAGCATCCTTTGGCAAAAACATATCGCTTATTGCAACAGCCTGATCCAGAAGTCCTCCCGGATTCCATCGCAAATCAACAATACATTTTGGTATGTTGTTCTTCTGGAAATATTGAAATGCTTTCTTAACTTCGGATGCGGTATCCTCGCTAAAGACCTTTATCCTGAGATACCCAATATTAGTATTATCAATAATTGCGTAATTAACTGACTGTAACTTAATGGGAAGACGTTCCAGCTCAATATCAATAGGATCATCAATACCTTCACGGATAATTGACAGTATAACTTTTGTATGAGGTTTACCCCGTATTATTGATATTATATCATTAATATTTTTATCTTTAATTGGCTTGTTATCAACCTTGTAAATAATATCTCCTGGTTGAATTCCTGCCTTCATTGCCGGGGTCCCTTCAATTGGTGAAACGACAACAATATCGCCGTTTTTAGCAGATATTTCAATCCCCACACCAATGAACTCACCACTTGTTTCCTCTTTCAACTGACTGAAATCCTGCTCGTCTAAAAATCGTGAAAAAGGATCATTTAACGAAGCAATCATCCCCCGGATAGCTCCATAAAAAAGATTTTTAGAGTCAGCTTGCTCAACATATTCATCACGGATAAGCTGATATACCTGATGAAAAAAATCTAAATATTTAAATGAGGGCTCCTGTGCTGATACATTGAATGCGATATTCACACCAATGAATATTCCTGCTAAAAATGAAATGACAATTATATGAAATGACCTTTTTTTTAACCACTGTATCATATATTCCTCACTTTACTTATTTATGGTTTGATATCAAAAAGCCTGAATTTGTCCGGGTGTTTTGTGCGACAGTAACTGTAAAATGACTGCTCATTGATTGAAAAATCCTTCAATACAGAGTTTAAAATATCTCTTCGTTGCATGGTTGATTGTTCTTCATCAAAGCTTTCAACAAATTCCCGTTTTAAATATTCCTGCCAGATTATGGAAAATTCATCTTCAGAAAGTTGCTGATGCAAACACCCTGTTGCAATAGCCATGATAATGATACACAGTATAGGTACAAAAATCTTTTTCATTGTTACAATCCTGACAATTTTTTATAAACATTCATTAATACAGCACACCAAAAACTATACTGTATGCAACCATTGTAAGCACAAAAAAATAGTAGTAAAGTAGCTTCATTTTAGTTGCTTACCCTATGAAAGATGTGGCTATGATGTTTTTTCATTTTCAATTTTCAATAGTAGTATGATGGTAAAAAATTGTAAAGATATTTATATAATTTGTTTAATAACTTTACGTGAAAAGTCTGTTAAAATACGTGCTGTTAATCCCCAGATTGTATAACCATTGTACTGATAATAATAAATGGCATAGGGAATGCCCTCATAGGTATAATAGTCAACATTGTCATATTTTTCTTCTACAAAAAGGGATAACGGTACCTCGGTATAGGATTCTATCTCATCATGACTGATGGTAAGTGTGTAGGGATAAGGAATTATTCCAGCAAACGTGTATACATGAAATCCATAAATGGAGATAAAGTGGTCAAATTCGCCCAGCACCGTTATATCTTCAGGCTTTATACCTATCTCTTCATGTGTTTCACGCAATGCAGTGTCAAGCGGTGTTATATCAACAGGGTCAATACCTCCCCCGGGTAACGACACTTCGCCTTTATGAGTGGCAACCTTATTTGTTCGTCGGGTAATAAGCAGGTATGGTTCATTATCCTTATAGAGCAGAGGAATGAGTACCGCTGAACCCTTCAAACTTTTTTTTTCAATATGAATCTGACGGGGAGGTCTTTGTTGCAATGTTTGTTTAATCCTTTCACAAAAATGCAAAAATTCATCATGGTTCTGAAAGGTTAGCATAGAGGTCACCACCATATATATCATTGATAATAACAGCCGGGAAATTATTTACTGTAAGTTCAACTATAGCTTCGGGCCCTAACCATTCAAATGCAACAGGTTTTGAGCTGATAACGCACTGGTTAAGATAGGCAGCAGCTCCGCCAAAGCTTGAGCAGTAAATAGCTTTGTATTGTACCAGAAGTTTTTTTATATTGTTATTGCGGTAACCCTTGCCAATGAATACCTTTACCCCTAACGAAAGCATCATCTCAGTATAGGCATCCATACGGTATGATGTTGTGGGTCCAATAGCGCCAACTGGCAACCCTCTTGGTGTGGGGCATGGTCCTGCATAGAAGATACCAGCATTATTAAAATTAATGGGCAATGGTTCATTGTTTTGTACCATTTCTGCAATTATTTTATGGGCGCTGTCGCGTGCTGTGTATAGAATCCCGTTGAGTGTGATGAGCATCCCTGCTTTTAATGCACCGATATCATCGGTGGATAATGGAATGGTCAATGGAATAGATTTCATAGTACTGCCGTCCCGTAACGCAACGAATGGCAGTTTAAATTTAATGCAACAGGCAATGTTGCAATATGGGTTGGTGCTTCTTTAATGTGTACCGCAGCCACAGTGTTATTACCTCCAAAGCCTAATGGTCCCACCTGCGTTTCATTACATCGCTGTAATATTTCTTCTTCAAGCTGTTTGTATTTTTGCATTGGGTGCGGTTTATTGCGTAATACTGCCTTTTTAGCATTGAGCATTGCCACATCAGCAGTGCCTCCTATGCCTATTCCCAGAAATAGTGGCGGGCAGGGATTTGGCCCTGCTTGCTTTACCGTGCTGACCACATATTCAATAATTGTATGTACATCAGTTGTTGGAGTAAACATTGTGAGTGAGGTCATGTTCTCGGAACCACCGCCTTTAATATACACGGTTATGGTAATTGAGCTTCCTTCAACTATTGCCACATGTATCCATGCCGGGGTATTGTTGCCGGTGTTTGTCCTTGCAAACAGTGGATCCTGAACCATTGATGGGCGCAGATAGTGTGCACGGTAGGTATCGGCAACGGCACGGTTGATACATTCATAAAGGTTTCCCTGTATATGCACCTCATCCCCCATGTCAATAAATACTATCACCGAACCGCAGTCCTGACACAGTGGTATATGGTTTTGTTGTGCAATGGTTGCATTCTTTAAAAGGATGGAAAGTGTTTCCCGTGCAAGCGGTTTGGTTTCACGGTTGTACATGGCATGGAGTGCCTTTTGTACATGCCCGGGCAGGTAAAAATTTGCTTCAACAATAAGCTTTGATACTTCTGTATAAATGTCATGAGTTGTAATTGTGCGCATAATAAAAACGTGAATTTACTGTTTGTTTTCCATCAGTGTTGTATACTCCTCCCATGTTGCTTCTATCTCGCGGGCTGCCTCTGGATCAAGGACCTCAATAACAAATCCCGCATGGACAATTACCTTATCATTAATTTTTATATCAGGTGATAGCGCTATATCAACAATTTTTTCTACTCCCATTGATTCAACAACGGCTTTTGTTCCTTCTATTCGTTTAACTGTCATTGGTATTGCCAGACACATGGTATCCTCCTTTCAGGTTAACATATTCGTGGAAGCTGTTCCTCTATTAATACCGGTAAAATCCTGTTGCCTCCAATTGTTGTTTGCATATATGCTTTTTCCGGAAATTCAGAGGTTATGGTGCCTATAACAGCAGCATCTTTTCCCTCCGGGTGTTTTTTCATGATTGCAATAATATCATTGGCATATATACTATCGGCAACAATAACAACCTTGCCTTCATTGGCGCTGTACAAAGGGTCTATGCCCAGTATCTCACTCACGCCCTTTACCTCATCACGTATGGGGAGTGCTTCTTCGTATAGTTTAGCACCAAATGATGCTCCTTTCGTAATTTCGTTGAGTATTGATGCTACGCCACCGCGTGTTGCATCGCGCATAAATTTAATGGCGTCAGGAAAATGTTTGATGATATCCTGAATCAGATGATTTAAAGCTGCACAATCGGACGATAGCCCCTTTGAAAAGCTTAGATTGTTTCGCAAAGCCATAATAGCAGTGCCATGGTCGCCGATAGTTCCATTAACAATAATACTATCGCCGGGTACAATAGGTCGCCTTTGGACAGAGCTCTCCACGGTGCCTATGCCGGCAGTGTTTATATAGATACGGTCGCCTTTACCTCTGGGAACAATCTTTGTATCTCCGGTAACTATCGCCACGCCTGCCTTGAGCGCCGCTTCCTTCATTGATATAAGTATTCGTTGTAATGTTTCTATTGGCAATCCTTCTTCCAGAATGAGTGCACATGAGATAAACCGTGGTACTGCTCCCATAACGGCTAAATCGTTGACGGTACCGTTAACAGCAAGGCTGCCGATAGTTCCTCCGGAAAATTCGATGGGTGTTATAGTGTAGCTATCAGTGGTGAAGGCTATGGAATGAACCGGTACGGTAAGGATGGCAGAGTCATCTAACTGGATGGTGTCACTTCCAAGGATAGATTTGATTGTGTTGTTGATGAGATCATTCATCATCTTGCCGCCACTACCATGGCCGGGAACAATGATATCCATTTACTTTCTCCCATATTTATAGTATGCTGAGCATGGTCCCTCGGATGATACCATGCACGGGCCAATGGCATGCTCGGGATTACACGCTTTGCCAAATAAAGGACAATCGGTTGGTATAATCACACCGCGCAAAAGTTCGCCGCAGCGGCATCCCGGATGCTCTTTTGGTGGCGGGACCTCGGGGGTAAACTGCTGTAATGCGTCAAAGTATGCATGGTCATCGTTGAGCAGCAATCCACTTTCAGGGATAGTACCAATACCGCGCCAGATGGCATCACCTTTTTTAAATACGCTGTAGAGTATTTCCAGTGCTTTTGGATTGCCATCGTCACGAACAACACGGGTATATTCGTTCACCACGTTTGGGTTGGCGTGCGTAATTAAATTGAGCAATAGCAGTGTTCCGCGGATTAGATCATGATCTTCAAAACCTACAACAACCGCTGGTTTGCCATAGTCCGTTGCTATGAAATTCCATGCTTTTTTGCCAATGATAGCGCTGACATGCCCGGGCAATATAAATCCATCAATATTTACCTCGCCAGAGTCGAGCAACACCTTAACTGCCGGCACGGTAAGCTTGTTACCGGGTAAAATGAAAAAGTTTTTAATATTGCGTTTTTTTGCTTCAAGTACACAAACTGCCTCGGCTGGCGCTGTTGTTTCAAAGCCTATACTTAAAAAAACAATTTTTTTATCAGGATTATCGGCAGCTAACTGCACCGCATCCATTGGTGAATACACAACTTCTACCGTCAGCCCTTTTGATTTTTCTTTTGACAGTGAGCTGTACGATGAGGGTACCTTCATCATATCCCCAAAGGTAGCAATGATGCAATCGTACTGCCAGCCAATAGCAATGGCTGTATCGAGATAGTCATTGGATGTAACACAAACAGGGCATCCCGGCCCATCAATAAGGCGCAATCCCTGCGGAAATATATCCTTTACGCCGGTTCTAAAAAATTCAGTGGTATGGGTGCCGCACACCTCCATAATTGCAACGGGTGTTTGCAATGTGTATTGTGATAAGAGCACCGCTTCTTTTTTAATGTCCATTATAGGTATCCCTGCCAATAGCTATCTGTCCTAATGCAATGCCGCCATCGTTGCACGGTAATTGTAATGGTGTGTATACGTCAAACCTATTTTTACGCAGTCCCTCAACAATACAGTGCAATAAAATACGATTATGGAAAACGCCGCCGGAAAGTGCAACGCTATGTATTTTGAATTGTTCTCGCAACATGAGAGCTACCCGCACGGTAACATCGGCAATTGCCCGGTGAAAGCGCATGGCGATAGTTGCCGGCGCTATTCCCTTATCCATCATGCTGACAATCTCCTGAACAAGCCATGTTGTGTTTATGCCATAGGGCATGGAATTGCTTATTGGTATGGACAATACACAGGTATCAGAATATGCTTTTAACGCCTCTTCTTCCAGAAGCATTGCCGCCTCAGCTTCCGTACTGATATGGTGTGCTAATCCCAACAGTGCTGCTACACCATCAAAAAGCCTGCCAATGCTGCAGGTAAGAGGGCAATTGATATTTTTTTGTATAATCTCTTCAACAAGGAATTTTTCTTTTTCATTGGTAAAAAAATTGTTACTGTCTATTCCAGTACATTGCAATAGTGATAGCCCAATCTTCCATGGATTGTTGATGGCATGCTCTCCGCCAGGCAGTTTAAAGTAATCAAAGTGCGCAGCGCGAGTAAAGGTTGTAGTATCAGCAATTAAAAACTCGCTCCCCCACAGGGTATGGTCGGTGCCATAGCCTGTGCCATCGTACGCGATACCAATGACGGGCTGGGATATCCCATGCTCCTGGCATACCGAGGCTATATGTGCATGATGATGCTGTGTGGCAATGGTTTGTACTCCATGCTCCTCCAGTTCATGGGCAAATAATGTGGTAAAATAGCCGGGGTGCATATCGCTGACTACCAGTGCAGGTTTGAAGTCAAAGATTTTACTAAAGTGGGCGATAGTTTTTCGGTAAAGGTCATTGCCCCATGGAGTGGACAGATCACCAAGGTACTGGCTCACAATAACAAAATTATTCCGCGCCAGTGCAAAACTGTTTTTTAGATCTCCACCGGTTGCAAGTATATGCAGTGGAGTTTTTTTTATGAAGAGAGGCGCGGGAACATAGCCGCGAGAGCGACGGACAAAGAAGGGATGTTCGTCAACCACATACATAACCGAGTCATCGGTGTGAGCTATTATTTCACGGTTGTAGGTTACAAAATAATCCACAATAGTATGGAGACGCTCAAACGCATCATTATCTTTATAGATAATAGGTTCATCTGCAATGTTTGCGCTTGTCATGATATAGATGCTTTCTCTATTATTGTGAAAAAGCATATACTGGAAAGGGGTGTAGGGAAGCATAACGCCAATATAGGTTAAATGCGGTGCAACATGAGTGCTGAAGATGGTTTTGTTAAGTTTAATCAGCACTATGGGGCGTTCCCTGCTTTGCAAAAGCTCCTTTTCCCGGGCGGTGACAGAGCAAAATGTTTCTAAAAATTCTATGGAGGAAACCATGATGGCAAAGGGTTTGAATGGTCGGTTTTTACGTTCTCGCAACAGCGTTACACATCGGTCACTGCGGGCATCACATGCTAAATGATAGCCGCCAACACTTTTTATGGCAACGATGTGGTCTTTGAGCAATGCCTTTACCTGTTCCATAATGGCGTCAAATTGTGTCAGGATGGTTTTACCGGAACTATCGCATAGCCTGTACTCAGGCCCACAAACACTGCAGGCATTGGGCTGCGTATGAAAGCGGCGGTTTAACGGATTGCGGTATTCTGCAAGACAGTTACTGCACATGGGGAAGGAGCGCATGGATGTGTTTGCCCTGTCATAGGGGATGTCATCAATAATGCTGAAGCGCGGTCCGCAATGGGTGCATGTTGTAAACGGATAATGATAGCGCCTGTTGGTACTATCAAAAAATTCATCATGGCATTCATTACAGATGGCAACATCAGGCGGGATAAAGGTATCTTTGCAAGTTGTTATCTGGCTTTCTTCTATGGTAAAGGCAGTATAGCCGTTTAATGGAAGCTTTGTTATACGTATATCAATAATTTTGGCAAGGGGAGGAGGTGAATTTTTTATGGCATCAATACATTGCTGTATTGACTGGTCATCACCTTCAAGGTGAATGGTAACGCCTTCGGTATTGTTTATAACACTACCTTTGCAGTTATTACCGGTAGCAAGAGCATACACAAAGGGCCTGAATCCCACACCCTGAACAATCCCGTTGACCTGTATTTTATAGTGTACCATAGTTAAAATTGTAGCACATGTTACCTGTTTATAGGGAATGGGCACACTTTTTTGCAATAAAAAAAGGCTTTGCTTTTTTACATTGAGGGTGGCAATACAGATATTTAAGAATTTTATAATATTTTAAATAATAGTTGACATTACATCCATTCTATTATATTACAGCATCATTGCAATAATGGATAGGTTACTTTGCTATGTAGTTAGTTGATGTGCAATGTAGTATGGGTAACTTTACTGCTGAAACTGTTCGTTATTTTTTTAGACTGAAAGCATTGGATGTTTGCACAATAATAGTATACAGTTTCAATTAATGTTGTATGGTTGTCATGACTGGTAGTTGGGGCACACATTGAATATTTGCATATATTAAATTATTTGCATTAATTGTTTATAATGTGAAAAAATTTAGATTGACACATATGGAAACATTCATTGATGATAAACAAAGGTTGCACATATTGTAAATAGGTCATTCTGGTTAAGGATGATGTGTTGTTTATGGTTTACGTAAGGTGTGCAATAATATACTATTTTAGATTAATATATTATTGCAGGATTTATTATTCATTTATTATAAAATTTAATGAAGATATTACAATAGTTTAAGGAGGTAAAATGTGAGTAAAAGCAAACTGTGTTTAGCAGGTGCTGTTGCGGTTATTTTTTTAGCAGGATGTTCGCAAGGTACCACCAGCATTAATCCCAGTCCAACTGATGTCGTAACAGTTACGGATGTTAACAAGTTTATTACTGATACTGACAGGCAGGCTGGAATTAATGCTACAATGAATGCCATGGACCCTGTAAAGCTGGCTCATAAAAAACATGAAGATGCAGGGGTAAAATGTGTCATTTGCCATCATAAACAGGGCAATGATGATAGGATTAAACAATGTGCGGTGTGCCATAAGGGAGCAAGTGGTGAGGATACATTGCATAATCTATGTATTAACTGTCATGCAAAGACAAAACAAGGTCCTACTCTATGTAATGAGTGTCACATAGCAAAAGAATAATAAAGCTCTTAAAGAAAGAATGTGCAATGAAACCTAAACGAACGTTAATACTGGGTATAGGGAACCTGCTACAAAAAGATGATGGTGTTGGTGTGCATGTGATTCAGTATATGCAGCAACATAATGTATTGTTGCCTCAGCATGTTGAATTGTTAGATGGTGGTATAGCTGGATTTGATCTTATATCGCATATGATCCAGTTTGATAAAATTATGATTGTTGATGCATTAAACGTTCACGATAAACCTGGTAGCATATACAGGTTTGCGGGAGAGCATTTAGTATCAAAATCTCCCAATGTTTCATTGCATGAATTAGGCATTGCCGAAGTGCTTAAGGTTTTGAAGATACAGGGGGCTAATCCTGATATTGAAGTCATTGGAATAGTTCCGGAAAATATTAAGGATTTAGATATGACATTAAGCCCTTCGGTTGCAGAATCAGTTCCCAGAGTTGTGGACCTGATTCTTGAAAGCGTTACTGTTCATTAACCTGATTAATAAGGAGGATATTACATGTCGCTAAATAGAAGAGAGTTTTTAAAAGTAATGGGTGGTACAGCAGCCGCAGTTGCTTTCCCGGGTGTGCTCATTCAGGGTTGTAAACGGGCATTGCAGAAAGCCTCTGAACGAACGAATGTTATATGGATTCAGGCACAGTCCTGTTCAGGATGCTCGGTATCACTGCTAAACAAATTAGAACCGGATATTGCTACCGTAATAACTGAATACATTAGCCTTAACTATCACCAGACATTGTGTGGTGGTACCGGTCATGCAGCAATACAGGTATTGGAAAATGCGGTTAAAACCAACCGAAAAGATTTTGTATTGATTGTGGAAGGATCAATACCTACAAAATCCGATGAATATTGCACCATTGGAGATATGGATGGCAGGATTATTGGAGCACGGGAATGGATTCAGAAATTAGGTGCTAATGCAATGGCATTGGTTGCTGTTGGTACATGCTCAGCATTTGGTGGCATTCCTGCTGCAAAGATACGGGCTAACGGTGATAATCCAACAGGGGCAACATCATTACAAACATTATTCCCCGATAAAAAGGTGATTAATATTCCAGGATGCCCGCCTCATCCTGACTGGATGGTTGGCACACTATTGCATGTATTATTAAAGGGGATGCCCGAACTTGATGAATATAGCAGGCCTCTTATGTATTTTGGAACTACTGTTCATGAAAAATGTGAAAGGCTTCCTGATTATAAACGAGGTCGATTTGCCAAACATTGGGGTGAAGAAGGATGTTTATACCTATTGGGATGTTTGGGTATGGATACAGGGTGTGATATACCTGCGCGGAAATGGGTGGGTGGCATGAACACCTGTACCGGTTGTGGATCAGGGTGCATTGGATGTACAGAACCTCCATTCCCGGATTATGGCAACAGAGGTATCTATAAGCATCTGATGGCAAGCAATAATGAAATTGAAAGCTTGCATCCACAGGTTGCTGAAACTGTACTAAAACTTAAGAATGGAGGTGTGATCAATGGCTAAGGTATTACTTGATCCAATTACCAGAATAGAAGGACACCTTTCAATTGAGCTGGATGTTCAGAATGGCAGGGTGGTTGATGCAAAAAGTAAAGGTGATATGTTCCGTGGTTTTGAGATGATATTAAAGGGACGGAATCCTGTAGATGCAAATCAGATTACACAGCGCATATGCGGAGTATGTCCTGTTTCACATGGTATTGCATCTAGCAAGTGTTTGGATGGAGCATTTGGTATTGTGCCAAATAAAAATGGACGCCTGCTCAGAAATTTAGTTCTAAGTGCTAACTATTTGCAATCTCATATTCTTCATTTTTATCATTTAGCCGCATTAGACTATGTGGACATCACTGCAATTTTAAAGTATAATGGCAGTGACAAAAAATTATTAGGATTGCGGGATTGGGCTAAGAATGAGCTTGAAGTTAAGAAAAACCGTCAGGATGCCGTTACGGCAGTTGCTCCATTCCTACCACGGTATGAAGGTGATTTTTATATCAAAGATCAGGACCTCAATATTGCAGCGATAGCTCATTATGTTGAAGCTCTGGATATAAGGCTGAAAGCTCATCAGATGGTTACACTGTTTGGTGGAAGAGCACCGCACCTTATTGGACTTGTTCCAGGAGGGGTAACTCAGGTGCCTACACGGAGTGGCATACGTCAGTATAAAAAGCTTTTAAAGCAGGTAGAAGAATTTATCAATGATATATATGTAAACGATATTATCGCTGTTGCTAAGGCATACAGTGACTATTTTAAGATTGGCCGTTATACAAACTTCCTTTCCTATGGTGTTTTTGAGGAGAATGCTGAGCAGACAGAATTCTTCTTTAAACGTGGTGTTTTTGATGGCAAAAAATTGCAGGAGTTTAACTCGGATAAAATTCGTGAACAGGTTCGTTTTGCCCGTTATAATTCAGGAAGCAACCTCCATCCTTATCAGGGACAGACAAATCCTGATCCGCACAAAGGTGGTGCATACACATGGCTTAAGGCTCCGCGATATGAGAATATGCCAATGGAAGTAGGTCCATTAGCCCGTGTTGTTGTAAATTATCTGGGTGGCAATGAAAGCGTAAAAAAAGAGGTTGATTCCTTGCTAAAGGTGTTCAATGCTGATATCGATGTAGTATTTTCAACACTTGGACGTCATGCATCACGAGCTATTGAATGTAAGCTGTTGTGTCAGCGAATGTATGAATGGCTTGATGAGTTGGAAGTTGGTGCAATGCCACGTTCAACCTATGAAATTCCTGATAAAGGTCAGGGTGAAGGCTTGACAGAAGCTCCACGCGGTGCATTAGGCCACTGGATAGTTGTTGAAGATAAGAAGATAGCTAATTATCAGTGTGTTGTTCCAACAACATGGTTCTGTGGGCCAAGGGGTGATGATGGTAGTTTGGGACCTGTTGAGCAAGCATTGCTTGGCACTCCAATCTCTGATCCCAAAAATCCAATTGAAGCAGCGCGCGTTGTCAGATCGTTTGACCCCTGTATAGCCTGTG
>Ga0116145_1000863_pt1 | contig 32735 bp, 20 predicted proteins | sample AD_JPNHG1_MetaG_FD_89747 | JGI IMG/M metagenome (GOLD analysis project Ga0116145, IMG submission 89747) | Active sludge microbial communities of municipal wastewater-treating anaerobic digesters from Japan - AD_JPNHG1_MetaG | ecosystem: Engineered > Bioreactor > Anaerobic > Digestate | place... | reverse complement strand
TGATGTTACGATCGACACCTCGCGCCTGACCTCGCTGACGCCTAAACAAGTCGTCGGTCAGTGAGCAGGGGTGCCTGTCAAGTTAGGTAGAGGTAAAAGGAGAGAAGTATGTTAAAGATCTCGTTGTTGGATGCGGTGATCATCATCGGTTTTTTGGTTTCGGTCATTCTGGTGGGGTCGGCCGCTGCGCGCCGTTCCAGTAAGAGTGCGTCGGACTTTTTCCTTTCCGGCCGCTCGATGCCGTGGTGGCTGCTCGGGGTGTCGATGGTGGCTTGCACTTTTTCGTGCGACACGCCGAACCTCGTGACGGACATCGTGCGTACGCAGGGCGTGGCGGGGAACTGGGCCTGGTGGGCGTTCCTGCTGACGGGCATGCTGACGGTCTTCGTGTACGCCAAGCTGTGGCGGCGCTCGGCGCTCGATACCGACCTCGGTTTTTATGAAATCCGCTACAGTGGCCGGCCGGCGGCGGTGCTGCGTGGCTTCCGTGCGTTGTACCTCGGTGTGTTTTTCAATATCATGATCATGGCGACGGTGTCGTTGGCCGCGATTAAGATCGGGCAGGTGATGTTCGGTTTGTCGCCGGTTATGACGCTGGTGTACGCATCGGCTGGCGTCGGGATTTACGCGACGCTCGGCGGGCTCACGGGGTCGATCTGGGCCGATTTCTATCAGTATACGATCGCGATGGTCGGCGCGATTTTCGCGGCGGTGTATGCGGTCAAATCGGCAGATGTCGGCGGGATTACATCGCTTAAAGAACTGTTTGCGAGTGCCGACGTACAGGCCAAGATGTCGATGTTCCCGTCGAGTGCGGGCGGGTTTTCCGCGCTGATGACGATCTTGATCCTGCCGATTGCCGTGCAGTGGTGGAATGTTTGGTACCCCGGAGCCGAGCCGGGCGGTGGTGGCTATATTGCGCAGCGCATGCTGTCGGCGAAGGATGAAAAGAATGCGGTGGGGGCCACGCTGCTCTTCAACTTCCTGCACTATGCGATGCGCCCTTGGCCGTGGATCATCGTCGCGCTGGTCTCGTTGGTAGAGTTTCCGATAACGCCCCCGGCCGAGCAGGAGGCCGCGCGTGCCTGGCTGGCCGCGAACACGGCGCAGGTTCAGCGGTACGAAGCGGCCAAAGAAAGCATGCCGGACGAGGCGCGTGCGCAGGTCCGCCAACGCAAGGCCGAGGCCGCCGGTGTGGGCAGTCTGGCGCGTGCCTTCCCCAAGGTGGACGATCAGTTCCTGCGCAACGACATCGCCTATCCCGGCATGATCTCCACGATGCCGAAGGGCTGGCTGGGGCTGATTGTGGCGTCGTTGATCGCGGCCTATATGTCCACTATCGCGACGCATCTCAACTGGGGATCCTCCTATGTGGTGCAGGACTTTTACACGCGCTTCATCAATCCTGACGTCTCGCCGAAGAAGGCAGTCGCCATCGGCCGGGTCACGATGGTGGCACTGCTGGTGCTCTCTGGACTGGTTGCGCTCTGGATGCGCAACGCCAAGGATTCGTTCGATATCCTGTTGCAGATCGGTGCGGGCACTGGTCTGCTCTACATCCTGCGCTGGTTCTGGTGGCGCATCAACGCCTGGAGCGAGATCTCGGCGATGATCATCTCCTTCGCGGTTGCCTGCTTCTTCCAGTGGGGGGCGGGGCCGCTGGGTCTTGAAACCGCGATGCGCGAGGCGGGTCTCTTTAACATCATGGACTACAGCGCCTGGAAACTGGTGATCGGCATCATGATCACAACGGCGGGTTGGCTCGCGGTGACCTACCTGACGCCGCCCGAAAAACAGGACGTGCTGGCGAGTTTCTGTACCAAGATCCGCGCGGGCGGTCCGGGTTGGCGCAAGGTCGAGGAGGCTTCGGACCTGCCCAAGGCGGCCGAGGGTTGGGACGTGCCGACCGGTCTGCTTTGCATGATGGTCGGGTGTCTGGCGGTCTGGGCCGCGCTGTTCGGTGTCGGGAAGCTGCTGTACGGCGCGATCGGTGTCGGCAGTCTGCTATGCGTGATATCGGTCGTGTCAACGGTCTACCTGATGCGGCTGGCCGGCAAGATCCGCCTGAGTTGAGCGAACATCCGCAGATTGCACTAGATTTTCGCAGATTTTTTTTTCAAAAAAGATTTTTAATCTGTGAGAATTCGCATAATCTGCGGATAAAACTTGAAGCCAGAGACCAAAGCGCTCAACTTTTCAGGTTGAAGCACCCGATGTGCGGTGGAATTGCCGCATGCCGGTGTACCCCGGCAAATCAAAACTTGAAACCTTTTGCAACCCGCCAAGCTACGTGCTAACCTGACACACAGTTGGCTGGCGCCGTACTTGTTACACGGCACGGTGATGCCCACAATACAGCAATCGCAACAAGGTGACTCGATATGGAGCAACTGCTACCCAAATACGTTAAGGCCATCGTCCCCGTCCTCTTGCTGACCGTGATGGTCGTTACCGGATGCCGGACACTCTTCAAGCGCCCCTCGGCTCCTGACGGCATAGCGCTGGTTCCCGCCGGCGTGTTTCTTTACGGAGACACAACCGACACCTATGTCAGCGCGTTCTACATCTCCAAACATGAGGTGACATGGTCCCTGTGGTGCTCCGTTCGTGATTGGGCGATCACAAATGGGTATGAATTCGAGAACATAGGGAAGGCCCATGCTGACAGCCATCCCGTTCATTCAGTGTACTGGTACGACTGTGTCAAATGGTGCAATGCACTCAGCCAGGGCGAAGGCAAAACACCTGCCTACTACAAGGATGCCGCGTTCACCGAGGTCTATACTTCGGGTCAAGTCAATCCCTACGTAAAATGGGATGCCGATGGCTATAGATTGCCCACCGAGGCCGAATGGGAAAAAGCGGCACGAGGTGGTCTTACAGGGTTGCGGTTCCCCTGGGGCGACACGATCACGCATTCGAATGCGAACTATTTGAGCCAGATCAATTGCTGGTCATACGATGTGAGTCCGACAAAAGGTTTGCATCCTGACTACGACGGCCGTCACCCCGCCACCAGTCCTGTGGGAACATTCCCGCCGAATGGATACGGCATTTTCGATACGGTTGGAAACGTGGCCGAGTGGTGCTGGGACAGACACGAGGGGACGCCTCTCTGGGAGACGGCGGTGGCGCCGTTGCCAGGAAATCTCCCTGTCTGCGACCCGACAGGATCTGAAACCGGACGGTGGCGCATCGTACGAGGAGGGGCATGGATCGAGAATGCCAACATGTGTAGATCAGCCGTCCGACTCTCCTACGCTCCAGATTACAAGCACGTCGACCTGGGGTTCCGGATCGTTCTGCCAGTCCGATAACCCAAGCCCCAACGTCGTACTGACCTCCACTTGATCGAGTCGTGTAACGCACTGCTGGCGGCATTGGAGGGTCGCTGCGCCAACGAACAGGCGCTACCCGAACTTGCCGCAGGCGGTGTCCGTGAACTGCTGGCCATGCCTTGGCGCAACACCGAGAAACTCCGTCCCGCCACGGCATCGGAGCGCGTTCATGAAGCGCGGTTCATGATCGCGCGGTCCTGCTACGCTACGGCATGGAACTTGGCGGAAGACCAGCCCGAACTTTACCAGCCCATCTTCTCCGGATTGCTCAGCCGGGTCAGCCAGTATAGCCGCTGGATGCTGCCGCTCCCCGAAAACCCGGACGCCTTCCGTAACCTCCTCGTCCGAGAGGCATGCCTGATGATCGAATATCTGCTGAAACGCCAGAACCCGCCCGCATCGCTCGAAAGACACAGAATACTGTTGCTCGCCCTGCATTTTCGGCGGCGACATGCAGGCGAAATCCGGCGAGGCCAACGGTATCTGCACAAGTTGCCAAGAGGCTTACGCCAAGGTGGACTTCGACGCTTTGAAGCACGGGACGATCGCCACCCTCAAAAGACAAGGTGTGAAGATCGTCCCCGCCCGTATTACTGCGGGTAATCGAGCGCCTCGGGGATCATGACATACACGAGTGCGCGGGCGGCGCGGTCTTTGGCGAGGCGCGCACCGGCCATCGCGATATCCGCCTTGGCGCGCAATGCCTGGAACTCGGCCGACTGCGCTGCCGTGGCCGCACCATAGCCGTAAACCAATTCGCCGCAGATGCGGCACGTCTCGCCGACGGCGCGCGCAATCTGCATGTGTGCCAGATCGGTGAAAGTGTTGACGTAGCCCGCGATCTCAGAACCGACCACCGGATGCTCGGGGCCTTTGGCGGCGAGTTCCTGAATGTCGGCAACAAGTGAACGCGCGGCCAGCAGCCACGAAATCGCGTCGGCCATCGGGAAAAGCACGCCGTGACGCTGGCTCTGCGAGAGCGGACGGCCTTCGGCGTCCTTGGAAGCATGGATGAAATCGCGGGTCCAGCGCCAGAGCGCGAAACCTTCAGTCAGCGTGTCGAGGCCATTGCCGGGCGCGGCGGCGTTCTGCTGACGCAGTTCCGCCATCCATTGGGCGACTTGCGCCAAGAAGACCTCGTTGTTCATGGTGACGCTGATTTGGCGGCGCTGTACCACTTCGGGGCCTTCGTAGGTGGCTTCGAGCTGAGCATCGGTCCACTTGTAGAAGAGGAAACCGGGGCAATCCTCGGTAATGCCGTAGCCGCCCATCAAGCTGACCGCCTCACGCAGCATGTTGGCGCCGTAACCGGTGTCCCACAGCTTGGTGGCCGGACAGAGCACGTTGCAGAGTGCGCTGAGCCAGACGTACTGCACGAGCGGATCGGCCTGTAGCGCCGCGACACGGGCTGCGTCGCGCTCGGCCTCGGGCTTGCTGAGCTGATCCAGCAACTCGATGGCATCAGCCTGCGGCTTGCGCAACGCCCGCATCAGAGCGCGACCGGTGATGCCCTGGGCGGCGAAATCTGCGAGCACCTGATTTTCCACGGGCGTGAGGGCGTCAAAGGCGCGCGCGGTCTCGAAGCCGAGCGAAGCGGCGGCCTCGCCGGTGGCCCAGACATCGGCCAGACGCTGGGTGGCGTCCTCCTTCATTTGGATGCCTTGATCGTAGCGGGGCGTACCGGCCTCGATGCCGGCCGCGCCGCGATAACGCTCGCGATGGTAGCGGATAACCGGCTCGACAGCGGAGAGCAGTTTGGCGGCAGTCATCAGACCGACCGCCACGCGCGTCCGTGAGAAAACCGCTTCGATGATCTCGCTGTGAGTCAGGTTGGGCACGATCACGCCGTCCTTGATGGTATAGCCGCCGACGATACGGCTGGCGGGGACATCAAGGCTAAAGATTGGATCGTGGGTATTGGAAAGCTGGTGGACCATTTTGAGGGTCGGCGCACCACGATCAAAGACGCCCGGATCGGTGTCTTCGAGAATCACCATGCAAGAGGATTTAATACGCGGGTCGCCAGTATCGACCGCAGCGGTAAGCACATTGGCGACAGCCATGTTGGTCAGGAAGCGACCGCGCTTCTCGACGTGCAAGATCGGCTCCTCGCCCTCTTCCCACTTGGCCACGGTCACGCGGCCGCTGACCACGCCAGTGTCCACACCAACGTAGGGCAGCGGTTCGGTCAGGGCAAAGGCGGCACGCAACGGCTTGCGATCCTCGCCGGGCTGAGCCGGGGCGCAGGCGCGCATGTACTTCTCGCGCTGCTCGGGCGTGCCCTTCTCAACGATCGGCCCGAGACCGAGGTTATTGATCAGGCTGGTGGTTGAGGCGCCGCCGTCGACCCAAGAGAGTTCAAAGGCGAGCAGGCTCAGCGCCAGATTACGCGGGCCTTCGATGATGCCGCCGTACTCCATGTCGAGGCCTGCCGCCGTGATGCCCGACTCATCGAAAGCCTGATAGAGGCTGTTCTTGGCTTCGGTCCACTCGTGCGTCGCACGCTCGCCATCAGCCACCAAACGGGCCACGAGGCCACGGGCCACAGAACGGGCACCCATCACCGCCATTTGAATGTCGTACCGGTCAGCGTAGCGCCACATAATCTGGCGAATCTCGTCGCCGGGCAACATCGTCATGGTCTGCGGGGTCTCACTCATCGCGTCGAACCTTTCTTTGAAAAAAATTGAGAGTGACATTTTATCCGATTTTGTCGAAGACGCAAGGGGTTTCCTAGCGTCCCATTACGCCCCCATTACGCCGCTCACCATTAACTAACTTTACACTGCCGTGCATGCTCCCTTATGATAGGCGGCTGAACATCAGGAACGATAAGGGCAATCGGTTGGTGACAGGGGACGGTTAATCTCGTACAGTTGGTCCTCGCACTTCGTCGGTCACACCTCGTCGTTTTATACTTCGGCGCGTACACTTAGTTTCTGCCGAATTGACGACTAAGTGTGATAGGACTAAGTGTGCAAGACTAAGTGTGTAGGACTAAGGGAGAACGGGCCGCATGGCATGTAAAGGCAGGGAGAGGCGGGATCGGACGTTGCGGCAGTGTGCTCGCGGCGTGGGTCTGGTGGCCTTGGTTTTCAGTTTGACGATCGCCTCCCTACTGGCTGTCGACGCCGCGCGTGTCGGTCCCGCTGAAACGGTTCGCTCTGAAGTGCTGACGCAGGCGCTGGCCCAAAGTCGTAGCGAATCCGCTACAACGCAGACCGTGGCCTTTGCCCGCGAGATGGACCGTCTGGCGCGCCGTGCCTATTTCAACAGTTTCTCATTCCGCCAGCAGGGCATGGCACTGATGGTACTGGGCCTGCTGATCACCGCCGGCTGTTTCGGGGTGGCGTACCGGCTGAGTCTGCGCATCCCCGATCCGCGCACCATCGACGGCAATGATCCCGCACGCGCCGATCGCTGGGCGGTGAATGCGGTGCTAGCGGCCGGCGCGTTGCTGTTGGTCGGCGCGACTATCCTGCAAGTCCGTCAGCGGCACGCTGACTCCGTAGCCGACAGGGCGCTGCGCGCCAGCCTCGTCAATCCAGCGTTGAAGCCCGGCGAGACGCATGTCTGCCCATGCCGTCGCGGCACCTCGGCCGCCGATCTTGCCGCGCAGTGGCCGTTCCTGCGTGGACCTGAGATGTCGGGACGCACCACACTCACCAACCTGCCGCTCGCATGGGACGGGACGACCGGCAAGAACATCCGCTGGAAGAGTAAGCTGCCGCGCGGAGGATCCAGCACACCGGCGGTCTGGGGCCAGCGGCTCTTTCTGACGGCGGGCGATGAGCAGACGCGCAGTGTCATGGCGTATGATACCGCAACCGGCGAGTTGCTCTGGTCCACCGACATCCCGGACGGTGCGAAGGGGGGCGAGCCGCTACCGGAGACCAGTGACGATACCGGATTTGCCGCCTCCTCGCCAGCCTGCGACGAATCGCACGTCTATGCCATTTTCGCCAGTGGCGACTTAGCCGCTCTCGATCATGACGGCAAGATCGTCTGGCAACTCTATTTGGGGCGTCCCCATAACACTTATGGACACGCTTCGTCGCTCGTCTACTGTGGCGAGATGCTGATCGTGCAGTGGGATCAAGAGGAGCACAGCCGCATTCTGGCACTCGATAAGACCTGCGGACGCACGCTCTGGGAGACCCCGCGCACGGCCGGCATGTCTTGGAGCACGCCGCTGATCATGCCGCTGTGTGACGGCTACGTACTGTTGGTGCATGCCAGCGGCAAGACGTGTGGCATGGAGTTGGCGACCGGCAAGAAACTCTGGGAGGTCGAAGCCGTCACCGGAGAGATCGCTCCGTCGCTGACATGGGAGAAGGATATCTGGTTGGCCGCAAACTGCTACTCACGCATGGTGGCGTACCGGATGCCGCAAGAGGGTGCGCCGGAGATGCTCTGGGAGTGGGATGAAGGCAATCTGCCGGATGTCGCCAGCCCGGTGATCGCCGACGGACTCGTCTTTCTGGCTACTGACGCCGGAGAGGTCCTCTGCCATGACTTGGCTGACGGCAAGCAACTGTGGTACAAGGAGTTTGAGGACGGCTACTATGCCTCGCCTGTCGCTGCCGAGGGCCGGATCTACATCGTGGATCGCAAGAAGGGGCTGTTCCGCGTCTATGCCGTCGCACGTGAGGCCAAGGAGTTGTCCGTCAACCCGATGGGCGAGGCGGTCTGCGCCACGCCGGCCTTTGCCAATGGGCAGATCTTCGTGCGCGGCCACAGCCACCTCTGGTGTATCGATTGATATGATTAACATGATTAACATGATTGTTGTGCCATGCGTGGCATGGCTGCGAAATTTGGAGTGCGGTGACAAGAGCCGCGCTGTGCGCGGGTCGCGGCACCGCTTTCTCTCCGCGCCGTACGCGGAGACACACTTAGTCCCCACACCTAGTCGCATACACTTAGTCCCCACACTTAGTCGATTGTGCCAGCGACGAAGTATTTCGACGAAGTGTTTTGGACGAAGTGTGAACGACGAAGTGTTATGGACGAAGTGTGAACGACGAAGTGTAGGGATGTGTGGCCTACGGCACCGCTTTTGCACATACCTTGCCGCTGCACTCCAAGTTCTTTCGTCAGACTTGCGGTCACGCCGCCTCCCCGTAAAAATCTCTGCGTCTCCGCGTCTCTGCGTTAAAAAACTTTCAACTTTCAACGCTCAACTCTCAACGCCCAACTTTTTCAAAAACGGATATCAATATGCGTGAGTGCTTAGATGTTTTTTTGCTGGCGGTGCTTCAGGGCATCACCGAGTTCCTGCCGATCAGTAGTTCTGGGCACTTAGTTCTCGCCCAGAATCTGCTCAAGACCAACACGCCGGGCGTGCGGCTGGAGATTGTGCTGCACCTCGGCACCATGATCTCCATCATAGCCTTCTATCGCAAGCCGCTGTGGGCGTTGACCTGCGGTGTGTTCAAGGGGCAGCGAGCGAGTTGGGCCGCGCTCGGCCGGATCATCCTCTCAGCGGTTCCAGCCGCCTTCTTCTACTTCCTGTGCCACGACAAGGTCCATGCCTTTTACGAAGACTCGCAGGCAGTCGGCGGCTTCCTGATTTTCACCGGCGTCGTGCTACTCGCCCTGCGCTGGATGCGGAGCGGTAACGAATCGGTGAATAGCGCGCGCGCATTACTGACCGGCCTTGCGCAGGCACTGGCGGTACTACCCGGTATCAGCCGCTCCGGCATGACCATCGCGGCGGCCCGCATGGCTGGAGTCGCACCGGGACTGGCGGCCGAGTTCTCGTTTCTCATGAGTCTGCCGCTATTGATCGGTGCCGCGCTGCTGGATATCCTCGGACTCACAACACAAAACGGAAGTGCCGACTCCCTGCCCGGCTGGCTTCTTTTCGCCGGTGCGATCGTCTCGGCCGTAGTGGGCTACGCGGCACTGGCGCTGCTGGTGCGTACCCTACACGGCGGACGCTTCTGGCTTTTCGGCCCCTACTGCATCGCGGCGGGAATCATCACCCTGATCGTGCTTTAATTCGCGGCCGGGGAAATGGTCATCCGGCACTGCGGTAATGCACGGTCGATGATGTCGTAGTCGCACCGATAACCGGCCTTGGCCAAGAGCGGATTGACCCAGCCCGGACAGTGATCGCAATAACGCTCGAACGCACCGGCGTCGTTGTCCATGGCTTTACTCAGACTTGGACAGCGCCGCATGACAATCTCCAACCGGTCCTCATACAGCGTACAGGTCATGTCGCAATTCTCTTCGATCGCGATACGATCCCAGTACGCCTTCATACCGGCTAAGCCGTCGGTCTTGAAAAGTGCCAGACAGTGCATCTCTTGCTGCTCCGACACCACGCGGTAATAATCTTCTAGCGCGCCGTCGCCTTTCGCGTCCAGAAACTTGAAGACCTCGTTGTAGAACCGCACAAACTGATCACTCGGAATCATGTTTCACATCCTTGAACGTTGAATGCTTTCTGATGATCCGCTGCACGCAACACCCCTCGCCCGTGATCTCCGTGACCGCCTCGAACGGCGTGTCTTCACACCACGCTTCATTAAGCAGCACGGTCTGATCGCAGAAGTACGCGGACGGCACCATGCCCAGCTTGCGCAAATGCGCGACCGCCGGACAGCGCCTCACAGTCATGACCGCCTCCGTGTCGGTGACCGCGATGGAAAAATCCGCACCCTCGCGCTCCATGAAATAACGCCAGTGCTCAAGCAATTCGCTCCAATCACCGGCCTTGAGTTTTTCATAGATTGAGCGATAGACCTTCTGCGCGGTGTTTCGGAAAACTTCGCGCAGCCCTTCGCGTCCGTAGCGCTCACCGACAAACTCCACGGCGGCATTCATGCTGCCGTGAAAGTCCTTGTGCAACTCACCTGTTTCTCGATACCGCAACATGTTATTAGTCCAATTCTTCCCGGAACGCCTCGATGCACGCCTCAATCTCGCGCTTGCGCGTCTCCGTCAGCGCCTTCATGTCCTGCGCCCGCGTCAGCTCGGACGCGCACAGCCCCAGACACTTCAACGCGTACTTCTGGCCGACCCAGACCGTTGACAGATCCGTGCCGTACACGCCGTGGAACAGCTTGATGAAGCGATTCTGCAGACGCACCGCCTCCGCGACATTACCGGCATCCACCGCGCGCGCGATGCCCACCATGAACGTCGTTCCCAGCGCGCCCATGCCGCAGAGCATGCCGTCGCATCCGATCAACAAGGCTTCATCCACGGCCCACTCCTGCCCCTCCAGCAACGCGGCACTGAACCCGCGCTCCACCTTCAGCAGCAACAGTTCGCGGCGCAACCACATGTTGCTGGCCGAGTTCTTGATCCCTTTCAGATTCGGATGCGACAGGATCGTCGCGAATTGCGCCAGCGACAGATTGATACCGTTGTTCGGTGGACAGTGATAGTAATACACCGGTCGATCCGCCGCATCGAGAACCCTGCACACATCGCGCACCGGATCATCAGCCCCCGTCTTGGGCAGCATGAACACGTAACTATCGAAGGCATACTCCGACGCGCGTCGCAGGTTTGCCAGCGCGGCCTCGGTGCTGACATCCGTGATACCCACCAGCAGTTCTGCGCGTCCGTCCGTCGCCCGAACGCTCTCCGCCACCAACTGGTCACGGAACGCGCTGTCGAAGCTCTGCCACTCACCCATCGACCCCAGAATGAAGATGCCGTCGATGCCGTGGCGGATGTTACGGTCAAAGATCTTATTCAGGCCCTCGACATCCAGGCCCCCCTCCACCGTCAGCGGCGTGATGGAGGCCGAGTACACTTTTTTTCGCATGTTGTTCCTTTCAGTGCGTTAAAAACATGGAGCCATACCCTCAAAAAATCTGCGTAATCTGTGCCATCTGTGGATAAAAAACCGAACCATGAAACACATGAAACTTCATGAAAAACCATGCTCGTCTTTCCCCAAAAAAGCCGAACAGCGTCTCCAAAAACCTTCGTGCCCTTTATGCCTTTGTGTGAGAAAAAACCGAGCCTTGCATGAAACCTAATCGCTAAAGAAGCCGTTGAAAACGTTGGCCGCTTGCTCGAACAAGGGCGGAACGGGTGCGGCCTGCGCAACCGGAGACGGCGCATAGAGCCACGGCACCGGCACGCGCGTGACCCGCGAATGCGCGAGGCCGGACATCGCGCAGTAGCCGAGCAGCACAGCGTCATCCATCGGGTGGATCGCAATGTAGCAGTACCAGCCTTGCGGATTGCCTTCCAGAACTTTGATATTCTGCCACGTCTTGCCGTCGTCTTTAGAAATCGCTGTGCTCAACGGCACGCGCCTGTTTTTCAGACTGTTCGGAATGGCGGCGTGATCGTTCCAGACCAGCAGCAAATCGCCGGTCGAGGGCAACCGCTTGATCGAAGCGGGGGAAACGGGAGATTTGATTTCCGAAGCGACCGGCGCACTCCACGTGTCACCGCCGTCGGAAGACCAAGCGAGATACTGGCAACCACCGCTCGCGCGGATGAACATCATCACGCGCCCGTCCTTCAGCTCCACCACACCCGGCTCCTGCGTAGTGATGCGCTTACCGGTTGTGTCATAACCCTTTTGCACAGTCTTGCTGCGACGCCACGTCTTGCCGTTATCATCCGACAGGTAGCACATCAGCACCCCTTGCCAATCTGCCTTGGATGCGCCCTGCGGCCAATGCAGACAGACCGGTGCCACCAGACGTCCGCCCTTAAGTTGTATGACGCGGTCATTGTTCAGCACATAATAGCCGACCTCATCCGTGATGCACATCGTTGGCGCGCTCCAAGTCGTGCCCTCGTCCCGCGAGAGCCGCATCACCGGACGGCAGTCCTGCTCGCTGTTCTTGAGCAGATAGAAGAGCGCGATCTCCCCGTTCTGCAGGCGTAACAGACTCACGGACATGACATTCATGCCGCCCTCGTTCGGCACGATCATCCGATCCTCCTGCGTCCATGTCCGGCCGCCGTCGGACGAATAACGCCCCGCCAAGTGCGCAGCGGAGTGGTCGCCTCCGCCGCCCGTGAAATGCGTGTAGACAAACAGAATGCGTCCGTCCTTAAGTGTGACGAACGCCCCCTCGCTGTTACGCGGGTTACTCGCACCCGGCCGCAGTTCAAGAGTCCGAACCGGGATATCCTGCGCACGCGCGCCAACAGCGATCAACAGCGCGGCAGCCAGCCCCGCCCGCGCCAAGCTCATGGTATACTTGTTCTTTTTCATTTTCATCAACTTTCAACGCTCAACTTTCAAAACTCCTAAATCCTAACTCCTAAATCCTAACTCCTAAATGCTAACTCCTAAATGCCAACTCCGCCCTCACCGGAGCATCAGAACAGATCCGGACTCCGCCGGGCCGTACAGCACGTTCAGCGTGCCCGTCCCCGAGAAGTAGGCGGACGACGGCTTGACCGGCGCGGACGATTCGATCCCGCCATAGAGACCGGGTGACCTCGGCCGACCGCCCAACACCAGCCGGTCAACATCGACCACGCCCGCGAAATCAAGCTCCGTCACCACCCCATCCACAATGCTCAGCGTCACACCAGACGGGAAAGGCGTTGCCGTTCCTTCGAGCACCACGGACGCACCCGCCGCACGGACCGCGAGGTTGGTGAGGTTAGGCATCAGGGCGCTCAGAGTCAAAGCGCCGCCATCGGCCCATACGTCGGTGACACCCTGTAACGGCGATGTCACCTGCAAGGTACCGCCCCGCACAGCGAGACCGCCGCTAAATGCGTTGATGCCGTCCATCAGCAACACGCCCGGCCCCTCTTGAATCAGACAACCCGATCCGCCCAGCGTTCCCGACAACGTGCTGAGCGAACTCGCCGACGCCTGCGCAAACGCCACACCGCCAAGCGGCCCGGTCGCCAACGCGACCGGTACGTCCGGAGCAAAGACCGTCCCGTCGGTCAGCATCTCGATGCGCCCGCCACTGAGTTCGACTCGTCCATTGTTGTCGCCCTTGGTGACCGTACCGCTGACACGCAACGTGCCGTTGGAGAGCAACACCTCGCCAAAGCCTGTGGTATACGGTCTGCTCAGGGTTAATCGGTAGAACGTAGAGGTTCCGCCGCTCTGGCAGAAGACGCCGTGCGCGTTGTTGCCGGACACATAAGCGGGCTGTGCCGGGCAAGTGATCAGTTCGCCGCCCTCCAACTCATAACGTCCCTCGGTGGCAGTACCGCCCGCAATCATAAAACCGGTGCCCGCGTTGTAGAACGCGGCGGAGGGCGTCGTAAGATCAACCACCCCTCCGCGCTGTACAAATACACCCCGCTCCGCATTACTACCGGCCCAGTACCCCGGCAACGCAAACACGCGGTTTTGCATCACAGCGCGCGGCCCCTCCTGTACGTACTCGGGCGGCGGCACATGGCGCGCGGCGTTGGCTGGCTGCACGGCCATCTGGCTGATCGCCCCGCGGTTCACCACACGGCCCTCGCGGATGTAGAGCCGGAAATCACCGTTCGCGCTGGCCGAAGCAGTACTCCGATCCAGAATCAGCGTGCCCAGACCGGTCTTGAAAAGATCCCCGTTCAGGAAGACATCCGTATCCAGCACCAGTGTCTGTCCCTCTGCCACGCACACCGTCCCGTTAGCGGCAAAGGTGAGCGTGTTGGTCGCCAAGGCGGGACAAGTAACCGTCAGCGTGCAACCCTGCGCACCTTGATCAAACGTCAACCCCGCCAGAGCCACGCCGGGCGCAACATCGAGCACGATCTGGTCCGACACCTCGAATTGCGAAAAGCCCAGATCCAGCTGAACGTCCGAGCCGTTCGGCACGCTAGCCGTGTTAGCCCAGTTACCCAGTGTAGACCACAGTGCCCCGTCATTGGCATCGCCGGTCCAGACGATCCCGGCGTACGGACGCACGGTAACGGTACCCTCACCATAAGTGTAACTGCCGGCCGGCCGCAGAGTGTTGTCCTGATAGAGCCGGTCGACCACCAACTCCCTGCCGGCCGCCAACAGCAGACTGCCCGTCCCGCCTACGCGCAAGGTCATGCCGTCCGAGAGCACCTCGCCGTTAATGCGCAGCGTGCCGTTCGTGACGATCAGATCGGTCACGCCGTTGAAAACCGATGCCGCCCCGCAAACCAACTCCCCGCCAGCCACCACAAGCGGACCGGTGAAGGTGTTGGTCGCACCGTTGAGGCTCAATGTCCCGGCACTCGTCTTGACCAGTCCGCCCGCACCCGACAGCGCGCCGCTCAAGGTCACCGTGCGGCCCTGCGTGTCGAAGAGCGTACTACCGTTCTCACCGCTCAGCGCCATGTTGAGCGACGATGACCAGTTCGCGGCCGCACGTAGCGATACGCCGCCGAGTCGGACTGTACCCTGCTCGTTTGTGGTCGAGATGATTCCGCCCGCGCCAAGATTCACCGTGCCGCCGTGTAGATCAATGACGTTATCGGGAAAGCCCATCGCGAACCGGGCACTGTTGACCGTGCCGCCACTCATGATAAACGATCCACCTGAATAACGGACCCAAGAACCTGAATAGTAAATGCCGAGGCAGATACCGTTCGCATTGGTCGTCGTCAGTGAGCCGGAACGCATGAAATAGGCGTAAGGACTGGTGGCTGTGTAGTTGTGCCGGGTGATAAAGACATCGCCGCAGGTCACCGTGCCGCCGTCATGCAGGATCTGATCCAGCGGATAGAATCCATTCGGATTGTTCAAAATCCGCTGACAGGTCAAGTGGCAGCCATTGGTGAAAACGACGGAGCCACTACCGTATAGCTCGTGCCGCCACGCTCCCAGGAACGTGTTACCCATCTCTGTGACACCACCGAACACAAGCTCTCCGTTGAGCGAAAAGGCGGAACCTTGGATCCCGCCGATTCCGGGGAACCCTTTATTGATCTGAACCACACCGCCGCCGGTGATCGCCAGCGATCCATCGCCGGGCGTCCGGCTGAGCGACACATCCAGTACCAGCGTCCGCCCCGGCCCGACAAACAGGCAGGGCGAGACGACAAACGGCACATGCAGCGTAAGCGAACCATTGCCGGCAAGCGTCAGCTTACGCCGCGCCCCCTGCGGGTTGTAAACCAGACAGGTCAACGTCACCGCACTGTCCAGCCGCACATCCCCGCGCGCATTCGAGAGATCTGCAACGGCCGTTGTGCCGTTGGGGACGCTCCCTCCCGCCCAGTTGGCCGGATCGTCCCACGACTCACCGTCGCCTGCACCGATCCAGGTGATCGGCACAACAACAGAACATGCCTTCGTACCCCCTGTTATGAAACCGTGGTCCGTCGTATAGCGTCCCGGCGGCAGTGCGACACCGTTTGTGGAGAGCGTGCGCGCAACTACAATGCCACGGTTGTATATGCCCCCCCCGTAGTAAAAAAGGATCTTGCCGCTGCCTTCGATTTCAAGATCCAGCGGCACAGAGACGACGGTTGTGATGTGTTCAACACGCAGAGTCGCCCCATCGCACACCTTCACGGCCAAGGGCTCCTCAGAGCCCGCGAAGCTGGACAGCTCAAAGTCACCCGGCAGGTTGACATACCCGTTACTGATAATCAGGCTGCCCGATAGACAAGCCTGTCGCATCGTCCCCAGCCCGAATCCGCCCGCGCCGGTCTTCACGATCTCCGCGCGTCCTGAAAAACCGCGACGCATCGTGAGCCCCTGGCCGGCAATCGGCGTGTCAAAGGTCACGCTCCCGCTAAGCGCAGTCGGAATTTGACACGACAGCGAATTTGGCGCGCGCAGCACGCCGCCTGAAAAGTCGAAGGTCTGCAACTCCGGCATCCACAACGCACTGATGTCGCTTGAGACCTGCAGCGTACCGCCCGCCAATCTCACGGCGGCGGTCAGATTGCTAGTTCCCACCGATAGCGCACCGATCTCGGTCAAGCCGCCGCGCTGGACGAACTCGCCTTTTTGCACCTGCACCCTGTCGCTGCGCAATACACCCTGCTCATTCTCGAACCACCCGGGCGAGTTAACGCCCACAATCATATCCGTTACCTTCAAGGTGCCCTTGCGCAGCAGGTAGTAGCCGTTGGTGTTACCGGCCGAGTTGCTGGCACCCAAGCACACACTTCCGGCTTCAACCACGCTCTGCTCGGAATCCTGCACCAACGTGCCTCGTGTAGTCGCCGCGCTGGAGACGCCAAAATTCAACTGCCCCACTGACCACGCCGCCTGGTTGGTCAGCGTTACGACAGCTTGGGCACCTGCATTGCCGATACCCACAGTTGCGGAAGGGAGCGCAAGCGAGGCGTCACCCGAAAAGAGGGTCGAGCCCGCACCGAAAACCAGCGCGTATCCGCTGGGTATCGTGCTGGAAATCGCGCCTTCAAACGCTATGCTCCCCGCGCCCATCTTGTCGATCCGGCTCGGGATCACGATGTCCGGGACGATCACCAGACGGTTGTCCACATGCCCGCCCACTTGGAAGCCACTATTCGGCGCTGCAATGCCGCTGAATGAGAATGCCGCCCCAGGGTCTGCCTCAATGCGCACCGTCTTAGGCGTCGTCGAAGTGAGCTGCAGCCGTCCGAGCGTCACGACCCCGTTGGTGTCGAGCCGCACCGTGTCCGCCGCGTTCAGCGTGACGACGTCCCCCACCGCACCGGGAAAGCCTGCGCCGCCCTGCCAGTTGTCGGATGTTGTCCACTTGTTGTCAGGTCCGCCGCCGACCCACGAGTAATCCGCCGCAGCCGCAGAAATGGCCGACCACGCCAGCCAGGCTAACGCACATCCGATGACACTCAATCTGCCCGTATTCATAAGCGACCTCCTCCGCGTCTTCCAAATCATGCCGAAACACGACCTACCACCATTCAATACCCCATAATCATAAGACATAACTAGCGCCAAAACGTTCGCGATAAAAGAATTCTTTTTTCGTGGTATTTTTCAACCCGAAGCCCTTATGCCGCAGCACTGCAAGTGCACCAGCTCTTTGCACGGCACGCTGTTGTGGGCGAAAACGCCCGCGACCGACCCGCCATACCTCTTTTATTGCGGCAAGAATTGAAATGCATAGAGATCCGCGTCTTTGAGTGCAAAGCGGATGCGCACGGGCTTACCGGCTAACGTGCTCACATCCGTGCCCTTGCCTTTCCACGATACAGGAAAATCGATGTGGTCGCCGAAGATCGGAAAGCAGTCGGCCAGCGCATAGCCCGGCACCGGCGATCCATCCAGATTTTGGATTTCCACTTTCAACTCGCCCGGCCCGCCGGTTTCGAAATTGATCGAAAGCGCCGCGCCTGCAAAAATCAAGGGCTTGGTGATCAGCTCGCCGCCTGTAGCCGGAGCCTGCGCCGAGACAAAGCCGTCGAGGCGCAATGTACTGCGGCGGAACTTGGTGGAGTTGCCTTGCCAGTAACCTTCGGTGGAGTAGAAGCTGATTTCATTCGGTGCGTCGCCCAGATGCGAGGCGGTTTCGACCAGACCCCAGAAGATGAAATTGTCGCCGTAGGTCCAACTCTCCTTCTGCCGCGGACCGGGCCGCATAAAGGCTTCCTCCCAGAGTCGGACCGTCTCGCCGTCACGACTCGCGAGCAGCATGCCGTCTGTAACCGCCGTGCCGTAACGGTTTGACTTGGCCGAGCGCATCTTCCGGTTCTCCACACCCGGCAATGCTGACATCGCGGGCCAGCCCCAAGCGTCCGTGCCGCGATCATAGTAGCGCATCGGGAAGCCGAGGATGATGTGCGGCGCACGGTAGTACGGCTGCATCTGGTTGGTGTAGAGCGCGTAATCCTTGCCCTGTTGGCGCACCACCTGTTTCCCTGGGGGGAAATGCAGGATGTCGGTGCTCGAACTGGTCATGATGTCGCGGATACCGTTCCTGAAATTGCGGTAGTAGGCGCGGTAGGTTCTGGCGACGGGATCCCAGAAGATCGTGTTCTGCGAATCGAACAGCCCGTCGGATATGCACCTTTTTTCGGTCAGCATTTTGAAATGAATGCCGTCTTTCGAGACCATCACATGTACGCCGAAGTGCTCCTTGTCCTTCCGGTTCTCATTTGTTAGAACCAGCTTGAAGCGCTGGTCGACGGGACACGCCGGATTCGTATCGACAAAGACAGCCGTGCAAGCGGGATCGGGCGCAAATGGTTTGACCATGGCCCCGTTCAGGATGATGTTGTTCGCACGCGATCCCTTGAACTCGCAGATGCCGAGCTCCGGCCGCGTCCACCGGACACCGTCCGCGCTCTCAGCATAGCAGAGAACCCACTCGTGATTTTCGACCGTCGTATCGCCCACTCCCATGTCCTCGCCATAGTGTATCCCGCGGTAGTACATCCGATACTTTCCGTCCGCGTAAAGGACGGACTGGTACCCCGACGCATTCCCCTCCCACGGTCGGTCGGTTTCCAGCACGATCTCCTTGCGCTCGGGCCTATGTAGAACCATCCGCAGACCGCCCGAGATCGTGCTGACCATCGCGTCATCCACAAACAGCTCACGCCGCCCGCCGATGTTGATGGCGTCCTCCGCGCCCAAACCCTGCCATGCGGCAACCGCCGCCATCATCCCTGCCAGATTCATGGCACACTTATTCTTTTTCACTTTCGTTTCCTTGTGATCTTCAGATAATCCCGCCGCGTTTCCCGGCTCATGCTCAAACACGACCTATCACCATCTAATGCCGCACGCGCAACACAAAATCTCGGAACTGGCACGCCTCTGGCGCGGACAGAGAAAAACGGTTTGCGCCACGATGAAGTGCTGAAACCGGTATCGAGAACGTGATGACATCCTTGCGCGGAACCGTCGGGGCATCCAGCGCCGTTTTATTCACGATCAGGGTCGGCAACTGGCCTTTCGGAAGGGTAGGTTGAATCAACACTTCGGCTGTTACCACAGCCTGTGCCGAACGGAAGGAGAAATCATCCGAAACCGTCATTTCGAAGACGTACGGATCGTTCGCCTGAAGCTGCGGTGCGTCCCCGCGCCCAGGATCGACTGGCGGCAGTTTACGAAAACGCGTCCCATTCTTAAGGAACCCTTCCATCGTGTAACCGCCAGAACCACGGTTGACGAGGAAATAGTCTTTGTTGAGGCCATCCGTTTTGCCCGGAACCAGCGCAGCGATGGCCTTGCGCTCGGATTCGGGATAGTCATCAATGTTGAAGAACACGATACCGTCACAGCCCTCTTCTGTAGCCGCCGCCACCCGTGCCGCGAAGTTCTCGCGCGAATTGCGTCCGTCCAATCGCGGCAGCTTGAGGCGGGCACAGTGTCTCTCAATGCGTGACTCATCCAGCGAGGCATAGTACTTCACACCGTAACGGTGGGCGAACTCCGCGGACTCCTTCCACGGGCAGAGCCGAAAATAGCCGCTACCGCACCAGACGTCGATCAGCTTCTCTTTCATCCACCGCTCGACGTCCAGCCCCACCGCATGACAATAGGCGGCGGAATCGGGCGTGCGCACCGAAAGGAGCAATCGACGTCCTTTCTGGGCTCCCCGTGCATCAAGGATTTTCCGGATATCCCGCACCAGATCTGTCATCATCGCCCGCTCCTCGTCGGAGGCGGACTCCGCTCCCCAAGCGACAGACCGGAAATATTGCACGTGCCGGAAGAAATCGAGATCCAGTGCGTCAAAGTCGTAGTTATCGGCGAGTTGCTGCACATAACCGGCCATCGCTTTTCGAACCTCGGGCCGCGTGTAGTCGACCGCACTCCATGCACAGAGCGGCGGTTTCTTTTCCCGTGTGCCCATCAGGCATTCAGGATGGCGGATCTTGAACGGCGAGAAAAGGAAATAGGGCTTCTCGGGGGTATGCTCTTGGTCATGCGTGTCGTTCATCCGCAACGAGGCCGCCGCCACGCGTCCCTCTGAACGCGAATATCGCAATCCCATTTCCAGCGCATCAAGCCCCTGCTTAGCGAAATCGGCCGTAGCGTTGTAGACATCGCGTCCGCGCCAACGGGATCCCGGCGGCAGCGGGTTGAGAAGCGTATCGCCCATCTTGAGCGCGGTGAAAAACCCGAAGCCGGAACTGACCGGACAATAGCCGACCGCAGACACCCCGCTGCCGGGGATGTCCCGGGCGAGCCGTTGGGCGACAAACCCCTCATACGTGATCGGATCTCCGACCGGATAGTCCAGCATGTCACAACCGTCCGTGTTGTAGACCACCGGGCCAAGTCCACCTGCCCAGGTATCACCTGCGGCACGTTTTTCTTCGGGAGGCTCAACTTCATAATCAAGCGGCATCTGTTGCTGAGCCGGCCAGACGACCGATGCTCTGATCATGGCCCACTGCCGAGGTGTGAAATCGGCCTTGCCGAAAAATACCTCCGCGATCCAGGGCAGGTTCACGTCGGGGTGGAAGCTGTGCTGTCCAGCGTCCACATTCGAGAAGAGGAGATAGTCGTTGCCCGTAAGCCCCTTCGCCTGATGGAGAGCAACGTCCTCGTATTTGCGAGTCGCAGGATCGGCGTATTTCTCGTAATAGGCGATGCGCAGATTCTGCTCCGCACCTGCTAGACGGTACGCGCGCTGCACCTTTTCGATGACACCCTTCCACGCACCGCCTTCGCTGAAGATCATCGGACGGGGCGCCACGGCTGCCATCAGATCCGGTTCATCGTCAAACCAACGGTGGAACCCGTACGGCCGCCGGGCGTCGACGCTTCCGCCCAGATTTTTCGTCACCGAAAGCGCGTTCGCCGCCCATGAGGAGACGAAGTCGTTGTAGACGACTGCCGCTACGTCGTCGCTCATCACCGCAGCGTAGAGCGCGGGGATGCAACCGAGCGACATCCCTGAAACGGCAATCCGTTCGGAATCGACGTTCGGATGCTCTTTCATAAAGTCGATCGTCTGGAGCACATGCTTCGTCATGAATCCCCAGTTGCTACGTCCGGCGAGCGTCATCATCCGCGCGAACTGTGCCTGCGTCGCAAAATGGTTAACCTCGCGTATGCCACTCTCGGCCGTGGCCGGATTCTCGATAGCCACGCCGATCATGCCGATCTGCGCGTAATGCCAGGCTTGGCGGTTACGCGCAGGGTAGCGGTTCCCGAATTCGTCCGGCTCCCCTGCGAGCGAATTGAGCGACGCGCCGCTCCCCGGCATGCAGACGACGGCCGGAACCCGTTTTTTCCCGGCGATCGCATTCTCCGGCACCAGAACGAGAATCGGGATAGCGAGACGCTCCTCCGGATAGAACTCGTAGCGATGGAGCCGGTAGCCGTTTCGTTTCTCCTCGTTCAAAAGCTTGAATTCAACCTTGGGCAACGGCACCGGAATCTGCAAGAGTTCGCCCAACTTCGTCCGCACTTTCGCACGCCAGGCGGGCATCTCGGAGGCCTCCCTCAACTTATCGAAAGAGTACTCCGGCGTCATCCGCCGGACATAGTCCCAGGCGAAGGCCATGTGATTCTCAAACCGTCCATCTGGACGGGGTGTCTCGAAGTCCTGCGGCAGGAGATGATTGCGTCCTCGGACCTTGGGCTCTGCTTTTACCGTCTCCGCGCCGTACAGAATCCCGCCAAGCAGACATGCGGCAACGATGCCGCAGCCGAGCGAAATTGCTTTCATTGTACATTCCTTTTTTTAGTGAACTTTTGCAAAACCCCTTACTTACAGGTGTGGCACGGGCATCTTGCCCGTGGTTCATGGGCGGAACACCCATGCCACGAAGGTTTTTGCAAGAGCCTCTAGTAATAATCGGTCAGGGATCCATCAGCGGTGCCGCCACGCGGAAGCCGAAGAGACGGTGTTCAGCGTAAGTCACGTTAGGGAGGTACTTTGATCGCACCGCCGACCGCAAAAACGGAACGCCGCCGTTCCAAGCACTACCACAAAAAATCCGTTCCGTGCCAGTGTCGGGGCCGATCGGATCCGTGATGGGATCGTTGCTCGGCGAAGGATCTGCCCAGTCCAAACAGAATTCGTAGACAAGACCGTACATGTCGTAAAGTCCCCAAGGGTTGGGCTTCTTCATCCCCACACGTTTATGTCCAAAGGTGCTGTTATGGGCATACCAAGCGTATGCGTCCATCGCGGCGTCCTCGTATTCGGAATCCCATCTGGTATTCCACCCGTAAGCACAGGACGAACCATCGAAACGCGGCGTGGTCGTGCCGGCACGGCAGGCGTATTCCCATTGCGCGGCAGTGGGATAATCGAACAGAAGATCGAAACGGTCTCTCATTTTGTACAGGATCGAACCGCTGACCAGAGACTTGTCCTCCGGCCAGACCTTCCCGCTTTCAGGCTGATTATCGGCACCCCCGTAACGAGCGTGATTCCACGACCAAGTGTCGAGCGCACAGGCACCATCCTCGTCGGTACAGGTCGGAGGCAAAATCCGCTGGACATAGCAGTACTGCCACAGCGTAAACGGGAAGACGCCGATATAATAATCGCTCGTGAGCGTAACGAACCGCGGCGTCTCCAGACTTCCAGAGCGACCGACCTCATCGATCGGCGCCCCCATACGCCAAGTGACGCCGGCCGCATGGATACGCCGCATCACCAGATGATCGCGGCGGTAGATGTCGCTTTCGATGCCGCCAGGCAAGGCATCCTCGCATGTGTAGAACCGCTGGCCGTAGGGTTCGTCAAGATGGATTACCAGATAGTCCGGCGGGTCATCCTTCGTCCAAACCCGGACTGTGGCGCGGAATCCGGCGGCAGATACCGCGTGGTTCGGCCAGCCCTTCTGTGGACACCATGTGACTGTGTTGGTTCCCGCCTGCACCAGGCGGTTGGCAGCGCCACCGAGATCTCGATAGTTTTTCGCGCCGATCGACACCCAGGGGCCTTCAGCCGTTCCGGTGACGTTGGTTTCAAAGTCCAACGTAATGATCGCGGGTTCCTGGTTGTTCTCGTCACCCAAGACGTAAGTCACGGTGACGATCTTCGTGATGGGATCCTGCACGCAAACAACGTCGTTTGTGGGAACCACCGGCATCGCCATCGTCGTTGCCGCACAAAGGACGGACAACGCAAAAGAGCCTGCATCATACCTCATGTCTAACGTCCTTTCTTTCAGCGTAAGATCAATACCATGCTCATCGGCCGCGAATCGAAGGCGCAACCGTCGGACGCCACTTCGCAGAAGGCACCCGAATCAACGGCAGCGGCGACGGATGGCCGAACAGACGATACGCCGAGAATGGCAGACTGCTCGACCACGTCGTCGGCGGGACGGGCTGACGTGTCGTATTTCCATGCCACATCAGCGAACAGCGACAGCGCCGTCGCAATAGTCGACAGGCCCAAAGATAATTTTAGAAACCGTGTGTTCATACGTTTACCTCCTGTTTAGGGTGCCGCCACGCCGCACACCACACGGACGCCGAAGATCTCCGCACCAGGATAAGCCGAACTTGGGTCACGGCCCATGCGAAACGCGGAACGGCAACGCGCCGGACAGTCGTTGTTGACGCCACCCACCTGAAATCGCTGGGTGCCGGACACCGGCCCTTCCGGATCCAACTCGTTTGTCGACCACGCTGTGCGCGCGAAATCAAGGCACCATTCGTAGACTGTCCCGTAGAGGTCGTAAAGTCCCCAGCCATTCGGGAGCTTCGTTCCCACGCGGTCTGGGCACACACCGCCAGTGTTGAAGCGGTACCAGGCGATATCGTTGAGGTTAGTGTCCTCCGAATCAAGAGCGTTCGGGTCGGACGAGGCGAGTTCCAGACCGGTGTAAAGCGCCGACGATGTTCCGGCACGACAGGCAAACTCCCACTGCGCAGAGGTCGGGAGATCGAACGTGTCGATACCGCTCATCTGGCGGAGCCTGTAGAGCATCGAGCCGCTGTTCACAGATTTATCCGTCGGCCATACATTGCCGCTCGCCGCAGTCGTCTGTCCGGCGTAGCGCACCAGATCGTAACTCATGCCGGTCACGGCCTGGCATGGTTTCTGAAGGGAGGCGATTGCCGAGTCACCCATGATACGGGCGTACTGCCAGCGGGTGATCAGGAATACCCCAAAATAGTAATCACTGGATAACGTCACGTAGTGCGTGGTCTCCATTGCCGTGTAACGGTTATTGACGCCCTTGCCTTTTTCACCATCGGGCGCCCCCATGCGCCACTCCACGCCCGCCGCAGGAATTTTTCTCATCAGCAGAATGTCCTTGCGGCAGATGTCGTCGCCAATGTCGAACGGCAATGCGTTTGTCGACGTGTAGTAGTACCGCATGGGCGCGACGAGGTCTATCGCCAGATAGTCGGGCGGACAGGTCTTGGCCCACGCCTTCACCTTGGCGCGGAAATTACCCCCTTGGATCACCCGGTCCGGCCAAGTCTCCCGCGGGGCCCAGATGATCGTGTGCGTGCCCGGTTCAACGACCTTGTTCACGAACCCGTTCACATTACGGAAGTTCCTCTCGCCGATCGACACCCACGGGCCTTCGACCGTTCCGGTGACATTGGTTTCGAAGTCCACCGTGACAATCGCAGACTCCTGATTGTTCTCGTCACCGAGCGTGTAGGTGACGGTCACCACACGCCCCGCGTTTTGCGAAACGGATACGCTGTCCGCAGGAATGACTGGCGTCGCCCTCGCGATTGAAGCAATCCCTATTGCCAACGCGCCTAAAACCATTGTTCTACCACTCATCGCAATCTCCTTCGCGTTTCCCGAACTATGCCCAAATACAACCTAACACATCACAAGTATAGAACAAAAACAACGCTAAAACGTTCGCGATAAAAGAATCCTTTTTTCGTGGTATTTTTGTTCATTCGACGCTCTTGGCAAGTTCAATCGACTTTATCATCATGCGCGGGATGTGGAACGGTCCCTTGAAGAGATTGCCCTTCGCCGGTTGGGCGACCGTGCCGTCGCGGTGCAGATAGCCGTACCACTCACCAAATTTTTTATCGGGCATTCGCGCATACGTCCACTCGCGGACCTTCCGGTGCCAGTTGAGCCACTTCGGCTTCTTCGTGAGGTTCCAAGCGTGTTGCGTGGCGATCAAAGTTTCACATTGCGGCCACCAGAACTTCATGTCCTGTTCATAGTACTGGGACGGGAAGTTGCGGCAGTCTCTGAAGGAAATAATCCCGCCATACTTTTTGTCCCAGCCCCACACGAGGGACCAGTCGAGAATCGTGAGCGCGAGTTTCAGCAGCTCTTTGTCCTGCGTCTTTTCGGCGACCTCCATCAGGAACCAGCTCGTCTCGATGGCGTGCCCCGGATTGATCGTCCGCCCGATCATCGTGTCGATGAACTCGCCGTTCGGCCCCACGGTCTCCAGAAGCGCCTTGAATTCGGGATGGACGAAATTCTCGCGCAGGAGCCGGATCGATTCAGCGATCTGCGCATCAAGGCTGGGATCGTCGCAGACTTCCTTCAGACACGACGCCACATTGATGAGGATCATCGTCAGTGAATGCCCTTGCGTCTCGAAAGTCGGCTCGAACTTGGGCGGCGTCATCGCCGGATCATGCACGAACGTTTTGATGCGCTTGAACAACTCGAGCGCCTTCGCGGCGTATTCTGCCGATCCCGTCGCCTTCGCATATTCGCTCATCGCGATCGCCGCGAAACACTCGCTGAAAACGTAGCGGCGCATCCGCAGCGGCGTTCCATCCGCCATCAGCGAGAAATAGGCGCGTCCCCTCGCATCGAAGAGATGCGCGTCGATAAAATCAAGCGTCGACTTCGCCGCCTTGAGCCACGTCTTTTTTTTCTCGACCGCGTTATAGGCGTAGGAACAGACGAAGGCGAAGCGACCTTGAAACCAACCGCTCTTGGTCGAGTCCATCAGGGTGCCGTCGCGATCGACACAGGTGTAAACGCCCCCGTGCTGCCGGTCCCAGCCGTGCTTCATCCAGAACGGCAGGATGTCCGTCGTCAGATCCCTGCGACACCGCTCCGACCACGCTTTCCAATAAGTCTGTGTGTCCATAGTTTCCATCGATAATTGATTTTCTTCACGGGGGAGTCTTGCCGCTCAGCGGGCCTCCCGCTTGAGGCGGCACGCGCCGTCCAACGCGGTGCGCAGCGCGGCGCGGGTCTCCGCCGAGTAGTTCTCGTAGTCCACGCACTCCATGCAGATACCGTCCGCGCCCTCCTCCCAGGCGATCTTCAGCAGCTTTTCCGCCACCTCGGGCGCTGAGAGCTTCACGGCCTCCTGATAGCTGGGGATGCCCTTCTTCGAGAAATTATACATGGAGACGGGGAACAATACTTCGCAGCGGCCGCCGCACGTCTCCATGATGTTCCGGTAGATTTCGCGTGTGCTCTCGAACGGCCGCGCAGTATCCCACTTCACGGTCATCACCACCAGCGTGTCGATCACACCCTCGCGAACCAGCCGCCGCCAATCGATGCTGCGCGTGATGAGCATGAAATCCGGCTGGTCGGCGGACGGGGCGATTTCAAAGACTCCCAACATCAGGCGCACCTTGCGGCCCGACGCATTCAGATGCCGCCGCAGCGCGACCAGATAGGCGTGCGTGGTCTCGGCGACGAACGCACACCAGCGCGGATCACGCCCGTCTTGCGGAGGCTCCGTCCCGTATTTCCGACGCCAGCGCTCGACCTCCGGCCGCACATACTCGTCCAGCGGACTCCAGCCGCCGTTCCGTACCGTATCGATGAACAGGTGGTCCATACCGCGCTCTAGCAGTTCGTCCACCAACCGCAGTTTATGCGCCACAACCTCGGGATAGGCCAGGCTGCAACGCCCTGACCAAATCTGACCGTCGGCGCTCACGCCCCAGTACTGCGGGTGGTCCAAGTTCCAAGGACCGATCGTCCAACTGTGCCAGTGCGTCTCCTCGAACGGCCAGTGGATGCCCGCGTTCAGCCCCTTTTCCTTGCAGAAGCCGAATATGTCGCGAATGATGTCCGGCTCGCTCTGGTAGTACCGCAGCCATCCGTACACGGGGCGGCTGTCCGGCAGGCGGCGTTTATCGAGCGGCGACTCGACCCAAGGCAGCCGCGTCTCCTCACTCAGGTAACGCATGGTCCCGCCCGCGCAGTTGCGCCAAAGGATCGTATTCGCTCCGGTCTCCAGCACATGCTCCAGCAATGCCCGGTTGCCGACCGGTGTTTCGGTATCGAACAGGAAACGGCCGGCCTTGTCTTTCGACGCCGCGAAATCCAGCGAGTCCACGAGAGCGACCGCCTCGAAACGCTCTGCGGCCTCCGCCCCCAACACACAGACACCGATCAACGCGAGACCCCACACGGTCCGCGCCAACCCCACAATTTTGACGCTCAGAAATCGTTTGCCCATCACTCCACCTCCCCAAACAATTGTTCGCGCGTCACCTGACGCGGCACACCCGCCGGATAGCCGCGCCCGCACTCGAAGGACTCGACCCGCCCGTTCAACCGCGCGCCGCCGCCTGGCCATTGTCCCAGTGAAAGAGAGAGCGCGGGGCCATAAGCCATGGTTGCACCGGCGCCTCTCCGGCGCTGCAGTTTACCGTCGACATATAACCGCACGATTCCGCCCTCCTCACGGATGCCCAGCACATTCACGGGGCGACCCAAAGCCACCGGAGCGTCCGACCGGGCGCCGACAAAATCGCCCTGAGGGTTGCGTGCGTTAAACCAGATCCGCTGACCCGGGTCGACGTACATTTGCCAACCCAGCGCGTGCTCCGCATAGCGTCCGATCGCTGCCATCTGCACGTCTTTTGTCGGCCCGTCAACCGTCATCGTCATCTTGACAAAGAAAACGTTAGTCCCGAAATCAAGTCCGGACGGCCGCTCGAAGGTCACCGCCTTCCTCCCCTGAGCAACCGTTCCCGCCAAGCGTTTGCCGTCCGCCGCCACCAGTTCCGTCGCGCTGCCGCTGCGTTCGAGACGCGCCTCCGTACGGACAACCCAAGAGGCTTTCGCTGTTTGTTGCGGGGGCGGCGGCATCCGGCAAGTCACGCGAGTCCGGTAGAGCTTGTACGCTCCGGTCCGGTTGTTTTCGAAAACCAACTCCCGACCGTCGGGCGACCAAGCCGGACTGCGCGACTGCCCCGCGCCGGTCTCCAGACGCGACAACGCACCCGAACGCGGCTCCAGCAGATAGACGCCCCAGCCGGGATCGCCCTCGCGGAAACCGGTGAACGCCACCAGCCGGCCGTCAGGCGACCAGCGCGGCGCGTAGGCACCCATTGTGCGCGGCGTCAAAAAGGCACTCTCGGCGAGGTTGGTCGCGCGCGCCGCGTACAACCGCCAGTTCTGGCGAAAATCGTCCAGTTGCGCCCACAACATAAACCTGCCGTCCGGTGAGAGCGAAGGCTGAACCATCCCGCCCAAGTCGCCATTCGAGCGCGCCAGACGCTCGGCGGCCGCACCCGGCGCAAGCGCCACCCGCCAGATCGACACGCCGTCGCCGTCCTCACCGCGCGTCGAAGCGTAAAGCACCGCACCGCCGTCCGGCGTCACGCTCGGCGTGTAGTCGCGCCAATACCCCTGCGTCAGAACCTGCGTCGCGCCGTCCCGCCACAGCCGTAAACCGTATCCGTAATCGGCTCGCGCAGCGGCGGCCTGCGTCGCGGTCCCAGTGTGATGCCCGAACGCATAAACCAAAGCCCCGTCCTGTGTCCACGCCGGATAGCAAGCCTGGCCCGCGCCGCCCACCAGCGTGGTCACCTTGCCACTCGCCAGATCGACAACGGCGATGTCCAGATCACCCGCCGCGTCTGTCTGGAAAGCGATCCGCCGTCCTTCAGGCGACCAGACCGCCTCGGTGTCGTTACCCGCACCCGTGGTAACCGGGACAACGCGGTCACATTGACACGACAACCCGTCCGCAGACTCCTGCGCACGCTGCGCCGCGTATCCTCCGATCACCAGCCCGCACAACAGGCACCCGATCCCGAGCGCCCCACATCTCCATCTGGTTTTTGTCTTCATGCTTCCTCCCGCCGCCCTGCCCGCATCGAGCGTTCAGAGCGTCAACACCCTATCCAGTCATCGCCGCTATATTACCTCTTTCGGTCAATTAAATCGTGCGCGAAATGCGGATTCTTTTTTTGTTGTGTTTTGTGTCGGTTTTTAACGCAGATGCGGAGACGCAGAAGTTTTTTGATGATCATACAAAGGTCACAAAGATAAGTAAGAAGTCACGGGCGATAATTTTTCTGATTGACTGCCTTTACGCCCTCTGTACTATGGATGCCAGGCAAGGGAGGCTGTGAGGCTGTAAGGCTGTGAGGCTATGCAAACAAAGCGATTGCGAATGATTAACCACGAAAGAATACTCAGTTCCCCATCCGTTCGTTCCGCCGCCTTCTCCTTCACAGCCTTAACCCCTTACAGCCTTAACCCCCAATGCGGGCGGAGCCTGCAACCCAATTTAACGACATGACCATCAAAAACTCCAAAATGAGTTACAGCGACGAGCCGAACTACCGGGCCTTCAACTTGGCTAAGATCGGTATCACCGACATCCCCGTCCTCTATTTCATCCGCCACACGAAACGTCTCGCGCCGATCGAACCGCACTATCACAAGGGATGCTTCGAGGTCGGTCTCTGCCTGCGCGGCTCGCTGGTTCTGGAAAACAACGGAGAGCGGCACACGCTGTTGGCGGACGATCTGTTTTTCAACCGTCCCGAGGATGCGCACCGGCTACTGGATTATCCTAAGGGCACAGTGCTCTACGGCATGCTGATCCGCACTGAGGGTTCGAAGCGCACGTTACTGCGTTTCACACAGGCCGAAAGCGCGGAGATCCGCAAACGGTTGTACGCGCTGCCCGCCCATCTCGTCGCGAACACCGCGCTGGCCAAACGCGAGTTTGCGGAGCTCTTCCACGCCTACGATTCGCTGCAGGGGCGCTACCGCACGCTCTGCATGACGGTCATCATCATGCGGCTTATCACCGGTCTGCTAGAGATTTCGCGGCACGGACCTCCGGCTTCACACTCCGACCGGATCGGCGTGATCATCGAGACCCTGCGCCGCGCACCCGAAAAGCAGTATGACATCGATTCGCTGGCGCGTCAGGCCTCGCTCTCGCCTTCGCACTTCATCAACCAGTTCAAAGCCGTGACCGGGCTACCGCCCTACCACTTTCTGCTGACCTGCCGGATTGAGGAAGCCAAGCGCCGCCTGCGCGTGAAAGGGCTTTCAGTCACGCGCATCGCGCAGGATTTGGGTTTCTGTTCCTCCCAGCACTTCTCATCCCATTTCAAGCGCACGACCGGCATGAATCCGCTCGCTTGGCGCAAGCAATGTGAGAGTGAATCCTAAAAAGGTAATCGGTTAGTGACTGTAGAGATTTTTGACATGTAGGTTTTTTAAGTTTTTTACCCTAAAAAGGCCAACTGCGCTCTTGCCATGCGGCACCTCTTTTGCTAATTTGAATGTTCATTTCGCGCCCATCGTCTATCGGCTAGGACACAAGGTTTTCATCCTTGGAAGCGGAGTTCGACTCTCCGTGGGCGCGCCATTTAATTTTTAGTCCAGATCCTTTGGTCGCCGCTCACGATTAAATCAGATTCACGTGTTTTGAGAAGCAATCTACGATGATTCCGCAGTTAAACTCACGCTGTTCTTCCCTTTCGCATCGGCCTTTGGTAATCTGTCCGCCTTTTTCATGTGGAACTGAGGATCGATGGATGGAAGTCCCTGTGACGAATGCCGCAAACGAGAATGATTTTCTTACCCTGCTGGAGCAGCGTCCCATGCCTGTGGCCGATCTCCTAGCGCAGATCCACGCCTGCGAGCTTGTCAACAAAGCCAAAGCCGAGGAGTGGACGCTGGTGTTGATCGATGAACTCACCGACCGAACGGAGTTCCCCGGCCTCTATCTCGCAATGAAGGACCGTGTAGCGCAACTCGCTGAGTCCTTGACCCCCACCGATTTGCGCGACCTGCTGAAGAGGGCCAGCAAAGACCGACTGGTTTCGGCCCAGATCGAGAGTGTGTCGTTCGGCGATATCCCGCTAGATGAATCTTTCCGCCGCCTGGATCGCCTGCTCGCGCTGAAGCCCGGCACGCTGGTGCTTGATCCCGCTTGGGGCATCGGCACCGTCAAACGACTCGACGATTTCTACAAGCGCGTCACCGTCGACTTTGCCGACAAACCCAACCATGCGATGACCTTTGCCGCTGCGAGTGAATCGCTCGACCGCGCCCCGCACGACCATCTGCTAACGCGGCGGCACAATGATCCGCAGGCTGTCGCACGCATGGCGGCCGAACAACCCGGAGACCTCGTCGTATGCGCGTTGCGCAGCTTTGGCGACATGCCCGTCGCACGGCTCGAAGAAACGCTCATGCGCCAAGGGTTTGTCGCCGCCGCCGACTGGAAAAGCTTTTGGGACGCGGCTCGCAAGGCGCTCAAGAACAATCCGCTGGTCGTTATCCCGACCAAGCGCTCCGAGTCCATGCGCCTGCTTGCCGAGCCGGAATCGTATGGCAACGCATGGTTTTCGCGTTTCGCCGCGTTGACCGATTCGACCCAAATCCTGAACGATGTTAACGAACTGGACGCGGCCAGCCCCATCGCCGACCTTGATGAGACACAGCGCGGTGTGCTCGAAGAGCGGCTCGCCTTCGCCATAAAGGGCGCACACAATACCGACGCCGCGCTCTACGCGCGCTTGGCCGTTGTTGTCAGCCGACTCGGTTTTTCCACTCCGCCGGTCGAGCAGATGCGTGACCATCTCTGGGAGCGCGACCGTTACATCGAGGCTGCCGAAGCCCTCGGCGTACGCGATGTTTCGGCACTGGTCGCCTTCCTGCTGGCCGGGGGCGGCGATGCTGCAGAACGCTTGCTTGGCAGCCTCGACCGCATGCCGTTCAGCCTGCTCAGCGAGGTGCTGGTCTCCCTCAAAGAGCTTCCCGAAACTGTTGTGGCCTGCCGTAATCTGCTGGCCCAGCCCAAAGCCCCGCCCACGCTGGTCAATTGGGTTTTCCGCTTCCGCGCCGAGACTGCCGATTGGGACTTGCCGCCGTTGAGCGAGTTGCTGAACCACGCGATCGCCTTGGCGGAAGGACGCCTCTCTGGCGAAGCCCTGCGTATGCAGAACAGCCTCAAATCACTTTTCGAGCAGAGCAAGTGGCTGGAGGCGATCTTTGCCGAGTTGGACACGCCGCAGCGGCAGTTCGTCTTCGAACGCATACAGGCCTCGCCAGCTTGGGATCCCGTCACCCACCATACATTGCTGAGGCGCATGTTGAAACTTGACCCTTCGCTAGCCGACCGTAAACGTGTCGTCGCGCCGCAGCCCCAAGACGCCGTGCGCCGAACCTCCTGGCGTTCTCTCAAGGAACGTCAGTTCCTCTACAAGCGTCTGGTCGAAGAGGAGCTACCCAAAAACAGTCAGGACATTGCGACGGCCCGCAGCTACGGCGACTTGCGCGAAAACTTCGAGTATCAGGCGGCCAAAGATTTTCAGCGCCAGCTCTTGACGCGCCAGGACGAGATGCAGCGGGAACTCAAGCAGGTCAAGGGCAGCGATTTTTCCAACGCACCGTGCGACAAGGTCGGCCCCGGCAC
>Ga0116145_1000857_pt1 | contig 32907 bp, 22 predicted proteins | sample AD_JPNHG1_MetaG_FD_89747 | JGI IMG/M metagenome (GOLD analysis project Ga0116145, IMG submission 89747) | Active sludge microbial communities of municipal wastewater-treating anaerobic digesters from Japan - AD_JPNHG1_MetaG | ecosystem: Engineered > Bioreactor > Anaerobic > Digestate | place... | reverse complement strand
TATCTCCTTGGTCTCGGTGTAGGCTTGCTTATGATGACAGCTATAACCATGCTGACAGTTGTGACGGGTTCAAATACCATCAGGCTGTGCAGCAGCATAAACTGGAAAATAATCGCTCTGTTCTTCCTCGGATTCTTTGTTCAGGGAATGAGTGAGGAGTTTATATTCCGTGGATATCTCATGACCACCATAGGCGGTTCAAACAATAAGTGGCTGGCGGTGATAATAAGCTCTGTGGCTTTCGGAATGGCTCATATAGCCAATCCCGGCATAAGCGTGCTGGCAATGATAAATCTCATACTCTTCGGAGTATTTGCTGCATTGTATATGATATACTTTGACGACATCTGGGGCGGCTGTGCTATACATTCCATATGGAATTTCACTCAGGGAAATATATATGGCATAAGCGTCAGCGGTTCTGCTGACAGCGAATCTGTTTTCAGAACGTCTGCAAAGTCATCCCACGCTTTTCTGACAGGCGGCAAGTTTGGAATCGAGGGCAGTATTTTCACAACTGTGGTGCTTGCGGCAGGAACTTGCATAGTTATCTATCTTATGATGAAAAAGGAAGCGCAGGAAGTCACTGAAAAGACAGATGAAGTATTGAGCGAAACGGCTGAAAAGAAGTGAAAGCTTCTTTTCAGCTCCGTTTATTTTGTCATTATTTCCTGCTGTATGCCGATATCGCCCTCTATACGATACCGCACTGTTAGCGTCATGCCGTTTTCGTCAGAGCTTTCAGATATATCCCGGTCAAGGATACTGCTGCCGGAAAGGAAATTCTTCTCGTATAGAAACACCTTCTCCATAAGGATATCTCTCAGCTCATCTTCTGTGCGGACGATCTCGGTCAGCTCTGTTTCTGTGAGCTCGGAACGCTTTATTCCGACAGGCAGCTCCTTCCCGAACAGGCTCAATCTGCTCTCGGAGGAGGATGTGTCATAGCTGTTGAACTTGTTCTTTCCTATGAAAAGCGGTAAATCAAGATCAAAGAGCCTCAGACGGGGCTCTTTTTTTGTATTGCCTGTGGGGAGGTACCGGGATGAGGTAAAGCTGTCGGAGAAGGTGACAGTCTCTTCGTATATGCCCCTGATCTCTCCCATAGCATGGTGAAACATGATGCGGCCGGTGATGTCGCCGGTTATGCCGCTGACAAGCAGCGTTCCCTTTGGCACATGGTCTCCCACCTCATGCATCAGCTGGCCGTCGAGGACTGAGGTATAGGTTATATCTGCGTCATGGGCGGCGAAGATATTGCAGGGAGTGCGGCTGCTGAACATCTCAGGCTTCTTTCTTTTTTCAGTGACCTCTACTACCACTCTGCTGCCTGTATGCCTGAGAGCTGCCCAGGAGATATCATCCACCATTATACGCAGCTCATTTCCGGCAATATGGAAATCGATATCCTTCAGCCGTGTCCCACGGTGTATGCCCAGCTCGTCAAGGGCAGAGAGGATATCCTGGTCACTGACACTGGAATTGCCCTGTATATCGATAGTTACGACCACGCTTGAAAAGTAGGATGAGGCAGCTATGACGAGGATGATCCCGATAATGATACCGAAACGCAGTCTGTAACGCCGCATCCATCCGGAAAGGGAGTGCTTTTCGGCGGACGAGAGTTCGAGCTCATATTCCTTCGCCAGCTTCTCTGCGTCCTCCAGCCGGGAGGATGGGATCTCACAGAAAAACTCATCCTTCCGACAGAACTGTCCGGCACAGTAAATGTCTCCGGAGTGGATAGCGTTTATGAATTTGTAAAGCTTGCGTCCTTTAACGCATATCCTTGTTCTGCTCCGTATCTGAGGCTTTGCCATTGTGTCCGCTCCTTTCGATGAATTCGACCTTTGATATCCTGCCGTGGATTATCAGCCCGTTTGCCCTGAAATCACTGGCTGAAAGGTCTGTGCCCCATATCCGTATGCACAGCCTGCCGGATAGGAGCTGCATGAATATTTCGTTGTATTCCTCTATCTTCCGGCAGTTCTCGATAAGCAGCTCCCTGTTGCAGTCAAAGTATATCTGCGGCTCAAGATAGAAGGTATCTCTTGCAAGGTCGGCTATCCTGTCAAACATAACATCACTCCCGATGATTCTATTTTTTTCTCTCAAATAATATGATAGACAGGGTGATGATTATGAAGAAAATCCGTGAAATATCAGGTGATTTGACCGGAGCAGTCCTGCTGACCTTATTATGCCTGTACTGCCTGACACATACAGAGTCGGTAAAGTTATCTGTGAGCGGCGGGATAGAAAGGTGTACCGGTATAATAATACCGTCACTATATGCTATGCTGGTCGTATCGGCAGCTTTTGTCCGGAGCGGTCTTGCCGGGAGCATACCATTGTCTGTACGTCGGCTGATACACCGTGTCACGGGTATGGACGGAGCTAGCCTGCCAATATTCCTTTTCAGTCAGATAGCAGGCTATCCTGTAGGAGCAGGTATGCTTGCGGCAGAATACAGGGCAGGACGAATGGATAAACTCACGGCAGAGTTACTTATGGGAGTTAGCTGCGGCGCAGGTCCGGCATTTGTTTACGGGTGCATATCCTCCCGGCTTTACGGCAGTCCGGCGGCAGGGCGGATAATAATGCTGTCCGCCATAGCCTCCAATATGATGATTGCAGCTTTTCTGTCATTGTATCTTCGCCGCAGGCCGCTTTCTGATACGGGGAGAGTAAAGCTATGCCTCAGCGGAGACGTGTTTGCCGATTCGGTGACTGCCGGAGGAAGAGCTGCTGCCGGGATATGCTTTATGGTGATGATATTTGCAGTGATAACGGATATGCTTTGCAGCTTTGGGATATCCGGAGCAGCCTGCGGTGTGATATCAAAAATCACCGGCTATGATAAGAAAATCAGCGGAGAGATGTTTGCGGCCTTTCTGGATGTGACTGCACTTGTAAGGTTAACTCCGGGTAACTATGCTCTCCTGCCGGCAGTCTGTGCTCTGACCTCGTTCGGAGGGATATGTGTTATGCTCCAGATAGCATCTGTGTCCGGCGGAGAGCTCTCCCTTCTGCCTTTTGTGCTAATAAGGACTGCTGCGGCAACTCTTAGCTTCGGGATATGCCGGGCGATAATGCCGTATATGCTGGCAGGAGAGGCGGTTCCGGCGGCAGCAGGCCTACGTTTCCACAGTGCGGATTCTCCTGTTCCGTCAGTTCTGCTGATGCTTATGACGGTGATGCTGATGAGTGAGGCGGATGGCAGGTCAAAGGTGTTCAGAAGCCGGCAGACAGGCGTTTCAAAAAAATTTTCAGAATAGTATGGTAATTCAAAGGAAAATGTGCTATAATAATCGTATATGTGCATTTGATGTTCTGCAATTCGTCTTACGAATTTGTTCTATCAATAAAATCTGAATAAGGAGTGTAAATGCCAATGAGATATAAAAGGACGGAACTTGCCGGAAATATAGGCTTTTCCACCGTCATTGACGAGAAGTTCAAGACAAGCTACATCGTCGTTCGCTTCATAACTGCTCTTGACAGCAAGTCGGCTTCAGCAAATGCTCTTGCCATTAGCTCGCTCAGCAGTTCGAGCAGCAGATACAAGACTCTTGCCGAGCTGAATGAGAAGCTGTCATCCCTTTACGGAGCAGGCCTTACCAGCTTTGCCAAGAAGCGTGGCGATGTGCAGATATTAGGCCTGTCTGCTTCATGGATCAACAACAGATATGCCTTCGACGGCGAGGATGTAACAGGTGAGATGCTCAGCCTTGTAAAGGAGTGCCTGTTTTCACCAAATGCGGCAGACGGAGCGTTTGAAGCAGATTCGTTCAAGATAACAAAGAAGGAGCTGTTGGACAGGATAGATTCTGAGCTCAACAACAAGAGAGGATATGCCCTTTCAAGAGCAGCAGAGATAGCCTTCCATGGAGAGCCTGCTGAGAATCCCTGCTACGGCACAAAGGAGACTGCTGAAAATGTAACTGCTGAGGACGCTTATTCGGCATATCAGAACATACTTGAAAATTCACAGGTAGAGATATTCTATGTTTCCGCAAATGAGGAGCCTGTTGTGGAGAAGATGATGACAGAGAGCTTTGCTGCCATAAGACGTTCTCCGGTCCAGGTGACCTTCCGCACGAAAAGTCCTCTCCGCAGCGAACCTGTCACAGAGTCTGATGAGTTCGATGTAAGGCAGTGCAAAATGGTCATGACCTTCAAGAGCGACAGCGATGACATTTATGCGCTGAAAATGCTTAATGTGATCTTCGGTGCAACTCCGGTTTCAAAGCTCTTCTTTAACGTTCGTGAGAAGATGAGCCTCTGCTATTACTGTGCAAGCCGCATCATGTCGGAAAAAGGCGCATTAATGGTGGACAGCGGCGTTGAACGTGAGAATATAGAAAAGGCGAAGGCTGAGATAATTCATCAGCTGGATGAGATAAGAAAGGGCAATGTCACCGATGAGGAAATGCAGAGCGCAAGACTCACTCTTGACAATGCCGTTACTCAGGTCGGAGATACTCCGGCATCATATTCTGCATGGTACTTCGAGCGTTTCTGCGATGGTAAGATCATCAGTCCGGAGCAGCTGTTCGAGGAGTATGCAAACATGACAAAGGAACGTGTCGTTCAGGCCGCTGAATCACTCCGGCTGGACAGCGTTTACCTCATGCTGGATAAGGAGGCTGCTGAATAATGGAAAAAGAGATCATAAAAAGCCCGGATACCGGCGACAGCTGTATCCACGTAAAGCACAGCAGCGGTCTTGATATATATATATGCGAAATGCCCGGCTTCAGCAGTGTTGAGGCTCTCTTCGGCACAAAGTACGGATCTGTGAACACAATGTTCAAAATGAGGGACGATAAGGAGTATACCGTTGTTCCCGAGGGTATCGCTCATTTCCTTGAGCATAAGCTCTTTGAGAACGAGGACTGCGACGTGTTCGAGCTCTATGCAAAGACAGGCGCTTCCGGAAATGCCTTTACCTCATTTGACAAGACCTGCTATCTTTTCAGCTGTTCAAAGAACTATGAGGAGTCATTGAGGATACTTCTCGATTTTGTTCAGAAGCCCTACTTCACTCAGGCTACAGTTGATAAGGAGCAGGGTATCATCGGTCAGGAGATAAAGATGACCAATGACAATCCCGAATGGAGAGTATTCTTCAATATGCTCCGCTGTATGTATCATAATAATCCGGTAAAGATCGACATTGCCGGAACTGTTGAGAGTATAGCGCAGATAGATGCGGATCTGCTCTACAAATGCTACTATACATTCTATAACCTCAATAATATGGTGCTGTCTATCGCAGGCAATATCAGCGCAGATGAAGTGCTGAAGATATGCGACGAGTGCCTGAAGCCCTGCGAGGACAAGGGACTGGAGACTGTATTCCCTGAGGAGCCGGATGAGATAGTAATGCCGGAGATACACGAGACTCAGCCTGTGGGCACACCGATCTTCCACATCGGATATAAATGCCGTGTATGCACCGGTCAGGAAAGACTGAAGAAGTCAATGGCAGCTTCACTGGCAGCATCTATACTCACCGATGCTTCCTCTGATATGTACAAGAAGCTTCTTGATGAGGGCGTTATAAACTCCAGCTTTGGTATGGAGATATTTGACGGCGACGGATTCTTTGCAGTTATATTCAGCGGTGAATCCTCTGATCCGGCAAGAGTAAGAGAAGCCCTCACTGCCGAGATAGAGCGCATCGTAAAAGAAGGCGTTGACGAGAAGGTGTTCCAGAGGATAAAGAAATCCACATACGGTATGCTGGTAAGGGAACTGAACAATGTTGAGGATGTTGCAAATCTTCTCATCAATTCCTATATGGACGGCGTTGGCCCTTATGATGCAATAAACGTCCTCTCTCATATGAACAGCAGTGAAGTCCATGAGTTCATGAGGGACGAGCTTATCAATGACAGAATGGTAATGTCTGTTATCGAAGGGGAGGCGGAATAAATGACTGTTGACAGAATATATGATCAGAATGAGATACGTTTCCCGAAGCTGGGATGGGTATTTCATATCAACAAGACAGCCTTTACGGTGTTCGGAGTGGATATCCAGTGGTACGGTATAATCATTACTGCCGGACTTTTACTGGCGATGATATACTGCTTTTCAAAGATGAAGCGCTTCGGAATAGATACCGACAGGGCGATCGATGTTGTGATAGTCGGAATAATCGGCGGACTTGTGGGCGCAAGGCTTTACTATGTGGCGTTCCGCTGGGACGAATATAAAGGCAGTCTGAAGGAGATAATCAATACTCGTGGCGGAGGACTGGCCATATACGGCGGTATAATCGGTGCCATAGGACTTGGATATATCGCTGCAAGGATACGTAAGGTCAGGGCACTGCCAATGCTGGATATAACTGTTCTCGGCTTCCTCCTCGGACAGGGCATTGGACGCTGGGGCAACTTCGTAAATCAGGAGGCCTTCGGTACCAATACCAACAGCGTCTTCGGCATGACAGGAGGCACTATCCAGAACCGCATACTCAACGAGACATCATACCTTGACGGCGATATGCACGCTCATGGTCTTGAAGTCGCAGTGGACAAGATGGTTCATCCATGCTTCCTCTACGAGTCGTTCTGGTGCATACTGGGATTCATAGTTCTCTCATGGTTCTCAAAGCACAGAAAGTATGACGGACAGATATTCCTTATGTACCTCACATGGTACGGCGCAGAGAGATTTGTTGTTGAGGGCTTCCGTACAGACAGCCTTTATCTCGGCAGCAGCAATCTGAGAGTATCACAGGTACTTTCCGCTGTAGTATGTATTGCTTCGATCATATTGCAGATAGTATTGTTTATGAAGCGCAGAAGAGATCCCGAGGCATTTGTCCTCTATGCGAATACCGAGGAATCCCACAGGCTCATTGAGGAATCACGCAGGAAGCGCATGGGTATGCCTCCGGAGGATATAATGGGCGATGACGACGATGATGATGACATAAGCTTTGACGATGATGACGATTACGACGATATCATCGGCGGCGACGATGAAGATGAAGAAACTGACGATGATGAACCTGCCGACGAAGACGGCGTGGACGATAATGAAAACGATGAAGCTGACAAGGAGGATGAATGATATGGCACAGATAATCGATGGAAAAGCAGTATCAGCAAGCGTTAAACAGGAGGTAGCTGAGGAAACAGCAAAGCTCCGTGAGGAAAAGGGACTCAAGGTAGGTCTCGCAGTAGTAATAGTCGGAAATAATCCTGCTTCAAGGGTTTACGTAAACAACAAGAAGAAGGCTTGTGAGGCAGTTGGATTCCAGTCATTTGAGTATGCACTGGATGAGAATACAACTCAGGAGCAGCTCCTTGATCTTATAACTGTACTTAACAGGGACGACAGAGTGAACGGTATACTTGTACAGCTCCCTCTCCCAAAGCATATCGATGAGAAAACTGTTATCGCAGCTATCTCTCCGGATAAGGATATAGATGCATTCCACGCAGTAAATGTTGGTGAGATCATGATAGGCGATTACGCATTCCTGCCCTGTACTCCTGCCGGAGTTATGAGACTTATCGAGAGCACAGGCACTGAGATAAGCGGAAAGCAGTGCGTAGTTATCGGAAGAAGCAATATCGTAGGCAAGCCTATGGCAATGCTCCTCCTCCACCAGAGCGGAACTGTTACTATATGCCACTCAAAGACAAAGAACCTCAAGGAGATATGCCTCGGCGCAGACATCCTTGTCGTTGCTGTAGGAAAGGCTAATTTCGTTACAGGCGATATGGTAAAGGAGGGCGCAATCGTTATCGATGTAGGCATGAACCGCCTCGAAAACGGCAAGCTCTGCGGCGATGTCGAGTTTGAATCCGCTGAGAAGAGAGCTTCCTATATAACTCCTGTTCCTGGCGGTGTCGGACCTATGACTATTGCAATGCTGATGAAGAATACCCTCACAGCTGCCAAGCAGCAGGCTGGCTTAGAATAACAATTTGGACGGCATAAGCGTGATGCTTATATAGCAGTATAAGTTGGTTACTCGGGGAAAACCTTTCTGATGTATGATGTCCTTAATGCAGAAAGTTAAAAACAAATCGAATAGGATGATAGCTCCCGATACAGAAGTATCGGGAGTTTATATTATGTGAAATCTAAGGTCACATTTTCAGCTACAAAGAACCGCTTAGGAGTAATCCTAAGCGGTTCTTTGCTGTTATGATGAATAATTGGTGTTTCTTATAATCAATATAATTATAGTATATACTATAAATGAGATATCATATTTTATGAGATAATATTATGTGTTACTTTTAGTATAGAATTTATATAATAATCCTCAGTGAAATAAGCAAGAAATCAAAGTAGAAAGTATTGATTTTTTGTTGAAATTGTGGTACAATAAATGTATTATATATTGTAATAGCTATCTTTTTCACCGAAAGGGTTAATGATATGAATGATAAAATGGATATCCAAAGAGAAGTTATTATTGATGTAGTCGGCACACAGTATGAAGGACGTACAATCAATCATCAAAACTTAATGCTCCATCAAAGACTTGTAATGAAACACCAGAGCAATAATATTCATGATCCAAATGCAATTATAATACTTACGGTTGATGGTAAGGAGTTAGGTTATATTCCTAAAGGCTATGCTTCAATCTATGCTCCGGCAATTGACAGTGGTAAATACAATTTTGCTATAGAGGTCGTAAAAACAGAGTATGATCTTGAAAGACCTGTGCTTATGATAAAAATCATTTCTGAGTATAATAATATCAGCGAGGAAACGGTTGAAAAATGTATTCTGGATTTTGTTCAAAATATAGTTAACGGCTATACTCAAATGAAAAATGAATATCTTCAATTTGTGTATTCTGAGTCAGTTGATATAGATGAACTAATTGTAGCACTAAACAAAGTGCGGTTAATACAGAAATTATACTCACTTTCTAAGGCTTTTATCTCAGAGCGTGGCATAGAAAAAATGATATCGAATTCATTTCGTATAAAAAGGAAGAACTGTTAGTTAGAATTGATGAATTTAAGACGGATATAAGCGATATCCTGTATAAGACTCAGAAGGCGTATAACGAATCGTTCGACATAGATGATGAAGATGAATATCAGAAAGTGCAAAGCGAAATACGTGAAAAAAGAAAAAAATATCGTTTGTTTGCCGACCTTGTTAATGATTATTATGAAGCCGTCGAAAAATATGTTGTAATAAAAGCAAATTCGGATAACAAAAATGGAATAAAAGACGAAGTAATTTCAGATATAACAGAAGAGATTAGAGAAAAAGAGAATATGGCATATGAGTCACAACAAGAGTTGGATTTTGAAGAACAACCTAATTTATCAGAGCAAGCATTTTCAACTTGGCTTTTAACAGATAGACTCGCTTCTGATACAACGATAAAACAATGTATTTTAAATGTTCATCGTGTTGAAAAACTTTATCAAACCATTTTCGGAGTCAGGAAGAATCTTCTTGGAGCCTCTTCTACTGTTAACGCAAAAGAAATGATTGAAATGCTCATTTTAAAAAAAGAGTTTATTGAAGCTAATAACAGAAGAGATAATAATTTCAAAAGAGCTATAAATTTGTACGCTCAATTTGCCGGTATACATATTGATGGTTTAAAAAGCTCCACTAATAAGATTGAATCTCAAATGCAGGATAGTACATCCTCACTAAATAATGCAGTTGATTTTGATAATCCTAACAGTTACACATTTTCTAAACCTTGTTCATTTACATTAAATGGAGTTAATCATATTGTAGGAAGCTGGAGTGAATTATATACAAAATATTTAATTTTGCTTTATGCAGATAACGAATATTCTAAAATTTTAAAAGGCTTGATAGGAAAATCGTTATATGGACACAGAATTGATTTCGCCGACAAAACATTATCTCATTATCTTCGCAAGTCAATAAGAGTGTCTTCTAACTTCTTTGCTGAAGGAAATTTGTCGGCTATTGATACGATAAAGCGCATAAAATGCCTTATGGATTTATGTTCAATTAGCAATGATAATATGATAATTGAGCATAGCCCCCGTGAAAAAGAAATTGAAAACGTTTCAATTAAAACAGATAGTTTTCAACAGCTATCATTATCTGATATGCCTGAGCAACAAGAATTGATTGAAAATACGGCATATTCAGATTTTTCAGAAGAAGCGTTTTTTAGCTGGCTAATCAATAACGAAGGCACTACAATCAATAGTGCGAAGAATTACATTTCTAATATCCATAAAATTGAGAATTTGTATTCTTCAGTTTTCGGCGTAAAAAAAACAACTTCTTGGTATTTCATACCCAGATCAAGCCAAAGATATCCTTGAAAATATTATACATAGGAACGAATATGTAGATGCCAACTCCAGAAGAAATAATGTTTTTAATGCAGCTCTCAGAAAATATTCTAGATTTGTAGGGCTATTAAAAACGGTTGATTTTAATAATCCAAATGAATGTATAAATTATAATCCGTGTTTTTTAAGCTATGTAGGGTTAAGACAAAATGTAAAAAACTGGAAAGAAGTATACTCTATTATTCTAAGAGCTATTTATAATAATGTTAATTATACTGAAATACTTCGAGGACTTATTGGAAAAGTAATTAATAGAGCAAATATTGATTATTCAGATGAAAAGCATTTAGAAGTTCTTCGCAATCCACTTCATGTCGCACTTGATTTTTATGCGGAAGGTGATCTTTCAACAATTGAAATAATAAATCGAATAAAGAACATTATGTTGCTTTGTTCTATTGAAGATAACAAAGTAGTTATTGAATATTGTATATATGATAAAAACGATGGAACTGTTATTTTTGATGATGAAGACACCCATAATTCATTTGAACTAAGATTGCCAAAAGAAGAAGTAATTACACAAACAAAGGAAAATGATGAAGAAATAAATTCATCTGAAATTACTGGTGAAGGCTTTGAATTATCATTAGATCCAACAGATACTGCTTACATAGAAGAATCAAATAGTTCTCTGTTAGATATAAATAAACCATTTATATTAAAAGATGCCATAATTGAATTATTATCAAGTGAAGTACCTGAGATCAACAAGGAAAAAGAATACAGAAATGGTATGACTTTAAGTGTATTGCAAAAACTGCTTAAAGAATATTATGGGGAAGTAGTCGGTCTTTCAAAATTGCTTAATGTTATATTAAATGATAAAGCATTTAAATTCGTTGGTCAGGGATGTTATGCATTAAATCCTGCAATTAGTTGGAAAAAGAATATTCCTGCCAAGGGAACATCTGTTGTTTCAACAAGCGAAGCTATTGATGTATTACCACAGGAATCTTTAGAGGAGTCAACATTAACACTTACAATACCTTCTGTCGAAATTCTTCATGAATACAAAGATTTTTCAAATGAAAACAGTATTACTGTTGATACAATTTTAGATGTAATAAAAGATAATAGTAACAACTTACAGTATGAAGATGGTTTCAGCGCATATGATATTAAAATACTTCTTGCAAATAAAGGTGTTATTGATACTAAGGAAGTCATAATAGAAGCCTTATTATCAGAATGTTCGGAACTAAAGGAAATTGAAGAGGGTTATTATTTACTTGATGATACAGAAAAAAACACTCTAAAGTCCGAAACAGATAATTTTATAATACCAGAAGAACGCGACACTGCTTTGGATGTCATAATAAACAATGATTCTCTGATAACTGAGACGGGGCATATAGTTCTATGTCTTAATGGAAATGAAATCATGGCTTATGATTATTCCGATGCAATAAATAAGGTTTGCGAATTTGCAATTAATATAAAGCCATTCCGAATGGCTCATATCGCAGGACAAGCTATACAGGTTCACGGAAACAGCGTATTTTATCGTAAAGCAGTGCCTGTTGACGGGTATAATAAACTGTCAAATGGCTTGCAGATCATAACAATAACCACGCTTTCTGATTTACAGACTATTACAGCAGCAGTTCAAAAGTATTGTCAGATAGATGATGATATGATAGCTATTATTAGCAAGTGAGGAGATTTAAAATGGAAAATATCACCGAAATAAACAAAAAGCTCGATTCTCTCTATGAAGAGTATATTAAGAAGGGTAATAGTCTTAGCGATGGTAAGATGAACGATGTAGTTTTGTTATTAGCAAGAAAAACTGGAGATCCTAACTCAAATACAATGAAAATTGCCGAGCAACTCTCAAGATTTTCCGCTAAAATCTGCCAGATGTATTTTGATACATTGACGAAGACAACCAAACCGAGCATTTTGGTAATTGATGACCTTCTAAGAGACTTTCTTGCACTCGCAAATAGTTCTAAGCAGCCGCAGCATTATGTCAAGCGATTTGCTGATACCATAGTACCCGTTATAAAAAACTATAAAGATGCTGTATTTGACTCTAAAATGCTTTCTTCTCTTGTAGCATTCATTGCTCGATTTGCGTTAAAATCACCTAATTCTAAAGAAGTTTTCAAAAATACGGTTAATAAGACTAACGGAGCCATATATCTTCTTGACTATACTAATGTGAACAATAAGTCAATGGAAAACATTTGGAAAGTAACTAATGATGTGTTTCGTGATTTGACTAAAGCCAAGTATGAGACGTTTATTATAGAATGGGGGGAAAAATACGGATTTAACATACCTACAAAGACAGCGGAACCTGCTTCAACTAATACTAATGTGAAAATTGAAGAATCTGTACTTGCTAAGGAAGAAACTTCTGCCGCCATGCAACCACCAGTTAAGACAGAAAGCATTAATACTACTCTTGTGAAAGAAGAATCTGAAGCTCCTGTTACTAACGATGCCGTAAATGAAAAGAAAGAAAAGCCGAAAAATGAATCTGTATCATCGAAAGATGATATGCCAGCGGAAAATCCTGTTGCAAGTGCCGATGAGAAGGCTTCAAATAATACTTCCGAAGCTGCTGTCAGAGAAAACGTTCCTGCCAAAAAGGGTTCTGTCCAAGTTCTATATGATAGATTGAAACGGGATATTGACAAGGAACAGGAAGCTATTATCACCGCTTTTACAGATATGATCACGCCTGTTGGCAAGGCATTTGAATCTATTCAGGGTGAGATCAGCAAGAGCCGTGAAATCGGTGCTGAGAATGTATCATTGAAAGCTAACGTTGCCGATCTGGAGAGACAGTTATCCGAGCAGAGAGAAAGATTGCAAACGGTAAATCAGTCTTTAATGGCTGCCAGAACTGAGAATGAAGAGCTTAAAAGCAGAGTGACATCTCTTGAAAGTCAGAACTCTGAGCTCGATAGTAAGCTGAACGATGCCTATGCGATAAACAGCCGTGAGTCCTCGCTCGAAGCCGAGAAAATACGATCTGAACTGAAAAAGGCATTCGCTTTTTTATATGAGGATTGGCTTGAATACGAGTTTTCAGATGTCAGCGAAGAAAACTACGAGTCTTTACAGGCAATTATCAAAAAGATTTTCCGTTCTCTTGAAAGGAGCGGCATAGATTTTAAGGGGAATAACTAATGAAAAACGGATCATATTATGGTATTGATTTTGGTACAACCAACACCTCCGTGTTTTTATATAATTATGAGCAAGGTAAAGGATCAATGCAAGCTGGATATGGTACAGATGGAAAAGATCTCACGCCATTCAGCTCATGTATTGCAATACCTAAAAGTGGAAACGGTGAATTTAAATTTGGACGTGAAGTTAAAGAAAAAATAAATGAATACTCTAAAGATTATATTATTGTCACTTCTTTTAAATCGCTTCTTGGAACAAAAAAAGAAATTCCTGCAAACGATAAATCGTATAGCGGAAAAGAATTAGTGGCTTTATTCTTAAATCATGTTAAAGAAACAGTAAAAAATGTGCGTCCGGATTTTAATGAGGCTGTTTTTTCTATACCTGTTGATTTTTCTCCTGAAGCAAGAACCGAATTATATGAAGCAGCCGAGTTTGTTGGAATAAAAGTAAAAGGTTTTGTAAGTGAGTCTTCATCAGCATATATATCAAAAGTAATGGATATTAAGGCTTTCTCTAAAGTTATGGTCATTGATTTTGGCGGAGGCACATTAGATCTCAGCATATTAGATTTAAAGCAAAAGCAAGTATATGAAGACGCAGTCTATGGTATTAAATTCGGTGGAGATGACATTGATAAAGAGCTTGCACTAAGATTATTTCCGAAAATTTTTCCAGGTATTTCATTTGAAGAGCTTGATCCTAGAAGAAAGGACAAGCTGATGAATGAAGTTGAACGTATGAAGATTGAATTCTCGGAATATGATGACTATACGATGACTTTAGGCGAAGGCTCAAGACCTGTTGACATTGATTATGACACATTTTCTGATATTATTACGCCGCTTATTACTGAAAATGTGCTTAATTCAATTCTAAAAATAATGGAAAAGGCTAAAGTGGGGCCAGAGAATATTGACAAGGTTATTCTTGCTGGCGGTTCAAGTGCTTTAAGACCATTTGCGGAGGTTGTTCTATCTTTGTTTGGGGCAGACAAGATTATTTTTGATGATGAAAATAATAAATATCAGTGGATGGTCGCTAAAGGTGCTGCAATAACATCTGCTATAGACTGCGATTTTAGACTTGGAGATGATATTTGTGTATTATTGAGTGATGGTGAAACATATCCCATATTAAGAAAAGATAAAAATAAAGTTGGAGATAGAAGCGAACCTCTTTCATTTTCCTTGACGACAGATGCCTATGATGCTCATTTTATTTTTACAGATTCAACTGGTAAAAATCGTTATGCAACTGTTTCCGTTAATGCTAAAGGATATATTGACGAGAAATTTGATTTATCGGTTGAATTAGGAAAAGATCAGATAGCAAGAGTTGTTATAAAGAATGATAATATGGGAGTGAGATATAAAGTACAGCGTGAGATTAATAAACTACGTTTTTATTATGACCTAAATGACATTGAGGAATAGTATTATGATCAAGTCTAATATCAGTATTGTTTCAAATATTTACATCAGGAGCGATCCCGATATAACTAAAGATAGAAGATATACTGAAAAAATAACGGGAGCAAAGCGGATTCAGGATATTCAGAGACAATATATAGGTTTTCAGAAAATCTCTCTTTCAAGTATTCAAGAGAAAATATCAAGCGAAAATGTGTCTTGTGTATATGCCAAAAACGGTGAAAAGACACATGGACCTGTTATAATGGAGGGAAAACTTGAATGGGTAAACAGATGTGAATATACTTCGTGCCAGTTATATGAAGATTGTGTATCAATTGGAGAAGTTAATGTTCCTCATCGTGAGCCGATAATTGAAGATGATTCTGATGATAAAAAAAGTTTACAGGATTTTTTCAAATCGATCGGTATAATCATTCAAGATGATACAGTTTTATTTGAAAGAGACCGTAATACTGCAATAATCGAAGAAAGTTCTAAAGAGTATGCCGCTCCTAAAGAGCTGTCAGTTGAAGAAATAAGAGAATCAAGTAAGAAATATATTGAGATTACCGATTCTGATTGTATAATTACCGCTCCATTGGATTCACATATAATTTTGAATTCAGGTCCAGGAACAGGAAAAACATTTACCATTATTCAGCGTTTAATATATATTCTCACAAACAATCTTTGCCCTGCGGAAGAAATATATATCCTTTGTTATACTCGCTCTGCTAAAAAGGTTGTTGAAGACAAAATAGAACAAGCTGTTGTTGACGGTATTATACAGCCTTCAGCTAAAAATATTTGTGTGCTTACATTTGACTCGTATGCAACTTACTTTCTTATGGCAATGAGAGATCAAGGCGTTATTAGGGAAAACTTCGATGGTTATGAATATAATGAGCGTATAAAGCTATTTAATAAATACATATCCGCAGATGATTTTGAGGGCATCAGCTACTTCATTGTTGATGAGATACAGGACCTTGTTAATGAACGTGCCGAAATGGTACTTAAAATACTTAGCAACTTAAAATGCGGATATCTTCTTGCAGGTGATCGCTGCCAGTCGATATATGATTATGCGGTCGATGGCGACGCAACGATTGATTCTGTCGAGTTTTATAAACGAGCGGAGAAGCACTTCCCCGATGATATGCTCCGATATGAGATTACTGTCAACAGAAGACAAGCCCCTGAATTGGCTGATGAAGCCGCAAAAATGCGTAAAGTATTGCTTAATGATAGCATCATGGAGCAGAATAAATACGCTAACAGTGTAATATTGAACTATTCGGGCAAAACAAAAGTTGAACAGTATATCAAAACGCTTAGTCAAGCACCAACAGTATCGACTGCTATTCTCTGTCGAAACAACGGTGAAGCTGAATATATAAGCGGATTATTATGTGAAAAAGGAATCGTTCATACCCTTAACAGAGGTGTAAACAATGTTGTTCCGCTGCCTCGTTGGATCGCTGATGTATTTTGGGATTACTGTCGTCCAACTATAATCAAGAGGGACTTCATTGAAAGATTTACATTCAGGTGTGATAGTAAGATGAATCCCGAAGTTATATGGGAACTGTTATGTAAACTGACCGATTCACAGGATAAAGCTGTTATTAACGTTCCAAAGCTGTGGGCAGCACTTACGATCACCAATAATATCCCCAGCGAGTTCTTTGGTAATGCCCCGATGCTGACGGTTTCAACGATCCATAAGGCAAAAGGCAGTGAATTTGACAGAGTTATTCTGATTGAATCAGATATAAAGCCTTCTTCTGATAGTGCAGAAGAAGCAAGAATAAGATATGTTGCTCTTACGCGTCCTAAGACACAATTTATCACGATGAAGAAGAATACGAAATACTTTAAGCGTACCATGTCAGGACGAGTTATTGAAACAGGGCTGCATAACATCTATAAGACGAACAATAAATACTGCAAGTGCATAACTGTTGGATTGACCGGAGATATTGATAACAACTCATTTGTTTCAGGAGATTTTGACTCTATTCTTGATTTACAGGAGTATATCATTCATAGTGTTAAGCTGTATGACAAGCTCTCCGCCAAGCGTTCAGTATCTTCAAGTGTGTATGAAATCTATCATAACAGTCGCTGTATAGGCTGTCTTTCAAAGAAAATGACTGCGGAGCTTGATATGGGAGTAAGTTCAACAGATTATAAATACAATCTGCCTGACAGCTTAGAAAACTTTTATGTCAGCGGTATCACTACGGAAGTGCTGAAGCAGTTTGATGCAAGTGTTCCGGTGGAATATCAAAAGTCAAGAATATGCTATGGTATTCAGATAACAGGACTTGCTAAACTTGTATTTGAAAAGAAGTGATGATATGTCGCATTTTCCTAAGTTTTATGATGCAATAGATGACATTGCAGAACATCTGAGGACTGATTTCATCGGTCCGGTTGAAGATGATGAAGTATTAGAGATGGAAGAACCATTAAGCCGTTATTCGCTTGGAATCCTTTGGGCACAGCCTAAAAGCAAGGACTCTGATGCTGCCATGACTGACAGTGCGGCTGAGGAAATGTTTGAGGACGATTCGGAAGATAGCGAAGAACCTAAGAATGTCAGTGTATTCAAGCCCTCAACAATGGGTGTATCCTTTGCTTCATTCTCAGGTAATGAATTAAGTATTTCCTTTACCTACGCCGTATATCATCATTCAGAGCAGATGATAACCGATAACGGAAAAGAAGTCAAAAGGCATTATTATTCAAGAGAAGCGAAAACCTTCTCAAAAAGAGTAATCGTTCCCGATAAGGTTTGTAATCATATTATTTCCGATAATGATGATCAGGATGTTACTGTATATTTTCATGTCAGGAGAATCAATAGCGATAAAAGCGAGCTTATTACCGTATCCGTTCTTAACAGGCATAAGGCAGGAAACGAGTTCTTGGAAAGCAACACAGGTGCTTTGTTCCAGTGCGTACTGTCTGTTAAGAGCAGTAAAGGCTTTATGCCTGTGTACAGAAGAAATATCCACAAGTCTTTTGAAGAAGAAAAGAACGATATGCTCTATGATTCTGTCAACAACTATTCGTATGGTCACGGCTGTTCATCTGTCCATATCGAAAGCCAGGGTGTTGTAACAGAAGTCCGTAGTGAATTCATTCCGCAGTACAGAATGTTACAGATGATGCCGAGGCTTTTCGATCATTCCGAGTATCTCTACATGGAATATTGGAAAAAAGCAGATCGAACCGTAGCTTGCTATCAGCTTGATTCCTTTATTATGCAGTACGAAGAATGGTTTACTGCACTAAAGAAAAATACTGAATTAGTAAAAAAATACCCTGATACTGCTGCTGACTCATTCAACAATATTGAGAGGTGCATAGAGCGTCTGCGTAACGGTGTGGAAATAATCAGAAAGAACGATACTGCGTGGAAATCATTCCTTTACATGAATGAAGCTATGTTGCTACAGCGTGTTAAAACAAAGCATTGTGCATCAGATACAGTAAGCTGGTATCCGTTCCAGATGGCTTATATCCTACAAATAATCCCCGACATAGTAGATAGCGACTCGGAGTATCATAATGACGTTGATCTTCTGTGGTTTCCTACCGGCGGCGGTAAAACAGAAGCATATCTCGGTTTATCTGCGTTCTCAATCTTCTTTAGAAGGCTGAATAAAGGCGATTACAACGTAAACGGTGTCACTATCATCATGAGATATACCCTCCGCCTTCTTACGCTACAGCAGTTTGAACGTGCAACGGCGCTTGTGTGCGCTTGTGAGCATATGCGAAAAAAATATGGTATACCTGGTGAAGAAATCTCTATCGGTTTGTGGATTGGTTCGGGTATGACACCAAATCATATCATTGACGCTTCTGAAACGTTAAAGAAGCTCCGTGAAGATTCAACTGCCACAATATATGAGGCTAACCCTATGCAGATAACAAAATGTCCGTGGTGCGGTGCAGAGATTGGCATAGGCGGTTATGATATAGTTGGCGGTTCGATGAATATCTCCTGCTGTAATAACCCTGAATGCGAGTTCCATAATCATTTGCCGATATATGTAGTTGATGATGATATTTACCGTGTAGCTCCTACGTTTGTTCTCAGTACCGTTGATAAGTTTTCAAGAATAACATGGGAAGAACAGGCAGGTAATTTGCTCGGTGCAAATGGCTGTAAACCGCCTGAGCTTATTATTCAGGACGAGCTTCACCTTATTTCAGGGCCGCTGGGTTCGATCACCGGTATTTATGAGATGGCAATAGAGAATATCTGTCAGCATTACGGCAGCGTTCCTAAGATCATCGCATCTACGGCAACTGTAAAGAATGCCGACAAACAAATCAAGATCCTTTACAACAGGAATATGGTACAATTTCCTCCGAATGGCTTAGAACATACAGATTCATTCTTTGCTATTGAAGCTGACAAGGAAAAGCGTCCTGCAAGAACGTATATCGGCGTTTGCTCAATAGGGTTCGGTACTTCGGAAATGCTGATAAAGATCTTTGCGCTGCTGACTTTTATGAAGCATCTGTACAGACTGCAAGGTAAGCCAACAGACGTTATTGACCAGTTCTATACATATGTAGGATACTTTAATTCACTGAAAGAGCTTGGCTCAAATTCTATTATAATATCTGACCGTATTTCGGCAGAGATCAGGTACCTTGCAACCTATAAGTTCAAAAAAGAAGCTGAGAGCGTAAATCTCAAAATTGACAGCAGCAATGCTGATATTCCGTCCTATCTCAAAAGCAACGAGCTTACAAGCCGTAATTCTGCAAAGGAAATAAAGGCTGTACTTGAAAGACTTGCCAATAAATACACCAGCGATGACTGTTTTGACTATATTATGGCTTCAAATATGCTTTCAGTCGGTATAGATATTGACAGACTCGGTGTTATGTGTGTTTATGGGCAGCCGAAGTCAAATTCTGAGTATATTCAGGCAACAAGCCGTGTCGGAAGAACCAATCCGGGAATTGTCATATCTCTTTATAACAGTATGAGATCAAGGGACAAGTCTTACTATGAACAGTTCGGATATTATCACAGCACATTTTATAAGTATGTTGAAGCAACAAGCGTTACATCATATTCTCCGAGAGCTATCGAAAAGGCTCTGCATTGTGCCATGATGGCGATTATACGGCATACTATTCCAAAATACAATCCTAATGAAAATGCTTGTAAATTCATGAGAAACGACAAAGATGTTGAGAGAGTCAAGCGTGATATTCTGAAACGTGTAGGAGAAATAGAGCCGAGAATTGTAAGCTATGCTGAGGAATGGCTCAATTACTACTTGGATTGTTGGGAGGAACTTACCGAAAGTTTGCCTAACAAACTGGTCTTCTCGGACTATCACAATGAAGATGTTGCTCTTTTCCGCAGTGCAGATAATCAAAATGGATCGGATATTCCTTCGATACTCAATTCAGTAAGAAATGTTGAGCCTGCCGCAAATATATATTTCGTTAAAAGATAGGGGGCTTTGAAATGCCAAAACCGACGTTCAGAAAAAAAGCAAATAATGATGATAGCAGCAGTATTTCCAAGTTCTCTAATGAAAAGATTTCTGTTGGAGATATAAGAAAAACGCAGTTAATTACTACTTTTGGTGTTGGCTCTATTGTCGATTTTAAGGACGATACTGTTATCATAGCTTCCACCGATGATTGGGATTACAATCCTAATGACATAGAAGAAGTCGAAAACCGAAAAATATTCAATGAAAACCTGTCGGTAATTACCGATGCTGAGTATTTTTTAATGCCAAGAACTACTCAAAGCACCAACAGTTTCTCTAAAGGGAAAAATATAACCTCTTATGTTTTCCCTGAAAAACTCCATTGTTCAAGATGCGGTAATATCTATGATTTCAGAGAATTGGACGTAAAAGACCGTCATAGATGCCCGCAATGTAAGAATAACCTTAATGCCTCTCGATTTATAGTTGTATGCACTCATGGTCACATGGATGATTTTCCATATGATTGGTGGGTCCATGGAGGAAAGCCTTGTCCTTCCGGCGTAAAATCGCCAAGAATAAAAATGGTCAATATCTATAACAGGACTGATATTGACAGTTTGAGGCTTGAATGCACCGAATGCAAAACTACAAGGAGTATGGTGCAGGTATTCTCAGATAATGCTTTATCGGAGTTTCCGTGTACTTGTAAGCACCCGCACTTCAAAGATCCTTTTGCAAGAGTACAGTATGGCTGTCATGATAAGATGCGAGCGAGATTACGCTCCGCATCAGGTGTTTATTTCCCCATAACAAAGGCTGCTTTACTTATCCCGCCGTGGAGCAAAAAGGTAGTAAACTGTATTCAAAAGAATTATAGCATACTGAAAAACGTAGAAGAAGATAAGATCGTTTATACCATAAGACAGGTTATTCATGACCAGAATATTACCGATGATGAGATTATGCGTTCATGGAGAGCTGTAAAGATTTCTATGGCACAGAAGCGAAAACGCTCGGAATTATCGGTATATGAAGATGAATACAGTATTCTGTCCAAAAACGAAAATGAGAATGAAGATAATTTTTCTTCATATACAGCGACTATTCCGCAAAAGTACAAATCGTATTTTGAGCAGATCGCTGTGGTTGACCGTCTCACTGTCACTCAGGCGTTTACCGGATTCACAAGAATTACCCGTAACGAAGCTAACAGCGTTGCCATTTCGCAGTATCCTAAGCCGTGGCTTCCTGCTGTAGAATTAACCGGAGAGGGTATCTTTATTCGCTTTAACAAGGAAAAGATAGCACAATGGCGAAACGCTCATTCTTCAAGATACAAGAGAATGAAGAAAGCTATGGAAGACAGTAAGTTCATAAATGAATCATTCTCTGAAACCTACGTTATGCTACATACCTTTGCACACTTGTTTATTCGGGAAATATCCAATGTATGTGGATATAGTGCTGCATCAATAAGAGAAAAGATATACAGTGAGATCAACGATAAGAACGAAGTTAAGATGTGCGGAGTTTTGATATATGTCTCATCATCGGATAGTGACAGCAGTCTTGGTGGTCTTATAAGCGTAGCAGATAATGAAGATGTATTTGAAAGAATAATGGACAGTATGCTTGAACGGGCAAGCTGGTGCAGCGGCGATCCGCTGTGCATTTCTGCCACAAAGCAAGGATATAAAAATCTTAATTATTCTGCCTGTCATGATTGCACTTTGCTACCTGAAACATCATGTGAGAGCTTTAATTGCTTTCTTGACAGAGCTTCAATAGTCGGAATGCCTGATAATCCAGACTTAGGTTTTTTTGTTTGATCAGTCTGTTATATCCTGATCAGTCTCTGATACTCCTCCATCTTCAATTCTCCATTAGCAGCTTTAGTACGCAGCTCAATTGCGTACTCTCCCCACTCTGAAAACTCAGCCTTTGTCATTTTACCTTTCATATAACGAGCGTAGTGCTGCTTGTAGCCGCGATTGTAGATTTCCCAGATAGGATCGCTCTTGAGTTTCTCTTTGAAGTTGTGGCTCATGGCGTGGTCGCGGCAGGTCTTAGGTGGATTACTGCTGATAAGTCTCTTGCAGAAGTGTGAGAACGTCGTGTTCTTCATTATGAACCAACGTCCGCAGTTCTTGCAGCGGACAGGCATAAACTTTTCTTCAATGCACTTGAACAACTCAAAATACAGAAAGGCTCCCAGCGATGTGAAACGATAAGTCTCACAGAGTATGGGACCTTTTTTCGTATCGATAACTGTGTGCCCCATGCACATACTGCCGCTTGAAATAACGCCTGTGTATCGCTGGAAAGTGTCAATAACTTTTTGAGTAGTCGGATAACTGTTGTGATCACATAGCTCATCTGCGAAGGGCATAAAAATGTTTTTAACACGAATTATGTCTTCAATAAAAGTTGAGAACTCGTTTGTCATCTGCTCAATACAAGCCGTGAAGTCTGCTGCGTCTTTTCTGTTCTCATAGTTGCTGAAAACTTTTTTGCTGTCAAATTCATAATCCGATAACGCTCGCAGCTCGTTCAAATCTTCCGTGATATACATTTCCTCATACGACACAGGAGTACACTCTGCGTTGACAAAGTGTTCGTTGTAATCATCGACTTCAAACTCCGAGTCCTCATAGAAAGGTTCGTCAAAGATATCATTGTAGTACGCAAACAAGTTTCTAAGCAAACCGTGTCTGAAATGTTTTGTGTCGTAGGGCGGAAGTGACTTTGCAATGTCCATGATACTGTCGTATACAAATTCTATTTCCTGTGCGCGCTCACCTATGTCAGCAGGACAGAACAAGGAACTGATGTTCAACTCTGACTTAGCACGCTCGCATATGTCAAAGAGTTCACTTAAGCCGTAAGAATTCAATGAAAAATAGCGCAGAAGTATCTCTCCGAGCGGATAAACTCTGCCGTCGGAAAGATAAATTTTTCTGTCATGGTAGTGTGCTTCTATCTCAAACATAGCGTCTCCTTTCAGAAATAGTGTTCGATATGTTTTGAAATATATCTCAGCTCAATATATCGTAAAATATGGAATACAAAGGCACAAAATAAAAGTTTACAATTTGTTCATAAAAATAGATTATAGATTGAACGCGGTAGAGATAGTATACTATATCTATTGACTTTTGTCAAGAGAGCGTGTATACTGAATGCAGTTAAGACGTCCGGACAACTCTTGACATCACAAGTAAAAACTCGAAACGCGAAAGGAAGATGTAGATGAAAGATTTGAACGTTATCAACTGCACAGCGTACTCAAACGGCGTCAATTCGCCTCTGGAGTATCTCAACATCACTACGCCTGCCGAGTTCAAGGTGGTGATGGACTTACTCTGCTACTACGACAGTGAAAAGAAAAGCTCGACCATAAGCCGCGCAGGTATCGCAAGAGATACTGCGATGTCGGTGAGCAATGTTGAGCGAGCGCTCAAAACTCTTGCACAGAAGGATATCATTCGCATACACAACAACTATGCTGACAATGGACGTCAGGTCGAGAACTCTTACGAGGTAGCGTTCCTCAACTATGATATGGATGAGGACAAGCTCCGCGACGCAGAGTTGGCATTGAAGTTTAAGAGTTAATTGTCATAGGGGCTGTGTCATGATGTCATAGGCTTATATATTAAGTAAACAATAGAATATATATTATATAGCAAAGAAGAAGGTTATATATTACTTGATAGTTATATAAACTATGTGCCTTCTTTTCTTTGCAATGATAACTGTGACAGTAACCGTGTAAGGAACGATTATCCGAAACGCGCACAGAAAGCCCCGAGTTTGCCGCCTTCAAAACCAAAATAGTATAGTTACCCCACTGCTCCCGTTGAACGCGATTGTCGCGCAACGTGGAGCGTGTGTGGCGGCACCACACAAATACTATTGGCAGAGGAAAATGTGGCGGCGGTGACAAAAAGTCTTCCATTTTTGGAAGGCAAGCATCGCAGACGGCATTCCGCCTGCCGCTAAAACGGGAGAACCCGTGCCCCTTTTCGAGTGGATTTGCAGTTTGCAGGAAAAAGGCTGGCGTCAAACCGCCAGCCAATCTACCTCGGATCGGCAAAGCCGACCGAAATATCGGAGAATGCAAAATTTGAAAATTGGGGTCAAAATTAGTAAGTGAGAAAAATCTTGGGGTCAAAATATGAAAAAGCTCCAAATAATGCCTATAATTAGGGAGGTGTGACTGGAGTCAAAGAATCTTTTTAAATTGAATAATAAGTTTGAAACAGTGTGACGTGAAAGGAGTTAATATGAAATCTGAAACGACTGAAAAACTGCTCTACACGGACAAAAAGATGACCATTAACGGACAAACCTTTGACGTAACGCTTGTTTTCAAATCTCCTGAAAATTCGAGCGAAACAGCTTACGACAAGATGAAACAGCTGATAAACCGAGGAAAAGAAAACTGAAAAAGGTCTGGACTTTCGAGCCGAGTAGTGATATACTGTTGGTGTATCCTATTCGGTTTGATTCCAGAAGCAACGCTTCGGAACAGGAGGATATATGAAAACAGAATCAAACGCGAATCAGATTACAGCGCTCTATTGCCGCCTGAGTCAAGAAGATATGCGTGCGGGAGAGTCGCTGTCAATTGAAAATCAAAGATTAATGTTGAAGGACTACGCCGACAAGAACGGCTTTCGTAACTGTCAGTATTATATTGACGACGGTTACAGCGGCGTCGATAATACTCGTCCCGAGTACGTTCATATGCTCGATGATGTTCAGAATGGACTTGTAGGTACGGTCATTGTGAAAGACCAATCAAGACTCGGACGCGACCATTTGGAAACGGATAGGTTAATGGAATTGGTGTTTCCTGCCTACGATGTTCGCTTCATTGCAGTAACGGACGGAGTTGATTCCGCCAATGGAATCAATGAAATGTCGGGTATCAAGAACTTGTTCAACGATATGTACGCACGCGACTGCTCGAATAAGATACGGGCTGTACTCAGGGCAAAAGGCGAGCGCGGTGAACGCTTGGGAGCATGGATAGCTTACGGATATATGCGTGATCCCGACGAAGCGAAACACATAGTTCCCAATCCCGAGACTGCTCCTGTCGTCAAGCATATCTTTGAAATGTACGCAAGCGGTATAGGTATCAAACGTATCTGCGGTACTCTTGAACAGGAGAAAGTTCTCTCGCCCGGCGTTTACAATTACAGAAAGAACGGCAGCCTCTCAAGAAATCTCAAGCTCGACAAACCTTATGCGTGGGCGAATAACACTATCCGCAAAATGCTCTCTAATCAGATATACTGCGGAGATACGGTCAACTTTAAGACCTATTCAAAGTCCAACAAGCTGAAAAAGCGTATCAAGAACGCGCCTGAAAAAATGAAGATATTCTCGAATACGCACGAAGCAATCATCGACAGAGCGACATTTGATTTGGTACAGAAGCACTTTGAAGGTCGCAAGAGAGCCGACAAACGTGGAGAGTTGGACAAGTATGCAGGTTACCTTTACTGTGCTGAATGTGGTTCAAGGCTATATCGTAATCGAGATAAAGCTCACGGATACGATAGCTACCGCTGCGGACACTATGAAAGCCGCAAAAGCGATTGCACTTCACATTACATTCGTGAAAGTGTGCTCGACGAGATAGTGTTAAGAGCACTGAAAAAGGTAACAAAATACGCAAGAGAGCATTCGGACGAGTTTTACAGGGACGCAATGAAGAACGGTGAAGCTGAAGCCGCCAAGAATCTTAAAGAGTCCGAAAGTCTTAGAGTTGAGTACGAGTCCAAGATCAAGCAGCTCGACAACGCCATACAACTCCTCTACATGGATAGGTCCAACGGCAAAATCACAGACGAGCGTTACGAACTTCTCTCCGCAAGCTTTGAAAACGAGCATTCCGAACTGAAATCAAAGCTCAACGAACTCAGTACAAGTCTTGATGAGATTAAAGTGCGAGAAAAACTTATAAGGGATTTCATAAATGCGGCTAAGCAGTGTGTGACGATTACAAGGGTAACGCCAGAGCTCCTGAGAACGTTCGTAAAACGAATCGAAGTTCACGAAAAGGCGGTAAAGCGTTCAAGAACCTGCGGCAATCACATAGTTATCTACTTCACATTTCATCCCGACAAAGCATTCAGGCTTGACGGAGAAATGAACGAGCTTGGCATAACTCAATTTCCATAATTAAAATCTCCGAGGATAACCGCCTCGGAGACTATATATATTAACTGCGTTAAGAACACAATACAGAGGAAAGGTTCTTCCCCGAACCCCTTTCCAAAGACTTTTAATCTTAATTTTCCCCGGATAGGGCGCACCCATGTAATACTACATGGGCGTTTTTATTATCATGCGCCCTATCCGGGGAAAATTTAAAACTGAAAGTTTTAGGAAGGGAGTTTTGTCCACGTTCCTTAACGAACAATTAATATGTATGGTATCTCCGAGGGAAAGTCCCTCGGAGATTTTTTGTTATATATTCTTTATTAGCATTTCGCCTGACTCAGTTTCAGTCCTGTCGACCATTATCGGCTTGTCAGGAGCGACTGTGAGATAGATGACGATGCGATTACCGCAAGTCCTTGAGTGCTTGATCTCTTTTTCATATACTTCTATTCGCTTTACAAAGGCGCGCAGTATCTCAGGAGTCAGCTTCGTTATCTTTGTGAACTGCTTGGCTCTGCTGATGAAGTCCCTGATACATTTCTCGCGTAACTTCATCTTATCGACCTTTGATTCAAGAGCTGCGAGCTTAGCTTTTATCTCGCTCTGCTCTTTCTCGAAACTGGCTGAAAGGGTATCATATCGTTCATCTGTTATCTTACCGTTAGATCTGTCCATGTAGAGTAGCTGAATCGCATTGTCGAGCTGGGTTATTTTAGTCTCGTATTCGTTTCGTACCTTTTCATCTTCTCTTAGTTGCTTCTGAGCTTCAGCTTCGCCGTTTTCAAGCGACATTCTGTAAAACTCTTCCGTGTGATCTCTTGCTAATGCGACTACACTATTTAAGCATCTCTGCACAATAGCATCGAGCGCTTTTTCTCTGATGTAGTGAGATGTGCAATCAGTGACGCGGCTCTGATAACCTCCGCACATATAATTATTTTTATCAGGGTCGAGCGTTCTCGCTCTGTGAAGGTACAGCTTTGAGCCGCACTCTGCGCAGTAAAGATACCCTGCGAATTTGTCAGTCTCACCAAACTTGTCGGATTTCTTCCTGCCCTCGTAGCGCTTCTGTACCACATCGAACAGCATTCGGCTGATTAGAGCTTCATGAGTGTTCTCGAAGATAAGCATATTCTCGGGCTCGTTCTTCAGCGTCTTTTTCAGCTTGTTGGACTTGGTATAGGTGCTGAAGTTGACCGTGTCGCCACAGTAGATACGATTCTTTAGCATTTCCCTGACGGTTTTAAGACACCAGCGATACGGTGATTTAGTTTTCTGCTTTCCTGCTCTTTTTGCCGCATACGCACTTGGAGTAAGAACTTTCTCTGCGGTAAGTATATCGCATATCTTGCGCACGCCTTTGCCCTCAGCGCTCATTTCAAATATGCGTTTGACTATTGGAGCAGTCTCGGGATCGGGTATAAGATGTTTGTTCTCGTCCTTCATGTAGCCGTATGGAGTTGTCGTACCGACGCGCTCACCGCGTTCACCTTTGGCTCGCTGAACTGCACGTATCTTGCGCGAACAGTCGCGAGCGTAAAAATCATTAAATAGGTTCTTTATGCCAGATATTTCATTGATACCATTCGCACTATCCACGCCGTCCGTGACTGCAATGAAGCGCACATCATACGCAGGAAATACCAACTCCATTAGCCGACCTGCTTCAAGATAGTTTCTTGATAGACGGCTCTGGTCTTTGACAATGACTGTTCCTATAAGTCCGTTCTCAACATCGCTGAGCATTCTCTGGTAGTCGGGACGGTTGCTGCTTACTCCACTGTAACCGTCGTCGATGTAGTACTGACAGTTTCTGAAACCGTTCTTGTCAGCGTAGTCCTTCAACATCAATCTTTGATTTTCAATTGACAGCGACTCTCCTGCGCGCAAGTCCTCCTGACTGAGGCGGCAGTACAGCGCTGTTATCTGTTCCGTGTTTGATCCTCTCATGCAAACCTCCTGTTCCGAACGCACTCGTTCTGGAATCAAACCGAATAGGATAAACATACAGTATATCACCACTCGGCTCGAAAGTCCAGAACTTTTTTCAGCTTATTTTCTCGCCGTTTATGAGGTGCTTTATTTTATCTGCGACTGTTTCGTGTTCACTTTCCGGAGACATGAACACGAGACTTACTTCAAACTTCTGACCGTTGACGACCATTGTTTTGTCAACGAAAAGGTTTTCTTCATGTTTATTCTCTTTCATTTGAACTCCTTTCATGTCACACAATTTAAAACGAATAATTTTGCTGAAATTTCTTCCTGACACCTGTAATATTTCCCGTAACACAGCCTAAATCAGGCTTTTCACGAATGATTGACTCCTATAATTCGGGCGTTTAATAAAATTGACTCCTTTCTCCCTGATGTGTAAACTCCGATTGTTCGGCGGGCTTTGCCCGTCCGATGTGATCTGGCAGGCGCTTTGACGCCAGCCTTTAACCAGCAAACTGAAAAAAGGGCTCGGGTTCTCCCGTTTTCAGCGGCAGGCGGAATGCCGCATGCGATGCTTGCCTTCCCAGAAGGGAAGATTTCCTTCCCAGAAGGGAAGATTTTTGTCACTCGCCGTGGCTTCTTTCCTCCGCGGATATATCCTCGCATGTACTCGACGTTGCGCAATAATCGCTTTCAACGATAGTGGTGGGCTAACTACCTGATTTCGTTATCGACGGCACAAATCGGCTCACGGCGCGAGTTTGAACTCGGGGACGAACATTCCGCATTCAGCGGCTATTTTTGCTCTGAGACGCTTGGCACACTGCTGAATGACATCGTTGATGTTCACGCGCGTTATCGGCACAGGCATACCGTCTACTATTGCGTACTCCGAGCCATCACCCGAAACGCTTTTGCCGTCACCCTTATCCATGCCATCACCCGACTCAGATGACGCATCTATGACGTTTGCAAACTCTTGGGTGCCGGCTAGACAGATGTTGTCTCCCCACATCATTCTGCCGTCACCGCTGTCACCCGAACGGTCATAGTACAGTCTGAGCTTGCGCTTACCGTGACTGCGCTCGATACGGAAACTCAATCCGTAGCCTTCGAGCTCAACGCCGTGCTGCATGAGCTTTTTCGATATCATATTGCAGGGGATAGTCAGATGGAAGCGCTTTTCAAGTTCAGAGCTCAGCTCCGTTGCAGTTGTTGTCTTCTCAGTTTTTCCAACCATGAAGTCGTGCAGGACGAACGCAAATATGTCGGGCTGCTTCTGCATTGGCGGAGCGGTAACAGTCCAGCGGCTGCCGACCATTTTCAGTGCTATGTTGCAGGCTTCTATGTCGCGGCCAACAACGCTTAGCGTTGCAAACGGCTGAGACCTGTCCTCACGTTTGAGAACAAAGCTGCCGTCAGCGCAGCCAGTTATTCCACTCGTGCCTGATATCATTTTGAACGGGTTGCTATCCCTGCACTTGCGAAGGTGATGAACGAGCAGTATCGCAATACCGAGTTCGGCAGCAAGATCTTTCAGCACACTCATCTCGCGGTAGTCGGAAGCGTATGTCTGCTCGTCGCCCGAGCGAACCTTTTGGAGCGTGTCGATGACTACGATTTTCAAATCATTGTGTTCTATTTTGAAGTCACGTATCTGATCCTCAAGTCCGTTGCCTATCGTATTGGCGAGCAGGGAAAAGTACAGCTTGTCAGTCGGCTCGTCGGTCAGCTCATAGACGCGGTTCTGCATCCTGATGTAGCTGTTCTCAAGACAAAGATAGAGCGCTGTTCCCTGTATAGTTTCGCGCCCTATCACCTTTTCTCCCTTGGCGATACTGAGGCAGATGTCGAGAGCCAGCCACGATTTGCCGACCTTCTGATTGCCTGCAAGGATAAATAATCCCTGCGTGATAAGAACGTCAACGAGAAATTCCATAGGTCTCATCAGCGTTGTCATAAGTTCTTCACAGCTCATAGTTTCAAGTTTTTTCATATGATTTCTCCTTTCAGCTTCAGTTTTTATGCGTGTGGGAAATTCATTTTCATCACCCCCGAGACAAACAAAAAAGCGCACAGCAGTCCGTGACGAACCACTGTGCGCTTTAAATTATTTTTTGACAATATAAAAAGGCAGAGTGATGCCTTCGCATTACTCTGCCTTTATCAACTTTAATACGAGTACGATAGTCTGCAAAATGGCATAGTTAGCTCCTTGATCACCATTTTTACAAACTATACATCTAACAACTGAACCGTCATAAGTGACGGTTCGTATCCCCGCAGGGATACCTTATCATGACTATGCGCCATGACGTTTTCCTCATTCCGAGGCTTCTGATATTCTCCTACACGCATACGCCTGCACCCTCCGAAGCCGGGAACACATCAGCTGAAGGTCGTCCTTGACCTTCACATAGCTCTTTGTCTCTCTGCCCTTACGGAGTCAGAGCCGCACGTACGGACGGGCGCGCAAGTCAGCTGTCATCGCCATTATAGGAGCGGCATGGGGAGTCCACAATTTTGTATTTTAGAGTCCCGTATCACTCAGCTGAGTACTATCGGTCATCCTTGACTCGACTCGCTGAGTCTCTCCTACCGCCTTCACATAGTATTCAATAATCGCTCGCTCTTTCGAGGTCATGGCGTACGGAAGCTCGCGGCTTGTTGGTTTTTGCCGGCACTGATCTTGCTGCACACTGATGTGTTGATATTCAATTTTCAAGCTGCTGGTCCTACTCGGGGACATTATCATCATAACACGGAACAATAGTTTTGTCAATAGCATTTCAGAAACTTTGTTCTTATGTACAAATGTTCGATTTTTTGAGGAGGTCCTCAATACGCATTGCGCACAAATTCAAGCTCCCTAATTGAAAATATTACTTTATCATTTGATTTTGATATATGTTTTACCAGCAATATCAAGATGTCTCCAGTCATTTGTTTCGTCTGTGGCGATATCCAACTGCTTTTGGGCGAAGCGCGTACTGTAGCCTTTGTTGAACTTCATACGGAACAGAGTTTCAAGGTCAGTGATGTGATTTGTTATAATTGGCAGGTCATACTCTTTGCATATACGTTCGATAAGCTTCATGTCAAAGTTGTAGTGGGCAGTTACCAGCTCGCTGTCACAGCAGAACACAATGAACTGCAAATAAGCATCTTCCATTGTTGTTCCATAGTTTTTCAGCGTATCATTAGAGATTCCCAGAACCTCAGAAACACTGTCCGAAAGGACAGCTCCGCTGTTGACATATTCAAAGGAACGGTCGGTAGGAACTCCACTAACGATTTTAGAGCAACAAAACTTACTATTTCAGAATCATCATCCAGACCATTGGTTGTAATGTCTATAGGATAACGGCTCCGATTTCGTTGCCATCGGCAAAAACTGGCGTTTTTTCGTGATTATACCGTCACCCTTAACCACAAATGTCGTTCCTCTCATTTTTACAGTCACCCCAGTTATCAAAGCATAGCTGACTGTATTTATATATATACCGATGAGAAACAGAAAAAATGAAGATTTCAATAATCGAGAAGCAAATATTTGTGTGCGTGTACAATTCATGAGAAATAAAATTATTTTTACTTGGCAATACTTACTATTTTGTAAAAAAGAAAAATCCTCACAGCAAACTAATGCTGTGAGGAAAGTGGGCGTTGTATGATTGCTTTGAGTGAGTTTTAGCTAATACTGTTCAAATAACCAAAGTATATGTTCGTCGTATTTCTTGTATAATAATCCGAATTATTCCATATGTGATTGCGCCTGTGTTTCAGACTTGTTTCATTCAATTACAATGAGATATCGATTAACGTAATCGTAATCAATGAATGCCTGTATATTTATTGTGCCTATATTAAATTCTGCACCGCTATCAGCTATATTTATTGAGATATGCCATGGGGATAATTATATCTGATCATCATATTATTTATGCCGCCTGAAGGAACTCATTCAGATTCAAGATCTGCACACAGTCAATTGAACTAACATTTCCATCTGTAAACTCAAATACTTCAACACGATAATCATTGCCCCAGGCTCTGTAATAAAAGTCACATATTCTGATACTGTCTCCGTTGTCGCCAATATGAATTATAATGTCATCATTTTCACGGCTTATTGTTATATCTTCAACAGTTATTCCTTCTCCGAAAACTATTCTGTCACTGCTTGAAGAAGTATTGTACTCATCAATAGCATCATTTCCATCACCAAGGTTGAAGATATATGTATCATTTCCTTCAGCACCATAAAGCATATCATTGCCCTTTCCGCCGATAAATGTGTCATTTCCTTCATAGCCGAAGATCTCATCATCTTCATCAGAACCAATCAATGTTGAATCATGATTTCCGAAATCATTATAATCCTTAATGATTCCGCTGCCGGTT
>Ga0116145_1000829_pt1 | contig 33711 bp, 41 predicted proteins | sample AD_JPNHG1_MetaG_FD_89747 | JGI IMG/M metagenome (GOLD analysis project Ga0116145, IMG submission 89747) | Active sludge microbial communities of municipal wastewater-treating anaerobic digesters from Japan - AD_JPNHG1_MetaG | ecosystem: Engineered > Bioreactor > Anaerobic > Digestate | place... | reverse complement strand
GGTGTCTACGAAGCTGACTATGTGCCTGATGGAAATCCCGAGAAGTACCAGCGTGAGATCAAGCGGCTTAATGATGACATTGCTTACTACAAGCGTAAGGTTGAGGAGCTTCAGAAAGAAAAGGCGGAGGCGTAAGAATGTGTCAATTCTTCTCAGCCGTACTGACGAAGGGACACAAAGTCCATGCACTCTTTGGAGTGAACTCTCACGAAGACATCATCGAGATTCTGGATCTCAGGGAGCGCACAGTCAGGGGAGAGCCGGCGCTAGTTCGCTGTGAGTTAGAACCGCCTAGTTCCATAACCTTGGACTTTGAGCGTTGGAAGTTCAAGTGCAACCAGGACATACTACCAAGCTGGTACGACGAGACCATAGCGAGGGACGCTATGGTAAGGTACTTGCAAAACGCTCCGACTCTCACTGGCGAAGTCGGCATAGTCGATGGTAACTATTACTTTTCGACGGCCAAGGTGCGTCTGATGATTGGTCGGTCGTCTATCCTGTACATGTTGCCTGGTGCCGAAGTCAAAGAGATGCATGATTACTCGTACATAGGTCGCATGTCTAGTGCTAGAGTCGGTTTGATGTACGGCAGTTCATGTGTCGGTGTCATGCGTGGTTGGTCGTTGATCGACTGCGTCTCTGCGTCAGCACAAGTGTCTGCCATGGCTGATGATTCTCGCATTGGCACGATGATACGTAAAACCAGCGTTGGAATGATGTGTCAGCATGCACACATAGACATTATGACTGACGATTCAAGTGTGCATCACCTGGGTGATGAGGCAGATGTGCAGACTATGAAAGGTCAGTCAGTCATTGACTTAGTATCTTCACAAGCACGCATAGGCATGATGGAGCAACACTCTATAGTCAAAGAGTTTTGTGACGATGCGACAATTGAGTTAATGTGCGGGCACTCACAGGTTCTCGACATGTACGGTAAAGCCAAAGTACGCGAAGTGCGTGACTTTGCGGTTGTAAGAAGTGAGAGGAAAGCAGCTTGAAAGTAAACTGGTAAGACCAGTCTACTAAAAGAACATTAAGGAGGATTTTATGCGTATCACAGAGGACATCGTCAAGACGGCAACGGATCAGACTGGGTTTAAGTACCAGATCGACCTTCCTGAGTCGATCGAAGAGGCTATCGAGCTCTACGGAGCGAACGGTGCACTTTCTCTGCTTAACACTGCTCTGAAGATCAAGAAGCAGGCAATTGCTCGTGAGGGCTTCAAGCAGGGTAAGTCCGTCGAGGAGATCAACGAGGCAGTCGCCGCCTACCGTCCTGGTATGGGCAGCAAGAAGTCGCAGGCCGAGTACGCTTTCGAGCTTATGACTCTCAAGGCCGACCACCTCAACCTCAACCCGGAGCTCAAGGCAGAGGTCGTGCGCTACGCAGTGAAGAAGGAGTACAAGGAGATTGTGAAGCTTCTCGAATCTGTCGGCTAACGGGCTACCTCTATTTTGGGGGGCGGTGTCTCTACCTCCTCTACTTCGCCGCCCCCACTTTTTTCCACACGGAGGAAGGCATGAACAAGTTCGAGCAACTTTTGAATGGAAGGGCGATAGAGGACCTCTCGGAAGAGGAACTTGAGGAGTTGATCGCTCAACTCAATGCCAACGACATAGAGAAATTTGAGCGTATGGCTATCTCCAAGAAGCCGCAGAGACGCTCTGAGAAGAAACTGAAGGAAGTCGAGGATATGGTTAATGCTGCCATCCTGAAAGGACTGAGAAAATGATAGTGCGAAGCTCTTCAGTTGCTATGTTCAAGACCTGTCCGAAGAAGGCGTACTACGCTTACGTGCGAGGTCTCTACAGAGAGGGCACCGAATCTATAGACATTTCCTTCGGAAAGCTGGTACATGATGCGGTAGACATTTACCACAAGACCGGAGACATTCGAGATGCACTGTCCTTCATCGACAACACGCAACTGTCATCAAACCACAAGCGCAAGACTCCAGCGGCGGCGAAAGCTCTACTCAACTACTACTACAAACACTATCGAGGTGTAAAGCCTATAGAGTCGGAAACGGTACTGCTCGATGGTCGAGAGCTGGCTTTTAACATCGGCCATCATGAGTGGCGTCTACGTGTAGACAGTATCGTGCAATGGAGGGAGCGTCTGTGGGTCGGTGAGAATAAGACTACAAGAAAAGAGTACATCTTACTGCGTCCGAACGACCAGTTCATCTCCTACTACATCGCAGTCAAATTGCATGACTCTCAACTCTCCGGTCTTGTGGTCTTCTGTTTCGATGTCGAAAGCCTCACAGTCCAGCCATTCTTTCTCATTCCCTCGCAGGAGGAGTGCAATATGTGGCTAGAGGAGACCAAAGTCCTTCTGGACACTATCGAACACTATGTCGAGACTGGCATTTTCCCGAAAAACCCCTCGGCATGCCTGCAATATGTAGGTCGCCCATGCCCGTTTCTTTGTTTGTGTCAAGCTCCTGCAAACGAAGAGTACCTTATCGAACAATACTTCAGTGTGGATAACGCCGCAAAGGAGCTGGCATGGTAGTGAAAGACATCACTAAATTAACTCGATGTCCAGTATGCAATGGCATATTGCTAGAGGCAACTTCTGATATCGAAGTGTACATTGCCGACATTTTTGTCGGCAAGATCTACAACGTGCCTTCCATAACATGCGAGGCCTGCGATTTCACAACTAGGCTCTTAACGGTTGAGGTTGAAGGAGACAAACTTACGATAAGAGAGGGAGAGTCATGAGCTCACTAAACGATGTAGCACTAGACAAACCGTTCCTGCTCATCTGGGGACCACCGATGAGCGGCAAAACCGTCCTGGCTTCTCAGTTTCCGAAGCCGACGCTGATCAATCTCGACAAGAACTTGAACAGCGTCAAAGCACTGCGGGCGAAGTATGGTCTGGACTTCAACTTTCGGGTTTTTACCATTGATCAGTCCCCGACAGATGATCCAGAGTATGCCGAGCTTTGCGGAAAGAATTTTGGGAACTTGTCGGCGTGGGAGAAGTTTAAGAAGCTTGTCGAGGTGCTAAGCCGCAAGATGACAGATGAGGAGACGCTAATCATCGACTCGACCACTCGAGCTGGTGAGTATCTCGTCCAGTACCTCATCTACATCACGAAGCATAAGCCACTTCAAATTCAAGACTGGGGAAGCTTCGTTGATGAGTTTAACATGTTCCTCGACTGTGTGAAGTCATCGACATGTAAGGCGTCGGTCATCCTGATCGGCCATGACAGGTTCGATCGGGCGGAGGTGAGTGGGGACTGGCGTCGCACCCTTATCATCCCCACGTCAGTCCGTGATCGCATTCCATCACTCGTCACCGACTCACTTTACATGAAGATCGACATCCGAGGTTCCGCAAATACGAGGAAGGTGAAGCGCATCCTCCAGTCTATGCCAGACCCGATCACCACTAGCGGTTCTCGTTGTCTCATCCCAGACATTGAGTTTCCCACTTACGCTAAACTGCGCCCTCACCTTGAGGTCGGATTTGGCAGAAAGTTTGGTGAGCCGACTTGGACTCCCCCTGTTGACGAGTGATCAATTTAACCTGCATCTAAGCGTATAACAAGGTAAACGGTATGGACAGAACCGACGACACAACTAAGCCAGACTTTTCGTCCCGTGACATTTCACTCGCTTTGCGCCTGATGCTGGACGACATCTACCGTCAGCGCAAGGAGGTGTTGGAGGCGTTCATCGCAAAGTATGGATGTGAGCCGGACGAGTGCGAGCAGGTGATTGTGTCTGGTCCAAACACCGAGATCCGTTGGTTCGTACAAAAGAAATCTAACCCAAAGGAGGGTAAAAGCAATGAGGATTAACTTGGGGTATCAGTTGGAAGACGTTAAGAGCGAGTTTGAGCCGTTGCCTCGTGGAACTTATGAGGCCACGATAACCGAGTGTACGCTCGCCAAGTCCTCGACTAACAAGGACATGCTCAAGTTCACGTGGACCGTGAACGATGGTGAGTACGCAGGTCGGAAGCTGTTCGATAATGTCGTTCTTGACGTCGGGTGGAAGGTTAAGCAGTATGCCGAAGCCGCAGGTATTGCAAGCGGCGCGGAACTCGACACCGAGGATTTCAAAGGCGCCACCGCCATTCTCACTGTGGATTTTGCGCCGAAGCAGAATCCCGACGACGAGACTGAACCTATCCGCAATGCCATCAAGCGGATCGTTCCGGCGTCTCGTTAACTCCCCTCTCCCTCTGGGCTTTCGGTGGGTTGAGCCCTAATCAACCCACCATTTTCTAAGGTGGCGAGGTGTAAATATGAAGATAAAAGTAGAGGACATATTCGTAAGCTCGGACTTCAGAGAAGAGACGCCAGATATCGGTGAGCTTGCCCTCTCCATTCAGCAGAACGGCTTGATAAATCCGATAACGTTAAAGAAGTGTGGAGATAAGTATGAGGTGCTAGCGGGCCGTCGCCGCTTCAAAGCCCTCAAAGACTATTTGCAGTTTACCGAACTTGAAGTCGGCATCCACTGTCTCTTCCTCGACGATGCGAATCCGCTAGTCGTCCAGTTCGAGGAAAACCATCGTCGCAAAGATTTTAACCCTATTGAGCTGGCTAGGCTAGTCAAAACTATCCACAAACAGAAGCAGGATGAGGTAGGACCAGCTATCAAAGGCATCGGTGGAGGCTGGGGGATTAAAGAGACAGCGCGATTGCTCTCGTCGGATCCTACGTTCATAAAGCGGTTACTTAAAATCGCTGACAACGAAGAGATTGTCCAGCACTGTACCACTCTCACCGAAGCTCTCCAAACTATTGATCGCTTCCTCAACAAGCAAGTCATCGACACTGCAAGGAAAGTGCGAGTCAACAAAGCGCTTAAAGAGGTCGAGGGACTGGACATTAACGACTATATTTCTTCATTCTACAACGAAGACGCTCTCTCCTTCCTCTCAACTGTCGAGTCCGAGTCAATCGACTTCATCCACATAGATCCGCCTTTTGCGATCGACATAGATGATGTGGCGGGTGGAGCGACTTACGAAGCCTACGAGGACCGCCCAGACGAAGTCCTTCCGCTGGTATCGAGTGTGCTGAAGGAGTGCTTCCGTGTCGCAAAGCCTAACACCTTCATCGTGTGTTGGTGTGCGAATCAGTATGCTAGGTGGACGCAAGACGAGTTGACAAAAGCCGGCTTCTCTCCCGCCAACACACTTCTTTACTGGGTCAAGGTGAACAGTCCCAGCCGTGTGTCGGATCCTACAAAGCGGCTTGGATCGGCTGTCGAGGTCGCGGTCTATGGCTGGAAGGGAGCAGATGCGGAGTTAACGATAAAGGGTCGCAGCAACGTATTTCCATTTCCGACTATCCGCTCTGAACGCATCCACATCGCTCAAAAGCCAGAAACGCTTGTCGCTGACATCTTAAACATCTTCTCTCTCCCAGGTGCTCTTGTCCTCGATTGCTTTGGTGGATCTGGCTCGACTCTCCGTGCCTGCTACCTCACTCGACGCCGCTTTGTCGGGTGTGAGATTGACGAGAATTACTATAATTCGGCAGTGCTGGAGACGTTGAAGTGGCATGAAAAACAAAGTGCAGCTTGAACGTTAGTGGGTTGTAAACTTGCGTTAAAATGCGCTGTACCGATTGGCCCCATATACAACCATAGGGCAACGCGAACCGTGCGAACGTGGCACGAATGGTGAGGGTTAACCATGACGCAACCGATATGCCACATACCACCACAGCCATCGAAAATCGCATTCGTAGGCGAAGCACCTGGCGCTCAAGAAATGTTACTACGCCAACCCTTCATCGGTTACGAAGGACAATACTTTACTAACTTATTACGGGCTGCTGGGGTAGATCGCTCAAAGGTCTACATAACTAACACCGTACACGTCCAACCGCCAAAAAACGACTACACTGCGCTGTCAGAGGAGGAGTTGGAAGCTGGGAAACAGCAACTCATCCAAGATCTTACTGCTTGGAAAGCCGCAGGGCTGACAACTGTCGTCGCAGTTGGCGATCGAGCATTCCGTCTGTTAACCGGCAAGTCCGGCATCTACGCTTATCGTGGTACCGTCCTTCCTTGTGCCCTTGTCGAGGGCCTGAAAGTCTACGCAACTATTCACCCCGGCTCCATCTTACGTGGCGAAGGTAAGTACGAACCGATATTCATTTTAGATGTGAAGAAGGCTGTCGCTGACTCCGAGACATCGACTATCCACTATCCTCCACGTCACATCACTATCATTGACAATCCCTATGAGGCGATATGTCAGCTCCAGTCTGTCACGGAGCGTCCTGAACCTGTCGCTGTCGACATCGAGACTGCAGGCCCCGCAATGATCGCTTTCGGTGTTGCCACGTCCCCTAACGAAGCCTTCGTCCTCTCTCATAAACTCCTCAAACTCCCAGAAGTCCTACGAGCCATCGGCACTTTCGCCTCCTCCTCCACTCCTAAAATATTCCACAATGCTCTCTTCGACGTCTTCCACGGAGCCTTCTATTACTGCATTCTATATCGCAACATCTACTTCGACACTATGATCGCCCAACACACAGTCTACCCCACCCTCCCTAAAGGCTTGGGCTTCTGCGCTTCCATCTACACCAACGAGCCTTACTGGAAAATGGAAGGGAAAGAGGCATTGGACGAGGTAAAGAGAGGTCGTCTCTCATGGGACAAACTTTACTTGTACAACGGGAAGGACTGTTGCCTCACCTACGAAATCTACCACGCCCTAAAAACCGAGTTATCCGACTGGAACGTCATTCCTCTTTTCCGCCATCGCATGGACTTGTTGCCAGCTTGTCTTTACGCTCAGATGATGGGACTTATCTTGGACAAGGATGAGTGTGCCAAGTTCGCAGATAGAAATGAGCGAGCAATTGCCAACCTTGAAAAGGTTGTAAGCGCAGTTGTCGGTGACATCAACATAAGATCCCCGAAGCAGATGGCTGACTTACTCTACAAGCAGTGGGGCTTCCCTATCAACACTCGTGACGGCAAGGTAACGACGGACGAGAAGAAATTGAAGCGTCTCGCATCTATGCCCACCCCATACTCAGCCATAATCTACGCAATCCTCGCCTTAAAAGAGCGTTACAAAATGCGTAACTTCTACAATGTCCAGACAGATATGGACGGGCGAGTGCGCTGTTCCATCAAAATAACTGGCACTTACACAGGCCGACTCGCCACTTCCACCTCCATCACTGGCTCTGGCTACAACATGCAGAACGTGCCGAAAGAAGTTCGTGTCATCTACAAAGCAGACCCTGGGAAGATAATGGTGCAGTGTGATTTGTCGCAGTCAGAAGCACGCATCGTCGCCGCCCTTTGTGGTGATCTTCAGTGGCTTAGAGACTTCGACGAGAAAGATCTTCACACTGAGGTTGCTGCTCTCCTATACAACATCCCACCTGAGAAGGTCAATAAGGAGACGCATCGAGCTGTCGCAAAGCGTGTCGCACATGGCACACACTATGGGATGGGCCACTTCCTCCTCTCCGAAATTTTGGAAACTTCCCCGAAAGAGGCTAAGCGCCTACGAGAGCGTTACTATGAGATTCGTCCGTCGCTGAAGGAGTGGCATAGCCGAGTGAAGCAAACGATCTTGAAAGATCGCATGATTAGGACAGACTTTGGTGTGGTCATTCAGTTCTTCGGGCCTATCCGAGACAAAGTCACTGAGACTGGTGCTGTATCAGAGGTAATGAGGAACGCTTTGGCGGCTGAGCCTCAGTCCGATTCTGTTATGTACCTGAACCAAGGGCTTGTCCGCTGTTTCAACGAAATTCCTGAGTTCGACTTCCGCATGCAAGTCCACGATTCCATCCTCTTCGAGGTGGACGATGACATAGAAACGTTAAAGCGTGTCTTACCAAAAGTCAAATCTCTCATCGAACAGCCTGTCACAATCAACGGCATCTCAATGGTCATCCCACTTAACTTCGAGATCGGCTACAGTTGGGGCCGCATGATAGAGATGAAGAGCTTGGACGAGTTGGAAGAGACATATAGGAAGCTTAACTGATGAACGTCACTGGGATGAAATTATGCAGATTTCTGGAGGATTACCTAGAGTTCACACAAGGCAATGAAACTCCAGAAATCATCCACCTGTGGGTGGGGCTGAGCGTGCTTGCTGGAGCTGCAGAGAAACGTGTCTGGATAGATCGTGGATTCTTTAAGATCTATCCAAATCTCTACGTGATCCTGCTAGCGCCAGCCGGCGTGTGCGCTAAGTCCACTTCGATGGAGCTTGGCGGAAAGCTGTTACGTGAAGCTGGTTACTTCGTCCTCGAAGATGCAGTCCTTAAAGAGAAGATCATTGTCGAGATGTCCGAAGCTCAAAAGGAATACTACGTCAACGACGACACTATCTTCGTTCATAGCAGTGTCACCTTCATGAGCGACGAGTTAAACGTCCTGCTGTCGTCTGGCACGGAGATGGTCAAGTTCCTCGTGGCAATGTGGGGGAAAGATGAGAAGTACACGTATAAGACGAAGAATAGTGGGTCGTTTGAGATAATCTATCCGTACTTTAACTTCATTGCGGCGGCTGTGCCTCAGTGGTTTGGCCCGTCACTCGCCGCTGACATGGCCGCAACTGGACTCCTCGCTCGTTGCATCTTCGTATACGAAGAACGGAAACGTAGCAAGTATCCATCGCCGATGTTGCGCCCTGAGCAAACCGAGGCCCGGAAACGATGCCTCAATCATATCATGGCCCTTGCCGACAAGTTCGGAGCGTTAACGGTTGACAAACAATTCGATGATATGTATTCCGAATGGTACATACGGCAAGACATATCGGACTTCGAGGACTACCGCATAGCGAGCTACTTGGAGCGCCGAAACAAGGTACACATATTGAAGGTTGCGACGCTCATGGCGCTAGGGGATAACCGGATGACACTTCTACCCATTGACTTTGAACGCACATTAGCAGTATTCAATGTGACTGAGCGCAAACTGCGTACAGCTTTCCTGATTGCTGGCGGCAACCGGTTAGCTCCGCACGTGTTGCGCTTGAAGGCTATCTTGGAGTCAAGAGGCGGTAAGGCACCTTTGCGACAACTCTACTCTGTCGTGCACACGGAGTTGGATCCAACGGAGTTCAAGATGGTAGTACAAACGTTGATCGAGACGGAGTACGCAAAGGTGGTGACGGAAGGCAGTACAACTTACGTAGTAAAGATATAGGAGGGTCATATGTCACGAGGAAGAATTGTAGGATTTAGAGTTTCAGAAGAGTTACATAGCAAGTTGCATGACCTAGCGATCGAGAAGGGGACTACAATCTCAGACATTGTGCGTGATATCGTACTGAACAATCTCGATCTTACCTACCAGTATTCACAGTGGGAGGTTCATGCGTGGAATTACTTTAATGTGAATGCAGATCAGCTGGCATATGCGAAGAAGGCCGCTCAGGTACCTGAGCAGTTCTTCTCAATCATCAGCAAGTGGTCGAAGGACGTGAAGATCAAAGTGATTCCTCACCCGACATCCACCTTGGTCGAGTTCGTTTTCAAAGACAAGGTGTATCTGATCAGCGAGGAAAGATTCTTACCAAAGCTACAAGTGATCCAGTCGATAGTAGACCAACTCGTACGGAAGATTGAGGAGGACACGATCAATGCGGCGGAAAGTTTACATAACTGGCCCCTTGGAGGGGACGACTTCAAGGCAGCTCCGATCTCACAGAATGAACATGGATCTAGTGTGTCGGAGAGTGTTAGTGGCGAAGGACATACCAGTATGCCCAACCTTGATGACTTGGGAATGGAGGAAGGATCCTAGGTTGTCGAAGGATGTTAGTTGGTGGGTTAATAATATCTTCAAGGAGTTTATGAAGGAGTGTGTGGTGTTTTGCTATATTCCAGAGCTGGCAGGAGTGGTTACGCCAAGGATGGAGATGGAGAAAGAGCTTTGGAGGCAGATAGGCACTGGGAAGTTTATAGTGGCTGATAGGATCTTAGACTACTTGCTGAACTTGGAGGCTTACAGATGACTTTTGAGGAGCTTGTTGATCAGTTCAAGAACAATGAGAAGTTTGTGGCGTATGTCGCTAAGCGCTTCTTAGTGCCTACGTCGCTCGATGACATCGCACGAGACGAAGGTCTGCCCGCAGGCGCTTTCTACAAGCTGTTCGCAGAGTATCCTGAGCTTGAGACAGTGTTTAGGGAGAAGGTCGCAGAGGAAGACTCAAATGCGAAAGACTTATTTCTCTGTCAAGCGTCTATGCAGGCCCTCCTTCGTCTCTATTCTATCATAAACGAAGATGATGAAATCGACCGACGAGACTTGATCCAAGCGTGTCGAGCGATTCTGACGTATCGTCCCTCGGTAACGAAGAAGCCTGAAAAGGACCCGTTTGCATCCATGTTCAAAGATCTTGTAGATGGAGGGAATGGCGAATGATAAGAAAGTTCAAAAGCAAGCATTAGCGTTTAGTCGTCTACTCCAACAGAAGTATGGTGAAGACTTCGTTGGGTGGACACGAGACACTATTGACTTCACTAGCTTAAAGTATCCATCCCTAACTGACCAGCAAATCCTAATCGCTAATTCACTCATTGAGCACAAGAACCTGTGCGTGTCAGCTGGCGGTGGTCTCGGCAAGTCCGCTGTAGCCGCTCTACTTACTATTTGGTTCTTAACTTGTCATCCGCACGCCAAAGTCGTCACAACCGCCCCATCAGGCAAGCAATTGACCGATATCTTGTGGGGCGAAATCAATCTGTGGCTGAAGCGCTACAGATACAACGACATGTTGATCCCTCTCACTGGGAGATTGGTAGTCAAAGGCTTCCGTGAGTGGTTCGCCGTTGCCCGCACAGTCCCAAAAGACAACAAAGACCTAAACGACACACTAGCTGGCTTCCACGCCCCTCACCTGCTGATTATCGTTGATGAGGCTAGTGGCGTTCCCGATCCCGTGTTCACTGCACTGGACGGTGCGATGACTGACAAGAATGCCATGATTCTCCTTATCTCAAACCCAGTGTCTACGTCTGGGTACTACTACGACACAATCAACGATCCTGAAGGCAAGGGAAAGAATTGGAAAGTGTTGTATTTAGATGCGAGAGAGTCGCCGCTAGTCGATTCGACGTATGAGGAGAGAATAGCAAGTCGCTATGGGCGAGACTCCGCTATGTATCGTGCAAAGGTCATGGGCCAGCCGATACAACAGACTGATGCATTTGTTGTGACGCCTGAGGAGTTTGATAAGGTAGTGCGAGAGAACAGGGAAGTGCAGTATGGTCGGATAGTGATGGCAGTTGATGTAGCGGGTAGTGGCGAGGACATGTCGATCATCTGCCATCGCTCAGGGAACTCGATTATCAAGTGGGACGAGTATCCCTTGAACGACACGACTTTTCTGGCCAACGAGGTCGAGCGTTTAGCGGCACAATACAGTGGGCGTGAGGTCGTAGCAGTAGTTGACGCCTTAGGGCTGGGAGCTGGTGTTTATGACATACTGCGTGCGAATCGGAAGGTTAACGTTATCGCTTTTATTGGCAGTGAGCGGGCAACGCACGAGACTATGTATGATCGGCGCAGAGACGAGGGTTATCATCTGTTGCATAAACAGTTCAAGGAACTACATTTTCCCGTCCCACCGCCTGAGCGTTTGAAGAAAGAGTTGGTGAATATTGAGTTTGACTATGCATCTGGGAAGGTTCAACTACGCTTGTCGAAGAAAGATTTGAAGCGCAGGATCGGCTTCTCCCCTGACTATGCGGATGCCTTGATGATGACTTGTATCGTTGACAATTTTGCGGTAAAGTGCAGGAGTGTCCATGTATCTAAAGGTCTTACTGTGACCATGCAAAGTATGCTGTCACGAACGTTAGTGGCCAATCGCTACGGAAAGTACGGTAAGTTTTTCTAGCAAGGTGCATGAAGCACCTTTCTCAGGAGAGCGAGATGTTTAAGAAAAAACCAACGTTCTTAGCTAACAAAGCGGCTTCCCTAAAGTCTATGACCGCCACCATGCTCTCTCGTGGCATAGACGACGCTCTAAAAGGCTACCACTCCTCTGTTGTCGAACCGCTCACCGAGCTCCTCGCTCCCACCGGACTCAACATCTATACCAAGATGCGAAAGAACGACCCCATCATTGGTGGGATGATGCTTCTGTTCGAGACCGCAATCCAACGCTCCGAATACTCCCTCAAAGGCGAGAATGCTTCATTCGTTATGGAAATTCTCGACAACATGCGCACTCCATTCTCTCAGATTCTCGGCGAGATCGCCAGCGCTCTTACCTACGGCTTCTACCTCGGCGAAAAAATCTATGCCATTCGTGATGGCATGGTTGTTCTAGAAGACATCGAACCCAGATACCAGCCCTCAATCGTGGCTATCGACGACTCCGACGGTCTCGTCCAACAGCAAACTACAACTGGCATCTTCACTATGCCTTACTCAAAATCTCTTCACGTCGTTCCTATTCAAGACAGCCGCTCTCCATTCGGCATATCTCTCCTTCGTACTGTCTACAAGCCTTACTACTACAAGTTGTCAGTCGAAGCATCCGAAGCGCTAGCTATTGATCGCGACCTCGGCGGCTTACCAGTCATGCAGGCTCCTGAAGGATTCGACTTCTTAGCTGCCGATCCGTCCTCTCCTAACTATGACGCAAACGTCGCCGCAACGTTGGACTGGGCGGTGAACTTAGTCACGTCCGTGCGTAGAGACCAGATGATGGGCGTAGTCATACCCGCTGGCTGGACGTTATCTATCATTCGTGGTGAGAACCGAGCTACCATCCCGACTAACGAGATCATCGCTCGTTACAACACCGAAATGACCGCAGCTGTCCTCGCCAATTTCCTATCTCTCGGCGCATTTGCCTCTACCAACAATTCTAACGTCACTGTCCATGTCTCTAACTTCGTAAACGCCTGCGAAGCTTTCATAAAGGTCATAGCTGGTGCTATCAAAAAGCAAGTTATCGACCCAATCTGTACCTTCAATCGCATCTCTCCCTCCCCTACAATCGAATTCACCGTCAAGGGGCAAAACAACCTACGAGACATCGGCACATTCGTCGCTAATCTCGTAGACAAGGGCGTCATCCAGCCCACCAAGTTCATAGAGGATGCGATGCTTGCACTACTTAACATCCCAAGAATCGAAGAAACCGAACCAGAAGGAGGACAAGATAATGCCGAACGTGATACGCTCAACGACAATACCTGAGTATATCTATAACGCCTACAACACGCAGGCTAAGCGTAGGAACTATCCCGACAGCTACTTCCTGCTTGTTGATGGTGAGAACAAGAAGTTTCCTTATCGTGATCCTGAGAGTGGGGCCATCCACTGTGGTTTGCTGAAGGCCGCTATAACTCGTGCTGCCCAGTACGGCTACGACGAGGTGGAGAATAAGGCACGCTCTATGTACAAGCGGTCTTGTAAGGACAAGGAAAAGGAGCTTACGTTTAAGTTGCTGGATGTGAAGGGTGAGGAAGTGTTTGGCGTGGTGTACAGCCCGAATGAGAAGGATGCAGATGGTGATGAGGCGGACGCTGAGACTATCATGAACGCTTGCTACGAGTACAACACCAACTATCAGTCCCTGCATTTTCGCCACTCCTTCCCGCTCTCCAAAGAGCAGGCTCAACTCCTTGAGAGTTATATCGCTCCCGTTGACTTCACCTTCAACGACCACGTTGTGAAGGCTGGATCTTGGCTTCAGCGTTGGCGCGTCAAAGACGCCGACCTTCAACGTATGATTAGAGAGGGCAATATCGTAGGTTTTTCGCTCGGAGGTTATGTGGTAAGAGAAGGTGCGTGACTCTCCTAATTGCAATGAGGTGGCCTTGGCCCCTCCGCCTCCAAGGCCACCCAACTTTTTACTTGCAAGGACGGAAACGGCTAGCGCACCTAAAACGAATGGTACGTGGGGATTGTGACGCTGACCCGATTGATTTTATCATCGGGCTGAAGGCAGACAGGGGTGTTAAGAAATGGCTAAGCTCAAAAAGTTGGTAGTGTTTGAGGTGTCATTGGCAGCGGCACCAAAGACCGGCAAGAAGTTTTTACTGATCAAGGATAGTTTCGACGTCAAAGGAGGAGTAAAAATGGATAAGGTTACTAAGATTATGGCTTACCTTGCCTCTAAATCCGACAACGTGCCGGAGGTAGTGCGCGAGGAACTGAAGACGCTCGACTCGAATGTGTCTCTGGAAGATATCCGCGAAGTTTTCAAGGATATACTTCCCACTGAGTCGGCGAAAGAGGACACTCAGGAGAAGGTCGCTGAGATCCCTGAGGAAGTGAAGAAGGAGCTTGACGCCTACAAAGCTAAGCTCAACGAGCTTCAGCTTCGTGAGTTCACTCACATGGTGGAAAGCAAGGTTGGACAGAAGCTGGCCGACGAGTTCAAGCCGCTCTACGGCAAGGTTGATAATGCGACTGTTGAGAAGCTGCTCGACATCGTGAAGTTTCAGCAGGACATTATCAACGAGCTTGGGAAGGCCCAGCTCTCCAAGGAAAATACCCACGCGAAGAAGGTTGCAGACGTGGAGAAGGCAGTCGAGGCTCTTGCGGCTGAACTGAAGATTCCCGTCACTGACGCTTGGGTCGAGTACGCAAAGCGCAATCCGACTGTGATCGCAGAGCTTGAGCAGTAAGGAGGTAAGATATGGCGAGCAAATATGAGCAGGGGATTGTTCGTAGGTCATTCGTGTCCGCGAACAATCTTGTAGGACAAGAGGGGTATGCTATTGCATACGATGGTTCTCTGACTGCCAATAATTCTCAGGTAGCGTTCGGCGTTATCCGTCGTGGAGCTCCTGCGAATCAGGCGTCTGAGATCATTACACAGGGCACGTGCATGGGATATGTCTACCTGCCTGCCAACAATGCTTTGGCAGTTGGTGACAAGCTGTCGTCCAGCGCTAATGGTACTTTCGAGAAGGCTGGTGCTAGTACCTATGTTCGTGCAGTGGCTCGTGAAGCGGTTAGTGCATCTGCTAACGCTTCTACGAACTACGTTATGATTGAACTGCTGTAAGGAAGGGGGTGAGAATATGCCCAACTGGACCGATCAAGTTAATTCGACGTTTATCGCCAACGTGGCGAACAGGTATATCGTAGACAAACCGCTCACAGCGTTCGACATATTCCCGATGGTCTCGACTCAGCGGCTGTCTGGCTACATCGCAAAGTACACGAAGGCTGACTGGCTTCGCATCGGTTCTACCTCTCTTTATAAGAGGGTAGGCGCTACCGAGTCGTTCGGCGATGACTACACAGTGACCAAGCAGTCATACACTGTGGAGCAGTACTCCTTCCACAAAGACATCACTCGTGATGAGTGGACCGAGTACGACAACCCGTTCGATCCTATCAACGACGCCGTTGCGTTCGTGATGTCAAGGATGAACCGAGTTCTCCTCAAGGAGCTTATCGCTACGTTCCTCACGACCTCCGTATGGGGTACTGACACGGACCTCGGCTCCTACAAGTGGAGTACTAAGTCGTCTGGCGTGTCCAACAATGACCCTGTTGAGCATATCATGACCGCTCATAGCGTCATCATGAAGGCCACTGGATATAAGGCGAACAAGCTTATTCTTACTTGGGACGCCTTCAATACCCTGAAGACCAACACTATCATCATGGACAGGCTCAAGACTACAAGCGACAAGGTCGTCACCGCTGATGCCATTGCGCGCCTCTTTGAGGTCGACCGTATGGTAGTGCTTGATGCAGTGAACGAAGATGGTTCTGACTTCTTGGCTACTAGCCGTGCTCTCCTGTGCTACACGCCGGATCGTCCGTCTAAGTTCGCTCCATCCGCTGGCTACCATATAGTGTATACTGGTGGTGAGATTGGTCGTGCAGTTCGCACGAACAAGATCCCGATGCCGGAGAAGAACAACTCACTGAGGATCGAGGCTGACATGTACATCGACCAAGTTGTAGTCTCGACCGACCTCGGTGTGTACCTGTATGGTATGGTGTGATGCTGACCGAGAGGGGAGGGTTAGCACTCTCCCCTCTCACCTACTGACAAGCTATGGCGATAACTGAAACTGATCTCCTCATGGAAATTGGTGGTGAGGCGTTAGACGAACTCACCGAAAAGGAGAAGAATACGATACTTGCGACTTACAGCACCGCAAAGGAAGCGGCGATGAAAGCGTTCTGGCTTCTTTCTGCGAAGTATAAGCCAACGTATCGTATGGGCTCTGCTTACGAAGAGCTTTCCTCCAAGTACAAACGTTACTGGGATCTGTACTGTTACTATGCAAAGACGATGAAAGCTGGCTACATTAGCAACAACACATCGAATAACAATAACAGCAATCAAGTTGACGTGGATAGGTGGAAATGGCCAGGACAAACTCGTTGATCACAATTACCTCTCGCAACCGCTCCTACAACGGTACCTTAACCTCAGGTGCCTCGAACAATTACTATGCCTGGATCGAGGAGCATATAGACAAGGAGCGTATATCGGCGCTTTATGGTGGAGCAGTCGAACTTATTGAGCATGCCAAAGGCATGGGAATTATTTTCGAGGATGTTGATCTTAGAAACTGCACGATGACGTATGGGAATAATGTGTATGAGGTTTTGAAGTTTGCGAGGTTCATGGATTATAGAGGGAACGTGAGGCAAGTGGAGTTTATCTATGGCTAAGACTTGGGATCAGTTTCCAACAGACATTGCGAGGGCCGTTGAGCGTGTGGCTCAAACGGAAGCACTTGGCATCATAGAAAACGTGTTCGATGAGTCGTACAGTGCTATTCCCGTGGCATCGGGAAGGCTGATAAATAGCGGTTTTGGCTATGTTGATACCGAGTTAGTATATATGACGGAAGGAAAAACGGGGATACCGAACAATAATGCCTTTGGTGTGTGGGAGCCAGAATACGAGGGCGAAGTATCGACTAGCCCATACACCAAACATATAGCTATTTGGTGGCACACACCTAAACCCGCTACACCAAAAGCTACCGTCACGAAGATTTACAGAGGCATGAGAGTGTTTGACTACGCTCCGAAGGTATTAGGTGTTAGTGGCACTGAGCATGTGAGGAAAAGACGGTTTATGTCTAGGAGGGCGGCAGGAGTAGGTGGTTACTTCTCTAAGCGAGATGTGACAAGAGAGAGACTTGCACGTGCCACATCCAGAGCCATTGAGAAGAGGCTTTCTTTAACGGCATTACGCATAGTACAGAGTTTGCTTGAGGAGTAGTCATGGACGAAACGATCGCTAGCTTTGTAGCGACTGCCTTGAGCTTAACGCTCGGGACAGACGTAGTGATAGATGAGCAAGCTGCGGGGGAACGAGATTGCATAATAGTCCACACACTGGCTGACACCTCGAACTTTGCCGGTTTGTTGGTATACGACGTAAATGTGATTATCTGCAATACCAGTCTCAACGTGGCCAGTGGATATGCTAGTACGTTGAGAAGTGCATTTGATGCGTATAGAGGAATATGTGGAACGGCTTGGGGAGTAATAGGAAGTGTGATAGCGAGGTATGAAGGAACCGACACGATGAACCGTGCGGTATACTCAGTAGCGTGCAAAATAGGAAAACAGGAGGTTTAAGATGGGACTTGAGTTAGGACCATGCCAGATCCTTTACGGAAATGTAGGTGGATCCGCTAATAATCTTACTGACTTGGGTAAGACGTTTGGCGGTGTGACATTATCAATCGAAGAGAATCTTCAGCAGTTAAAGTCGGATCAGAGTGGTGACACTCCTGAAGACGAGTTCATCTCTGGGCGTGTCATCAGGATGACTGCTTCGCTGGCTGATATCTCTCTCAACACCTTTGCGACAGTCTTCAAGTCGTCGGTGGCTGGTAACGGCAATAACGCATGTGTGTCTGTCAATACCGGTGCTGGTACCTCGCTGTTGACCAACGCAAAGAAGTTTCTCCTCAAGCCCTATGAGAATGGTTCTCCATCGAGTAATGCTTTGCGATGGATCACCATTTACAAGGGCGGCATCTCCTCAGCGATGGAGCTGACATTTGACAGCACAACCCAGCGTGCAGTCAAGTTCACTGTGACTGCATACCCTTACGCCAATGCTAACAACAACTGCATTGCGTTTGGCAACACGAGTGTTGACTGAGGAGTAGAGACCATGCTATTCGGGCCGGCGACCATCACTTACGCTACCATTAACCTCGTGCCTAATGGAGATTTTGAGCGGTGGTCGTCGGCCAATTCTGCTAACAATTGGTCTTGGGGAGGCGCTACTACATCCTACACTTATGAAAACAACAGCGTTTTTGCTGGTAACTACAGTCTTAACGCCACTGACCTTTACTCTAACACTTCCACTACCTACATCTATACTGATCTCTATGGCTCTACCGACTTGAATAACTTTAGGGGACGCAATGCTCGTCTATTTGCCGCTGTCAAAGGCAACAACCTATCTTCTTCTACCTTCTTCGCCTATTCTTACACAGGTAATGGCTCAGGGTTTGGTTACGTCTTCTGTTCGGCAAGAAACTACGCCAACTGGACTATCATTTCTAACAACTTCGCTATCGGCACTGATGCATCTCAAGCGCGTGTGCGGTTTCAGCCATTCCAGTATGATAACAAGTCTGACTTAACCCTTATTGATCAAATAACATTAGTTCTCGACCCAACTGACCTTGGTAAAACGTTCGGAGGTATCGAAATTGAACTCGACGAAATTTTATACTTCGGTTCTTACACAGGCCAGAGCTACCGCCATATCACAGGAGGTCGAGGCATAATTCATGGTTTTCAGTGGAATAACTACATAAACGCTTCGTCAAGCAAGACAGATGGCCTGCTAGCAAGTATCTCTCGTCCATATACACGTGGAAGTCTCGAAATCACCGGAAACAACTACTGGATGTTCATCGAAAATGTGCAACTGTTTATGCCCACTACATTCCGCATCGGCACATACACGCAATCACCTATAGACATACCGTTCGTTTTCTCACCTCACACCTACACAGATGAGATAATAACGATAAAACCTTGAAAGGAGAATCACATGAAGAAGCTGGACATTGACAAGTTTCTTGAGGAGAATGCAGTTACGCTAGTTGTCAACGGCAAGGAGTATGTGGTAACTGACATTTCGGCGGAAGATGCAAATGAGCTGGCAAAAGAGAACGCCAATCACAAGGAAGTCTTGGCTCGGATCATCAAGTGTGATCCGAAGGAGCTCGATAAGTACGGTACGATCGGCATTCTCAAGATCGTCTCGTTCTTGACCGAAAATTTGCTCCCGCGAGTTTCTCAGTAGGCGACATTGAGAAACTCAAGAAGGCTGGAACTGTCGCCCACGTTTTAGGACTTCCACTAAAGGAAGCGTTGACTCTTCCGATGTGGAAACTAAGCGTGCTTGAGAATGAAGCGACAAGGCAGAGAGCGTTAGATGCGGCTTTCATAGGCATGGTCTTTGGTGGCAGCGATACAAAGGACATGATGGACAGCATAATGAAGATTCATGGGCCGTACACTGAGGGATTTTATGAGCAAGAGTTTAACGCCTTGACTGCACTGTTTGGAGGTTGATAAGTGGCTCTGTCCTATGAAGCACGAGTGAAGCTAGAGTTTACGCAGCTTAATGAAGAGTTGCGTAAACTTCAAGCTCGCATTCAGGCAATCAGCGAGCAGAAGCTGTTTAAGCATGCAAAGGCTGAGATCCAGGAAATACAAGCTCAGCTAAATGCCGCCTTTGCCAAGATCGAAACCGAAAGTGCAATGATGCAAAGGAAATTGGGGGAGAGAGTCACACGTGTTAGCACTCTCGCCGGCCTAGGCCTCCCACCAACCGATGCATCTATGCGAGCTGCTACGAAACGCTTAACTGAGACGGTAGAAGCATCTGACCTTGTTAAAAATACAAGGGAGTTAGCATCCACAGCTCAGCATAGCTTCGTTACAATGGGGCAATCGGCTGAGAAAGCTGAAGAGAGTGTTCGTAAGGCTAGTAGAGGCGTCAGAGATTTAAGTAACAATATTATAAGAAACAATTCGATCGTAACAACTTGGTGGAATAATTTCGGTCGAGTTGCTATAGGCTTCACCATTGCTTATCGTACGATGAATGCCTTCGAGGCATTGCTCGGTAAGGTGTCATCTACGCTTATAGAGGCAGTTAAGGGAACAGGTGAGCTAGCAACACTTCAGGGAAAGCTCGCCATGTTCTTCAAACTCGGCGCAAACAGCACCATGTCTTTTGAGGAAGCTTACCAGCGAGCCGCCATGAACGTGGGAGCTGTCGCCGATGCCTCGATTAACGCAATCTCCTCCATTACTGAACTTAGCACGGCTATGGACGAGCTTGCTCAAGCTGGTGTGGTTGTTCCTACTCGCCTTGCTAAAGAGTTCGTCTCCTTCGTAGACTTCACCGTCCTCGTTGCGCAGACAACTGGTGACAACGTACGTCAGATCCGGTCTGAGATAAGTGCGTTGATGGAAGGACAGACTAGGGCCAACAACCAGTTGATTCGTTTGTTAAAGAACTTTGGCGTACTGACTCAGCAAGACATCGAAGACCTTCGTCACATGAAGAATCGCGCCGAAGCTGTTGAAAAGGTGATGAAGGCAATTCACGAGTATTGGTCTAAGTATCTAGAGAAAGCGATAAAGTCAAATCCGGCGCTGGCATATGAGATTTGGGAGAAGGCTATCCAGCGTGTGTTGGCTCGTTCGATCGAGTTAGCTAGCAAGACTTCCACCAATTTTAACTTGTTCGGTGAGACGATAAGCAAGCACATCGACGCTTGGAAGAAAATGCTATCCACTGACATCTCTAAGAGCATAGATGTACAGCGTTTCGCAACCATGTTCTTGCTACTAAACCAAGCCTTAGACGCAACGCTCACAGCATTTGAGAAGCTGTTAAAGGGCTTGTCTGTGCTTTCCACTGTCATTTACAACAACAAAGAGCAGTTGAAAGACATGCTAAAAGTGTTAATGGCTTATGAGGTGCTATCAGTTATAGGATCAGTGGTAGGCCTTATTGGCAGTAAGATAAGTGCACTGTATACATGGTTTGAAAAATTCAGAGCATCTCCCAAGAAGTTGGCAGAGGTTTTGACAATTCTATACTCTAGGTTTGCACTTATAGCGCTTGGCGCCGTCCTGGCTGGTGTAGGTGTACAATCGCTTATCGACGTAATATCCAAAAGAATCCCAACGGTGAATGAAGCGACTAAGAGGTGGTCAGATAGACTGTCCTCCTTGATAAACATAGTCCGCACGTTTTCGCACACACTTACATTGGCGGCAATGGCGCTTATCATCTTCAGGGGCAATCTCATAGCGGCTGTACTGGCAGCGGCGGCTGGGTTCGCTATAGATATGGCTGGCTTGGCGCGTTCTACAATGAACATCTCTAAAGCGGCCGAAGAGCTAAAAGCGGCTCAGGAAGAATATGCAAAAGTAAATAAGCAGATTATAGAAGCTAATGCAAAGGGCGATACCGCTCTAGTCCGTGCATTAGAAGGCAGGAAGGAGCTAGCATTCGAGAGAGTAGAACGAGCGAAAGCTGCCTATTCTGCCGCTAAGAGCGTTGGAGAGTCTTCTGGAGCAGACTTCGCAACAGCCTTTACAAACAACATAAAAGGAATCAGCAATACTGTGCTGAAGACACTCCAGGATACATGGAATAATATCAGTGATTGGGTGTCTAGTAAAGGAATGCCGCAACTTGACACTTCTAAGTTCATGCCAGACATGGCAGAGGGCCTTGAGAGCATGATGAAAAAGCCCGCTGAAGATATGGAAGAGTTGAAGAAAAAGTATGATAAGGTGACTACGGATTTCTATGACAGCTTGATAACGGCGGTAAAAGAAGGGAATGAGAAGCTAGCCAACGAGTTAGCAATGCCAGCTAGATATGAGTTAGAGTTCAGGCGTAGTGAGTTGCAGAAAGAGAAGACAGAGTTAGACATGCTGATCGGCAGGCGTTATGATACGCTTGAGAAGGCGATGGCGTCTAACAATGAGGAGATAAAGAAGTATGCACTAGAACGGGAAGAGCGGATTAGGCAGATTGCTGAGATTGACAAGAAGTTAGCGGAACTTCCCGGAATGCCAGTGATTAGTTCTCAGGCGGCTCTCGCACGAGAAATAGAGGAAGACTGGAACACAATAAAGGAGACTTATCAGGCAGGCTCTCAAGAGTTTATCGACGCCGCTCAAGACTTCCTAACCTACTATCAGACACGGTTACAGACCATTGGGCCTGAGTTTGAGAATGAGATGTCTAAGGAAGCGTTTGAGAAGATCCTCAAAATCCTGAAAGATGCACAGAACGAGACAGGAGATTGGGTCGCCGGCGTAAAGAAAGGCTTGCGAGAAGTTGCTGACACGTCCTATATGAAGCAGTTTGAGTCATTCACAGTGAAAGTGTTTGATAACCTTGAGGACGCTATTGTAGACTTCGCTAAGAGTGGTAAAGCCGCCTTCGCTGACATGGTCGAATCCATGCTTGCTGACTTGCTCCGACTTATCGTGAAAATGCAAGTTGTTAAGCCGGTAGCTGACTTACTGCTTACGTCGTTACCAGCAGTAGGCGCCGAAACAGGTATGACCGGCATTGAGGCAACAGGAGGTGCTTTCTGGGAGAACCGTCTAGGTTTTGCCTCCGGCGGCTGGATAAACGAGCGTGTTGTAGGGATTGGACTAACATCGAGAAGGCCGTATGAGTTTGGTGAGAGCGGGCCTGAGCATGTATCTCCGGGCAGTCCGAAAACAGAAATAAACATTTACAACAATGCTCCGGTTGAAGTACAAGCTAAGTCGACAAACGAGGGTGGTACTCAGCGTATAGATGTGTATATAGATGAGGTGGTGGCCGCAAAATTACTGAGCAGGAGTAAGTCGTCCACCGCTCTAAGACAAGCCTACGGGCTCAATCCTATCCTTGCGGGGAGGTAGGTATGGCATCGTGGCCTAGTACTTTGCCACAAGAGTTGATCGCTGAAACACTCAGCATAGAAATGCCCGATAATCTCCTTAGATCGGATATGGACATCGGACCAGCGAAGGTGCGTCGAAGGACTACTTCAAATGTAACAAAGGTAAGCGGAGATATCATTGTCACAAGAGATCAGTACAACACGTTGAGCAGTTTCTTCAGCAACAATGCTTCTTATGGCGCGACCGAATTTGACTGGATCAACCCAATCACCGGAAGCAGTTGCTCTATGCGTTTTTCTGCGCCGCCTAGGGTGAAACCTGAGAAGGGTAGTTTGCTTAGAGTATCTCTATCGTTGGAGATCATGCCATGAGGAATACGTCACTTACGTTTAGACAAGCAGTCTACGGCCAAGAGACTGATGAAGTTTTCATCGTCCTGCTCGAGATCTCACACGAAGATTTAGATTCACCGATAAGGGTATGCAATAACGACTCAAATATAGAGTCGAATGGTGACACATACATAGCTTATCCATTCAACATCACTCTACCTGAAGACTCAGCCGACGACTTTCCGCAAGCACGTATCACCATTGATAACGTCTCGCAAGACCTCACCGCCGCAATCCGCACCATACAAACGCCACCGACTGTACGGATAATGGTTGTTCTCGCAAGTGATCCAGACACAATTGAAGTCGATCTCCCTGGCTTCATAATGACAAACATATCATACGACGCAAAAACTATTACTGGAACAATTTCCGTGGAAAACTTTATGAGTGAGCCTTTCCCAGGCGACTTATTCACTCCTACAAGATTCCCAGGGCTGTTCTAATGAGTAAGGTTCATCCTGCATCAAAGTTTGTTGGGTTTCCGTTCCTCGATAGAGGACGCACACCTTCAGGGTGTGATTGTTGGGGGTTAGTGAGGCTATACTACAAAGACAAGTACGACATCGACCTTCCATCTTATGTGGATGAGTATGAAGCCTCGACGGTAAAGGGACTTACTGCTGAAGCCATAAACGCTCACATCGCAGAGTGGGGCCACATCCCTCCTGGTGAGGAGCAAGAGGGAGACGTTATACTATTACGCGTAGGTGGACTTCCATGTCACATCGGAGTTGTAGTAAAACGTGGATACATGTTACACACGATGAAAGGATGTGACAGCGTTATCGAACCTTACATATCGCCAGACTGGAAGCATAGAGTCGTTGGGTTCTACAGATACAGGAGAAAGGCATGAGCGAAGTAAAGATCACGTACTTCTACAATCCGTTCACATTCGAGCGTCAGGAGTTTACCACTCCAATTACCGGATGTTTAGAGGACACAGTAGATGCCTCTCCTCTGCGCTTCCCATATCCAGTGGATTGTGTCATTCTTCTGAACGGTGTGGTCCTTGATAAGGAGTTGTGGAAGGATACACCACTTAAAGATGGCGACCATATAGCTATCCGTACGCTCCCACATGGTGGCGATCGAGGGAAAGTCGTACTGCGCACTGTAGCGATGATAGCGTTGACAGCGGCCACTTGGGGCGTACCCGCTCTTGCCTGGGCTGGTGTCGGCGCCGAACTGTTTGGGCTGACAGGATGGGCTGCTGTTGGTGTGAATACAGCTGTGCAAGCCGCAGGAATGTGGCTTATTGACAAAGTAGCACCACTTCCAACAGCCGCTACTACCCGAGCCAGGGAAAAAGAGCCAAAATCTTACGGCATCGAGAGTTCGAAGAATGCGATAAAGCAGTGGGGTACCGTCCCAGTCCTTCTCGGCCGCATGCGCTTTCACCCTCCCTATGCCGCTGAACCTTACACCGAAGTTGTAGGTAACGATCAATTCGTCAACATGCTATTCTGTATCGGGTACTACCCGATGCGACTTGAGGACTTGGCTATTGGCGAGTTAGACCTCGATGACCTCTCGCAGGACAGCAAAACCGACGACGAAGCTGAGGACGATCCCACCAACCGAGACATCGAATGGTACATACACGAAAACTTCAATCCTTCTACAGATTCCCTGAGACTCTTTAAGAACGACATCCATGAAGAGGATTTGAGCATCGAGCTTAAGCAGACGGACGGGTATACAACTCGCACTACAGAGGCAAGCACTGATGAGGTCATAGTAGATATAACGGCACCGAATGGTATTTACGGTTTGGATGACGAAGGTAACAAGACTGCCGCTTCTGTTGATTTTGAGATACAGTTTTCGCCCAACAATTCAACATGGACAACCGGCGTATCAGGCAAAACCATATCTCAGAGCATCATCACGATCGCACAGCCTAGTCCCTACCGAGAATACGTTTACGGGAAGACGACTACCGGCTACTGGATAACCTCGCAAACTGTTACTTGTACTAGGATTGGTATAGACAAGTCGACAGGCGAAATCTGGCAAGCTACCACCCGCGGATACGCTTTCTCTCAACGTAATGCCAGAAAGTGGTGCCCCAACTTCCCTGGATACGTCGCACCTATCTGCTTAGTTTATCGTTACTCTGACGTTTCAAGCATTAGAGCAGGAGACATAACTGATCTTCGAAGCGGCGAGCTTAACTCTAGTAGCTCCTCGGACTTCGCCCCTTCTGTCTACAGCTCTTCATCAGTCAGGATAGCTGGCGGTACGCTCTACCTAGCGCCTTCCATCAGCGGACAAGACAGCTCAATGATCCGCCGTTCTTACCGTTTCAAGATGCCATCTAGCAGTACATGGTATGTCCGAGTTCGACGCATCACCCTAGATCACGACCCCATCACCGACAAAGTCTACGATACCATTTATTGGACAGCCTTGCGCTCTGTCAACTCGTCTCGGCAGGCTGTCACTTTCCCGCAGACCGACGGCAAAGGTCTTACACTCATCGAGCTTCGTGTCAAAGCGTCTGAGCGCTTCAATGGCACGCTCGACGACTTCACTGTTACAGCCTGCTCTGTCTGTTACGATTATGACGAGTCCTCCGAAACTTGGATCTCCCGTCCCACGAACAACCCAGCTGCACTTTTCCGACATGTTCTCACCGGCCAGTTCAACAAGCGGCCCGTTGAGACTACCAGCATCCATCTCGACGACCTTGCTTTGTGGTCGGAGTTTTGTAATCTCCAAGGCTTCACCTTCAACGCATACATCGACTATCAAACTTCTGTCTTCCAAATGCTCCAGTACATCTGCGCCGCCGGACGAGGTTCTCCGACCTACAAAGATGGTAAATACTCAGTCGTCTGGGATGACTACAAGGACACAATTGTTCAACACTTCACTCCTAGAAATAGCTGGAACTTCCGTTCTACCAAAGCATTCTACACTCCTCCTCACGCTTTCCGTGTCACCATCGCCGACGAGTATCAAGACTTCAATACAGATGAAGTGTTTGTGTATGCAGATGGTTATAACTCTACTAATGCTACGGTGTTTGAGGAGTTGTCTCTTCCTGGAATCACGAACTATCCAGCGGCGTGGAAACTCGGACGTTTCCATCTTGCACAACTTCTTCTGCGCCCCGAGAAGTTTACCATCACCACAGACGTTGAGAATCTAGTGTGTACTAGGGGCGACCTCGTACGAGTCACTCATGACATCCCTCTGTGGGGGCTCAACGCAGGTAGGATTAAATCGTTCACTACGTCCAGCGGTAACATCACTACCATTACACTGGACGAGACAGTAACCATGGAGAGCGGAAAGTCTTATGGCATTCGCATCCGCACATCCTCCGGTTCATCAGTCACCGCAAATGTCGCCACCTCTGCTGGCGAGACTAACACACTGACCTTGAGCAGTACACTATCCACGTCTTCTGGAGTTGCTGAAGGCGACTTGATCATGTTTGGCGAACGATCTGAGGAGTCAGTAGAATGCTTAGTGAATGCTATTCGGCCCTCGAATGATCTCACAGCAGAAATTGAGCTAGTCGACTACTCGCCCGCTATATACACCGCCGACACAGGTACTATCCCTGACTACGATACGCACATAACTGCACAAGTGTCAGACATCGCACCGCAGATTCTTAGTATACGCTCTGATGAGCCAGTGATGAAAAAGTCTGGAAATGCCTGGATCGCCCGCATTCTAGTGACTTTCAAACCCATCTCTTCATCTCGTATCAAGGACATATCCTACATAGAAACTACATATAAGGTAGCGAACTCTACTTCAAACTGGTTGAAACTTCCTCGCATATCCCGTGACACTAAGAACATTTATATCGACCATGTTGAAGATGGAGTGACATACTGGATAAAGGCAAGGTACATATATAAAGATGGTCATGCAGGTCCTTGGAGCACCACGTATACGCATCAGGTGGTTGGGAAGAGTGGAGTGCCGTCTAATGCTTACTTCGACCATACCAACACGCAGTTTCTTACCAACAGGATCAAGTTCGTCATCCTCCCAATCTCTGACTTCGACCTCGACTTCTACGAGATCCGCACTGACACTAACTTTGGATCTACGACAAACTTGATCGTACAAACTCGCTCTCTCACTTACTACTGGATGCACCCACATGCCACAGGGACAACTTACTACATAAAAGCGAGAGATACGTCTGGGAACTACTCAGCTCAGTACGACTCGATAACTCCAACTACTGACGGTTTAGCAGTTGGCACTATATCGGTGGACTTCACTACTATCAATTGCGTACTGACGTGGAACGCTGTAGATGCAAGAATCGTTGACTATTACTACGTTCTGGTTTACAAAAGTGACTCCTATGCGTCTGGGGATCTCATCTATACGTCCCATCAGTTCACTGATCCACACTTCGAATTCACCTACGAACTGAATTGTAATTGCTCTGGAGGCCCTTACCGCGAGCTTTGGTTCCGTGTCTACGTTCACGACATTTATGGACGCACAGGTTATGCGGATGCTTATGGCATCAACACTGCGCCTCCGAAAATCACAACGCTCACAGTAGTTGAAGCTCTGGGCGGTCTTGTGCTGATCTGTGATCCACTGTATGATGATATAATAGGCTATGACTTCGCCTGTGATACAGATAATCCGCCGACAAGTCATACTGAGACAGGAGTTAACTTCTTATCGGTATTTGGCCTAACACCTGACATCACTTACTATTGTAGAGTGCGAGCGAAAGACCCGTTTGGGTATGGCGAGTGGAGTGACGTATCCTCTGGAGAACCACAAACGATAACATTGGATGAGCGGGATATGGATATACCCATTACCAGTGGGGCTAACTGGAATGCTTCCTCCGGAAACCTTACATGGAGCGCCCACACCCTTATCTACAAGGGGAACACTTATAATATCCCTGCTGGGAATGCCGGGAATAACATATTTGCTTACTGGGATGTGGCACAGGGGAATAATGGCTATAACAATGCCAACTCCATGCCTTTAACTGGTGAGCTGTGGATGATGTGCTACAGGAGCGGCAACAATGCTTACCCAGCTTTCCAGAGCCGCATTATCCATGGCGGGCTCATTCAGGTCAACACCCTGTATGGCAATAGGATCATTGCCAACTCTCTGGCCCTGAACAAGATTAATGGAGCCAGTGGGAGCTTAAATATCAGTGCTGGTGGCACCATCACGTTAAGCGGTGGTAACTTGGTAATAAGCAGTGGTAACTTCACGGTAAGTGCCACTAATGGAATCAACATTACAAGTGGTGGTGGGATTACAGTGCAGGCTGGTGGTGGGATAAGTATCGCCGGCAATGCGACAACACCAGGAGTAATACGCATTTATAAGTCCGGTTTGTCCGGCAATCGTGTTGATTTTTATAGCAATGCCACTGCTTTTGGGATAATTCCTAGCAATAATAATGTTGAAGACTTTGCTTTAGGCAATTCCACTTATAGGTTCAGAGACTTGACGTTAATGTCTGGCAGAAACATCACTATTCGAGCTGGGTCAAGTGCCGATGCAATAACGTTGTTAGGTGATACCATTATAAGTGGGGATTTAAGCATCAACGGTAACCTTAGCGCCACTCCTTTAAGGTTATTGGCTCCACATGGCGATTTAACTGGATACAAAGCTCTATACTACTCTGGTACTGGAGGCATTGCAAACATAGCAAATATGGGAAACCAATCGCCTCGATATGTAAAAGTTGCCAGAGTCGCCGCAACAGGATCAGTCACATACGCATATGAAGCCTTTGGTCAATTGATGGATGCCAATAATAACATGTATACTGTCTTTCATGGTGCTGGTAATCATTACGCAAAATATAATTACTTCGATATTTACACGGTCAGCAGTAATGACAATCCGATAAAACTGGTAACCTATATAAGAGCTAAAAATAATGACTCTACATCTCCAAATGTAAGTGGAGGTACTTATGTAGGATACGTTCTGTACTAAAGGAGCAAACAAATGAAGTTCCGCATTTACACCGACCCTAAAACTAATGAGGTTAAACTATTCCAATACATCGGAGATCCGGAGGATGCTTATCCACTATTAGACGAAAATACAGGATTGAACATATTCGTAATAGAAGGTGTTATTCCACATATTGGCGATCTCTATGATCCAAAGACAAACTCATTGATAGTAAGACCTGAGCATCATCCACAACCTCTGCTAGAAGAGATAATAGAGATCAAAATCAAACAAGAGCTTAGAAGTCTTGCAATAGAAAGGCTAAAGGCCAAAGGAGAGATACCAACAGATTATGTAGATACTACGAAATAACACTTTAGGAGAGCGAAGATGAGTGATCAAGTATCAAGTTTGATGGACGTGGTGGAGAAGTACATACCGGAGTTAAAGCAAGGTATTACAACAGAAGAGCTTGAGCATATAATAGCCCAGCTCACTATGGACAAGACCGTAGCCGAGAGAAACATGAATATCCTGCTAAAGAAGTATGCTGAGCTACGGACTAACTTTGATAAAGTATCAGATGAACTGTTGAAGCTACAGATCCAGCTGCGCCAAGTATCTACAGTAACTTCCATCCCACGCCAACAAGGAGATGAACAATGAAAGTGCTAGTCACGGGCGGAGCAGGCTTTCTCGGATCAAATCTCTGCAAGCGTCTCGTCGCCGACGGTCACGACGTCACTTGCATTGACAGCTTCTTAACTGGAACACACAAAGTTGACGGAGTTGTCTACATAGGGGCAGACATAGCTAGCTTGACAGACTTTCCAGAAGCCGACTGGATCTTTCATCTCGCTTCACCAGCCGCTCCAGGTGACATCAGCGCTCTGAAAGGTGCATGCGCTCAGGCTAACATCGACGGAACGCAGAATCTAGTAGACTTCGCGAACAAGACAAAAGCTAAGTTACTCTTTACCTCAACTATCAAGGTCTATGGTTACTGTCCACGAGTTGGTGAGTACATCACATCTAAAGTAACGGGAGAGTTGATAACTCGGTTTCATCACAAAGTGGCTAGACTTGCCAACTGTTATGGCCCGGGAATGCGAGTAGACGACTCACGAGTTATCCCTACTTTCATCACAAGAGCACTGCGAGGCGAGGAGTTGTCACTTTGGAACGGAGGAAATCAGACAGACACGTTCCTGTATGTTGATGATGCTGTAGAAGGCCTCGTAAGGTTTATGGAGTCAGGCGCGAAAGATGTTATTGAGTTTGGTTATCCCAAGGAAATAAAGATAGTAGACTTGGCTAATCTTATCATATCGCTTACTGGTAGTACTTCATCGTTACGTTTTGACGAACGTGTGCATGTGGAAGCTGCATGCCATCGACGCGCCCGCTTAGACAGAGCCAACAAGGAACTTGGTTGGAGTCCTACCACGACTATGGAACAAGGTCTTATCAAGACAATAAACTACTTTAAGGAGAGTCTCGATGTGGGAAAAGCCGCTTAAAGTCACACTGTTCACGTTAGCTACTGAGGGTTGGCACCCTGAGATAACTGAGCTCACCTTCCCGCTTCTCAAGCACTTCGCGAAGAAGCTGAACGCTGAGTTCTACGTTATCAAAGACCGCAAGTTCCCAGACTGGCCACCAACGTACGAGAAGTTTCAGATCTACCAGCTTGCTCAGGAGATGGGGAATGATTGGAACGTCTATATAGACGCAGACGCTCTAGTTCACCCCGAGATGCCCAACTTCCTACCTTGGTACACGAAGGACGTTTGTGGGCATAACGGACACGACCCATTACCTATTAGGTACAGGTATGACCGGTTCTTCTATCGTGATGGTAGACATATCTCCAGTTGCAACTGGTTCACCTTCGCCAGCGATTGGTGCATAGAACTGTGGGAACCTTGTACAGACCTAACGCCACAGGAAGTCATAGACCGTTGCATGCCCACAGTTGAGGAAGAACAGACTGTGTGTCATGCTGAGCATCTGATAGATGACTACCTTTGTTCGAGGAATATAGCAAAGTATGGATTGAAGTTTAAGAACCTGATAACGACTATGCAAGAGCAGGGAATGGGAAATATGGGATTCCTGTGGCACGTGTATACGTTGAAGCCGGAAGAGAAGCGTGCGAAGATGGAAGAGGTCCTTCGTCATTGGAGGCTTGTATGAGATCGCTTGTTGACATGGACACCATCCAAATAGAGATTACGAATGCTTGTCACCGCAAGTGTGCAAATTGCACACGCATGGGACAGCACATGCCTTCTACCTACTTCATGTCATTTGACGAGTTCAAGAAAGCGGTAGACTCGATGAAGGGCTACCCAAAGATGACTGGCATGATGGGAGGTGAGCCTCTTCTCCACCCACAGTTCCCTGAGTTCTGTGAATACATGCGTGAAACACTTGGAAGAGATCATTTGGGACTGTGGACTGCCCTTCCCGTAGGCTATGAAGATTACGCTCCAATCATTTGCAAGACCTTCAAATACGTGTTCCTGAACGACCACACTAGGCCAGACATCTACCACCACCCGTTCCTCGTAGGCATCCAAGAAATAATCCACAACACAGACGAAATGTTCTACCACATCAACAATTGCTTCTTCCAGCATTCTTGGAGCGCTTCGATCAACCCAAACGGCGCTTTCTTCTGCGAGATTGCCGCTGTTTTTGCCCTTCTCTTTAACGTGAAAGGATGGGATGTAGAGCCTGGATGGTGGTGGCGCACCCCAAAGGACTTCAAGGAGCAGATCGAGCGTTTCTGCCCGTTCTGCGGTGGGGCTGTACCACTCAAGCGTCGCTCATCACTTGACAGTGTGGATGATATCTCGCCTGTCAACTACAATATGCTCAAAGGTACATCTCCAAAGATCAAGAGTGGACTATTCGTCATCCACGACCTTACGATATCTGATTGCCTTGAACCGCTTGCCGCTTACAAGGATCTAGCCTATAGGGACAGAATAGCGGCTAGGTATGGCATGTACCTGACGATTACTCCTGATGGATTCTGGGAGCCTCACCTTGGCGAAAAGCCAACACCGATGTTTGAGAAGTTGAAATCGTGGTATTAAGCAGGTTGGAAAAAGATCGTTGCGAAATACAGCATTGCACACTATGTGAAATGAAGCTAAACTGCCGCATAATCAGCATCATCGGAGGTGTGCAATGCTGTTTTTCGTGACTAAGAGGGATATTCAAGAGATAAAAGCATGCTTAAAGCATGTTAATGATAGAGTGAATGAGATTCATAGAGTGATGTTTGTAGACGGCAATGGGTTACAAGGCAAGTCAGCTAGAGCACAAGAGATGGCGAAGGAAGCACTTGCTAGGACAATCGCTATATGGACTGTACTTGCCTTTGTCCTCACTATTTTGAGCGGAATCATAGGTTACCAGTTTTATCGGATGGACTGTTTGCAACAGGCTCTGTTGAATTTGGCCCGAAAAGCTAGCATTACCACGTTTATGTAACGTGCAAAATGCACAAAACTTCGACAATGAAGTTGACAGACGATGAAATCTTAGAATTGCAGGATGTTATTGGTAACGCTTCACTAGCGCTGAAGCATATCCATGCACTAATTGATGAGGAAGTGGATAGAACCGTATTGCAAGAGGCAATTCGTCATGCAATTCATATTCAAAACACTTGCTCGCGAGTGTTAGCGGCTAGACTTCCAATGTCAACGCTGATAAGACGAGCAAAACAGTAAAAGGAGACACGTATGGCACAGCTAGTTCTAATAGACACAGGGACCTTGCGAACAAAAGATGGGAAAGCAATTAACGCAATTGGCGATCTTGTCTCCATTCATGAAGATGATGTTGACCTGACAGGACCTGGGTATGCTGGCTTCAAGGTCGTAAAGGTCCCCGGCACAGCAGAAGAGGTCATGCAGCGTGCTCGTATTATAGCCATGGAGGCGCTGAAATCATCAGCATTTATCACTCAGGATCTGAAGGCCAGCTTGGTCGTCGGACATGACGACCTATGGGAATTGCAGGCCGATCTTATCTATTATTCTCTAATAGCCGGGCTGATTGTCGTCCCATCCGGCTTCCGCTGCGATTTCGCCTCAGTCCCGAGGCTGCCTATAGTCTATGCCCTCTGGGGGAATAGGGCGCACCGAGAGGGCGTGATTCACGACTATCTGTTCCGGTACGACTCCAAGCCGGTAGTGCCATTTTCTACGGCGAACAAGGTATTCCTAGAGTCGATGGCGGCGCTCGGAAAGCCGTCATATATCAGGTATCCGATGTATCTGGCCGTGCAGCTCTTCTCGCACGGCTGTTACCATCGGCTGTCAGTCCACGCTTTTCATTGACAAAAACGAGGTGACGCCATGCTGACCGACGAACAGGTGAGGACACTGCTTGAGGCGAGAGAGATCGTCGATGGCTATCTACGAGAGAGGCGGGCCGGGGACAGGACGGCCCTCCGAAGGGCCGAGGAGGCCCTAAGAGAG
>Ga0116145_1000815_pt1 | contig 33958 bp, 26 predicted proteins | sample AD_JPNHG1_MetaG_FD_89747 | JGI IMG/M metagenome (GOLD analysis project Ga0116145, IMG submission 89747) | Active sludge microbial communities of municipal wastewater-treating anaerobic digesters from Japan - AD_JPNHG1_MetaG | ecosystem: Engineered > Bioreactor > Anaerobic > Digestate | place... | reverse complement strand
GATCGCTTGCAAAAATCCGGGTTTGACGGGTCCGGCCTGAAAGGCCGCGGACATGACGCTGCCGCCGATCGCTTGCAAAAATCCGGGTTTGACGGGTCCGGCCTGAAAGGCCGCGGACATGACAGCCCAGGGCAACGCCCTGGGAAATGGGCATTATAATATGATAACAAGCCCTGAAAGGGCGTAACATCATACCAACTCCACATGGGACAGTCTGGTTTACGCATCGAATCCTGGAAACTTTTCGTTTCATGCCCATGGTTTTTTATCAAGTTTCCCACGGACTGCGATCCGGGCGCGACAACAACCGGTTGGCTTCGTCGTCGCCGATGAATCGCTCCGCCACGGGGTCCCATTTCAACCGCCGGTTCAATTGATGGCTAATATTCCCCAACTGGCATATCGTCGAAGTCCGGTGTCCGGCCTCGACGTCAGCGATGCAACGCTCCCGCGTTTTCACACACTCCAGAAAATCCGTGCGATGATCGCGGTGTCGGCACAGGCGCACATCGCCCGGCCCCAATTTCGCCTGAAGGAGTTGCGGCGGATCCGCGCGCAGAAACCCGCGGCTCACCATAATCTTGCCTTTCGTGCCATGAAACACGCAGTCTGCCTCGCCGCCGTGATACATCGGCAGACCGTTGGCGTAGAGGAACGTCATGCGCTTGATGTCCTTGCCGTCCGGAGGGATGACCTCAACCGGTCCGCTGCCATCCATGTCGAGCGCCCACTGCGCAATGTCGAAATGGTGCGCGCCGAAATCGCTGAACCCGCCGCCCGCGTAATCGCGGTAGCTTCGCCAGTTCGGAAATCCGGGGAAGTTCATCGGGCACAACTCGGAACTGTACGGCCGCCACGGCGCGGGACCCAGCCATGCGTCCCAATCGAGCGTCGGCGGCGCCGGTTCCGGCGGCAGGCTGTGGGTGTCTATCGGAAATCCGCCGATGCCGATATCAATGCTGGTTAGATCGCCGATGACCTTGTTGCGCACGAGTTCCGCCGCCCGGGAAAAGTAATTGTCGTATTCGGAACGCTGCTGGCTTCCGGTCTGAAACACGCGTCCGTAGCGCCGCACCGCGTCAACCACCGCGCGGCCGTCGGCGATGAAGCGCGTCATCGGCTTTTCGCAGTAAATGTCCTTGCCGGCCTTGGCGGCCAGAATCGCCGGGATCGCGTGCCAGTGATCGGGGGTTGCAATGCAAACCGCGTCAATATCCGGGCGCGCCAGCAGTTCGCGGAAGTCGCGATACAGGGCGCATCCCTTGTAGTTCGCGCGGTCGCTCTGGTTGGCATAATGCGATTCGACCGCATTCTTTGCCTTTTCAAGACGTCCCGTCTCGACATCGCACACGGCGATCACCTGGACATCCGGACGGCGCTTGAATGCCTCGACGTGCGATTCGCGGCCCAGTTTGCCCACGCCGATGAATCCCATGCCGATTCGGTTGCTTGGCGCGACGTTCCCGTCCGCGCCCAAAACAGACGAGGGCACGATCGCCGGAAACAGTGCCGCCATGGCCGACCGTTTCAAAAATCCCCGCCGGGTCACGCAATTGTCCCGCATAGCCGCTCCTTGCCTGTTTTAAAACCCTGCAAAGAAATTCATGGTTGCAATCGCAACACCCAAATTTCACGCCAAATGCCACGGCGCGCGCATCGCGCGCATCCGTTTTCGATCAGCCTCGTCGTCGCCGATAATGCGTTCCGCGACGGGATCCCATTTAATTTTACGTCCGAGTTGCATTGCGATATTGCCCAAATGCGCAATCGTGATTGCCCGGTGGGCGACTTCGATCGGCGTAATCGTCTGCGCGCGCGACTTGATGCAGTCCAAAAAATTGTCCATGTGATCCAGGCTCTTGTACAAATGGATGTCGTTGGGCCCCCACTTGGTTTGCAGCAGCGACTTCGGTTCCGCGTCAATGCCGCCCCGGTCCACCCATACCCAGCCTTCCGTGCCTTTCCATAATGCGCCGCCCCGGTTTTTGTTGGACACGATCATCGTGAAACCGTCCGGCGCCACGGGCGACGCCCCCGGCGCATACTTGCACGTGAACCGGTAATTCGTTGCGGCGTTGTACAGCCCTTCCCGGGGATATTCCCCCGTTCCCTCGACTTCTACCGGGCCGGTATACTCCGTGCCCATGCCCCAATTCGCGATATCGCAATGGTGCGCGGCCCAGTCGGTCAATTGGCCGCCCGAATAGTCGAGAATCCAGCGGAAATTCCAGTGGCAACGCTTTTCGGTATAGGGGGCCTCGGGAGCCGGTCCCAGCCAGAAGTCGTAATCGAAGCCATCCGGTACGGGCATCGGCGGCTGCGGCTCAATGCTGGGTCCCGTCGGCAGGCCGACCTCGACCGTGTGCACCGTGCCGATACGGCCGTTGCGCACCAGTTCGCAGGCAAACCGGAAATGCTGCTGCGATCGCTGCCAACTGCCCGTTTGCCACACGCGCCCGAAATGATGGACCGCGTCGCACATCGCGCGGCCTCCCTCGATCGTCAGTGAAAGCGGTTTCTCGGCGTAGATGTCCAGGCCGCGCCGCGCTGCGGCTATCGCGGGAATCGCATGCCAATGGTCCGGCAGGGCGATGGACACCGCGTCGAGATCGGTCCGCGCCAATAATTCACGGAAATCGTTGTACTCCGCGCAGTCCGTGTTTCCGTAGCGATCATCCACGATTTTCTTGGCCGCGAGACGGCGCGAACGGTCCACGTCGCACACGGCCACGACCTGCACGCGTTTCCCATGTTCCAAGAAACTGCGCATGTTGCCCGTGCCTTGGCTGCCCGTGCCGATGCAGCCGATCACCACCCGGTTGCTCGGCGCCACCGAACCATCCGCGCCGAGGACCGACGGAGGAATAAGATAAGGAAATGCTGCCGCGCCGCCCGCCGCCGCAACCGTTTTTCTGAGGAAGTCGCGCCGGCTGCAACCTTTGTTGTGCGCGCCCTGCCGTTTGCCCTGTCGGTTCATCATGCTGTCTCCTTGCCGCTTCCGGCCTGGATGTCCCCGCCGTGCGTCCGGCGAAAACACGCCGCCGCGATGTCAACATCAACGGCGCTGTTTTCACCGCGACGCCCGCACATCGCATGGATGTCGCAAACAAAGAGACTATAATGCGACAAATGCCGTCTAATATCAACCCCGTCACAATCCGCACGTAACGGGGAGGGTTGGCGTCCTCGCCGACCGGTATTTACGCAAAAAATCCTTGATTTAGCAGGTCAACCCGGAGCGGTGTGCGAGGACGCTCGCCCGCCCAAACATCAAGAACTTCGCAATCATGCCTCTTCCGCTGAGATGCGGCCCTTACGGGATGTAACGCACCCGGCCGCATCTTATGTGCGGATCGCATACCCCGCCGAATGCGTTTGTTTCCGGACAATAAGGGTCTCTATACTTTGACGGCGCGCCGGGCCGGCGCGAACGTTGAACCGGATACCACGAACGGACGGGAGAAATTACGTGCACGGATTCGCTCATGATGCCGGGGGGGTGTTCCATCCCGCCAGCGCGCCGGATTTTCTGCCGCCGGCGCAGTTGCGGGCGTTGCAATTGCACCGGCTTCAAGTCATTGTCAAGCGGGCGTACGATCATGTGGCGCTGTTCCGCGCCCGAATGGACGAACGCGGCGTCAAGCCGGAACATATCCAATCCCTGCAAGATGTCGCCCTTTTGCCGTTCACGGTCAAGGCCGACCTTCGCGACACCTATCCCTTTGGACTTTTCGCCAGCCCGATGAGCGAAGTGGTGCGCCTCCATGCATCGAGCGGCACGACCGGCAAGCCGATTGTCGTGGCTTACACGCAGGAGGATATCCGCGTGTGGGCCAGCGTGATGGTGCGATCGTTCGCGGCCTGTGGACTGGGCCGTGGCGACATCATCCAGAACGCCTACGGTTACGGATTGTTTACGGGCGGACTCGGCGCGCACTACGGCGCGGAGGCCCTGGGCGCGACGGTCATACCGGTTTCCGGCGGCAACACGGATCGCCAGATTATGATTATGCAGGATTTCGGCGTTACGGCGATCTGCTGCACGCCGAGTTATTTCCTTCACCTGATCGAACGGGCCGGCGAAATGGGCGTTGACCTTCGCAAACTGCCCCTGAAGGCCGGCGTTTTCGGAGCGGAGCCGTGGACCGAGGACATGCGCCGGCGCATCGAACCCGCGGCGGGCATCAAGGCGTTCGATATTTACGGCTTGTCCGAGATTATCGGGCCGGGCGTCGCCAACGAGTGCATGCACCAGGCCGGCCCGCACATTTTCGAGGACCATTTTTTGGCCGAGATTATCCATCCGGAAACACTCGAAGTCCTGCCGGACGGCGAGGAAGGGGAACTGGTGCTGACGACGCTCAGCAAATGGGCCATGCCGATGATCCGGTACCGGACACGCGACATTACCGCGCTCGATGCCGAACCCTGCCGGTGCGGGCGCACCATCCGGCGCATCCGGCGCATCGGACGCCGAAGCGACGACATGTTCATCATCCGCGGCGTCAACGTGTTTCCATCGCAAATCGAGGCCGCGCTGCTGAAAGCCGAAGGCACGTTGCCGCACTATCAAATCGTCCTGACGCGCGACAAGGGACTCGATCACGTCGAAGTGCAGGTCGAAGTCACCGCCGAAGTCTTCAGCGACACGGTGGGTGCGCTCGAACGGCTTCGCACGCAGATCGGCCAGGCCATCGAACACATCCTGGGCATCCGCGTGCAGGTGACGCTCGTGCAGCCGCGCACGATTCAGCGCAGCGAGGGAAAGGCAAAACGCGTGATTGACAAGCGGCGGATCTGAAAAGCATAACGCAAAGGCGGCGCGCCGGCTTCGGCGCGCCCCGGAAGGAAAGGCCATGCCATGTTGATTCATCAGTTGTCGTTGTTTTTGGAAAACAAGCCCGGTCGCCTGATCGAACCGTGCCGGGCCTTGGCGGAGGCCGGTGTCAATATCGCAACGCTGTCGCTGGCGGACACCCGGCAGTTCGGCATCCTGCGGCTGATTGTCAACGATTGGCAAAAGGGCAAGGAGGCGCTCGAACAGGCGGGATTCGTCGTGTCCGTCACGGAAGTCGTTGCCACAGAAATCGCGGACCGGCCCGGCGGACTGGCCGATGTGCTTGAAATCATCGAAAAAGGCCGCATCAACATCGAATACATGTACGCCTTTGCGTCCCGCAGCAACAACAAGGCCGTGCTTGTGTTCCGGTTCGATAAACCCGCCGCCGCCGTCGAACTCCTGTGCGCAAAAGGTGTGAATGTAATCGGCGTCGAAGACGACGAACCCGACGAGCATTGAGAGGCAAGGCGTCCGAAATCGTTTTTTGACTTGCAACCTTTCATCTCTTGTGGTAATATTAAGTTACACTCTCTGTCAAAAAAAACGCATTCCGCATGAAAACAGAGCGGAAAGCGAGAGTATTATCTTGACAAAGCCTGTGGTTTGTGGTTAAATGACGAAGCAAAGAGTTATAGTGTCAATGTCTCGGATGTAGGGTACGGTTTGAGCGGAAAAAGAGGAGATGACCAAAATGAAAAAAATGATGGTGTTGACGCTGGCGGTTGCCTTGGCAACCCTTGGCGGCTCTGCGTTTGCGCAGGGGAAAGTGTGGGACGATCTGTCGTGGTGGGGTCAGAGCGGGGCAACACCGGCTCCGGTGAAGGATTGCACGCGTTCCGGTTATTGGTGGTGGCCGACGGAACCCAAGTCGAACGCCGATGATTCGGAACTGTGGGGCAACCGCGGCGTAGTGTACGCCCAGTACACCGAGAAGGTCGAGCCTCCGGCGCCCGCGCCCGCACCGCCGCCGCCTGCTCCGCCGGTCAAGGTAAGCCGCCAGAAACCGGTCTTCAATCACGTGCTGTTCGATTTTGACAAGTCCGTGCTGAAGCCGGAAGGTAAAGCCGCGACGGATGAAGTGATCAAGAGCCTTAAAGAACACGAGAAAGACACCGTGCTTATCGAAGGTCACACGTGCAACATCGGCGCCGCGGACTACAACATGGGTCTGGGCCAGCGCCGCGCGGATTCCGTGAAGAAGTACATGATCGAGCAGGGCATTGCCGAATCCCGCATCACGACGAAGAGCTTCGGCCTGACCCAGCCGGCCGTGCCGAACGACACCCCCGAGCACCGCAAGCTGAATCGTCGCGCGGTATTTGACATTACCGTCGTGGATTGACGATAGACCACATGAAGGCATGACGCGGCATGGCCGCGTTTGAAAAGAAGACGAACCGCCCCGTGCGCGTGCGCGGAGGCGGTTTGTCTTTTTACTGGGGAAACCACCGTCGTGTCGAACCCTAGGGAATTGGAAACGCTTCTCGATACTTACCTCGAAGCGGCCGTGTTCGAGATGGGCCTGAGCGAGAGGACGGTGGCCGCCTATGCGGCGGATCTGCGCGCCTATGTTTCGCATCTTGCGGCGCGTGGCGTCAAATCGGCCAACGCTGTGGATCGCGCGGCGGTGTTGGATCATTTGACGACCCTGCGCGACGCCGGCCTCTGTGCGCGATCCATAACCCGGCATTTGAGCGCCATCCGTCGTTTTCATGCCTTTCTGCACCAAGAACGGCTGTCGGAAACCAACCCCCTTGCCGGGCTCGATTCCCTGCATCTTGCCCGAACGCTTCCCAAAAATTTGTCCGAACAGGAAATCGAACGGATGATTGCCGCCGTGTCGCCCGGGGATCCGGACGGCATCCGCAATGCCGCCATTCTTGAACTTTTCTATTCCTGCGGCCTGCGCATCAGCGAATTGGCGACACTTCCCCTGCGTGACGTGGCCTTGGCCGAATCGCTTGTGCGGGTGCGCGGGAAAGGATCAAAAGTACGGCTGGTGCCCCTCGGCGAACGGGCGATTGCGCGGGTGCAGGCATGGCTGCGCGTGCGCGTGGAAAAGCAAAATGTCCGGAGTGACACGCTCTTCCTGTCCAAACACGGCAAGCGCATGAGCCGGACGAGCATCTGGGCCATCGTAAAACGTTATGCCCGCCTTGCGAACATTTCCAAAAACGTTTCGCCCCATACGCTGCGCCATTCCTTTGCGACGCATCTGCTTGACCATGGCGCCGATCTCCGGGCCGTGCAGGAAATGCTCGGCCATGCCGACATCGCCACCACGCAAATCTATACCCATGTCAGCGCCGAACGCCTTCACAGGGCCCACAAGGAATTTCATCCCCGGTCGTAGCCGCGTGGGCAATCCGCCCCGGCTGCGCGTTTGACAGACCGGCGGTGGGTTGTTAGAATAACCGCCAGTGTTGAGAATAGCCTTCGGGACAGGGTGCGATTCCCGACCGGCGGTAAAGTCCGCGAGCGTGCAAGCGCTGATCCGGTGCAATTCCGGAACCGACGGTACAGTCCGGATGGGAGAAGGCCGCGCGATAGCTTTGTCCCGGAGGCGGTGTGTCTTTCGGGACGATTTTGTTTATGGCGAGCGATCGCGAGTTTATGCAGCGTGCGCTGGAACTGGCCGCGCAGGGCCGGGGCCGGACCAGTCCGAACCCGATGGTTGGCTGCGTCGTCGTGCGCGACGGCCGGATCGTCGGCGAGGGTTTCCATGCCAGGGCCGGCGCACCGCACGCCGAAGTTCACGCCATCAAGGCGGCGGGAGACGTCCGTGGCGCGACGTTGTACGTTACATTGGAACCGTGTTGTTTCCATGGCCGCACGCCGCCCTGCACGGACCTGATCATCAAGCACAAGCCGGCACGGGTCGTTGTGGCGATGCCGGATCCCAATCCAAAAGTGGCGGGCGAAGGCATTTTCCAGTTGCGCAACGCGGGTATCGAGGTTGAAGTGGGATTGTTTGAGGACGCGGCGCGGCGGCTCAATGAGGCCTTCTGCAAGCATATTGTCACGCGGATGCCGTTTGTCATTGCGAAGTGCGGCATGTCGCTCGACGGCAAGATTGCCACGCGGACCGGCGATTCGCGATGGGTCACGAGCGAGGCGGCGCGGCATAGGGTTCACGAACTGCGCAATGAAGTGGATGCGATTCTCGTGGGCAGCCGGACTGTCATGTTGGACGATCCGAGTCTGACCACGCGCCTTGAATCCGGCAAGACGAAAGATCCGATCCGCGTGATTCTCGACGCGGACGATTATCTCGATCCGCGCGCACGGGTATTCCACCTCGAAAGCAAGGCGCCGACGTGGATTGTTGTGCCCGATGATCGGACTATTCCCGGCGCGGACGAGACGATTCACATCCCGTCGGGACCCGGCGGACTCGATATGCGCCATCTCATGCGCGAACTGGGCGCGCGTGATGTCGTGTCCGTCCTGATTGAAGGCGGCGGTACAACGATCGCCTCCGCCTTCGAGGCGGATCTCGTGGACAAAGTGCTTTTTTTCGTGGCGCCGAAAATCGTTGGCGGGCGGGACGCCATCACGGCCGTCGAAGGCGAAGGCGTTGCCCGCATGGCGGACGCAATTCCGCTCGAACACATGCGCGCGACGCCCGTGGGCGAGGACATTCTCATTGAAGCATACGTGCGGAGATCCTGAATCATGTTTACGGGACTGATCGAGGAAATCGGCGCGGTCTTAAGGCGGCCCGGCACAGAACTCGCCATCATGGCCAAAACCATCCTCGAAGGACTCCGTCCCGGCGACAGTGTCGCCATTGACGGTGCGTGCATGACGGTTACGGGCATCCACGGCGATCACTTTATCGTACAGGTTTCGCCGGAATCGTTTGCTCGGACCACGCTCGCTCGTCTTCGCCCCGGCGACGCGGTCAATCTCGAACGGGCCATGGCCGCGGGCAGCCGGTTCGGCGGCCACTTTGTGCTGGGTCATGTTGATGGGGTCGGACGAGTCGCGGCGATTCAGGATCAGGGTGAGTTTTCCCTGTGGCGGTTTCAAGCGCCGGACGACGTGGCGCGCTACCTCGTTCCCAAGGGATCAGTGGCCGTCAACGGGATCAGCCTGACCGTGATCGAACCGGCGGGCGACACTTTCGGCGTGGCGGTCATTCCCACGACGTTGAAACAAACGACGCTGGGCATGAAACGCCCCGGCGACGCGGTCAATCTCGAAGCCGATGTGATCGGCAAGCACATATACCATTACGTGAAGGGAAACAGCGGACGGAAGGATCTCGACGTGGATTTTCTGTCACGACACGGATTCGCCTAGCAGGCAGGGAGCCGTAAACGGATGTTCGCACCGATACCCGAAATACTCGAAGAATTGCGCGCGGGACGCATGATCATCCTCGTGGACGACGAGGATCGCGAAAACGAGGGCGATCTGACCATCGCGGCGGAAAAAGTTACGCCCGAAATCATCAATTTCATGGCCAGGCATGCGCGCGGCCTGATTTGCCTCGCCTTGACACCCGAGCGCATCGAGGAACTACAACTGCCGCCAATGTCGCCGGACAACACCTCGCGATTTCAGACGGCGTTTCATGTTTCAATCGAAGCCGCGACCGGCGTCACGACCGGTATCAGCGCACACGACCGGGCAAGGACAATTCAGGTTGCGGTGGATCCGAAGAGCCGGCCGGAGGACCTCGTGCGGCCCGGCCACGTGTTTCCGCTGCGCGCCCGCGAAGGCGGGGTACTCGTCCGTACGGGCCAGACCGAAGGGTCGGTGGACCTTGCGCGCATGGCCGGGCTGATTCCCGCCGGCGTCATCTGCGAAATCATGAACGACGACGGCACAATGGCGCGCGTGCCGCAACTGATCGAATTCGCGCGGGAGCACAATATCAAGATCTGCTCGATTCAGGATATCATTGAATACCGCCGCCGCACGGAGCGGCTCGTGCGCCGAATCGCCGAAACGCGCCTGCCCACCGAATACGGCACGTTTCGCCTGCTGGCGTACGAAACGGACATAGACGACGCGCATCACCTCGCCTTGGTCAAGGGCGAGATCGCGCCGGACAAGGACATCCTCGTCCGCGTGCATTCCGAATGTCTCACCGGCGACGCATTTCATTCAATGCGCTGCGACTGTGGCGCGCAATTGCACGAGTCGCTGCGCATGATCGAGCGGGAAGGCTGCGGCGTCCTGGTCTATATGCGCCAGGAAGGCCGCGGCATCGGGCTTGCCAACAAGATCAAGGCCTACGCCTTGCAGGATCAGGGACTCGATACCGTCGAGGCCAACGTCCATCTTGGATTCGATCCCGACCCGCGCGAATACGGCATCGGGGCGCAGATTCTGGTGGACCTCGGCGTCAAACACATGCGTCTCATGACCAACAATCCGGTCAAGCGCGCCGGACTTGAAGGATACGGGTTGCACATTTCCGGGCGTGTGCCCATCGAGGTTCCGCCGAACGATATCAACGAGCGGTACCTGCGAACCAAGAAGGAAAAGATGGGGCACCTGATATTGTAAAGATGAAGAACGAAGGAATTGCGGATTGAGGATCCGACCGATCCGACCGATCGGGCGGATCCCCTGAAGCCTGTAGCCTAACGCGGCTCAGCCGCAATGCCTCAATCAAGGATATGATTCATTTGTCCGCAACTTCTGTGTACCAGGCACAGAAGTTGCGGACAAAGAAACTAATTCAAGGAGAGAAACATGCCGAAGACATTGGAAGGCAAGCTCGTATCGTCGGGCAAAAAGTACGGAATCGTCGTGGCGCGGTTCAATGAATTCATTTCGAGCCGGTTGCTGGGCGGCGCGCTCGATGCGATGGCGCGGCACGGGGTGAAGGACAGCGAAATCACCGTGGCATGGACGCCCGGATCGTTCGAGATCCCGATCGTGGCGAAGAAGATGGCCGAATCGGGCAAGTACGATGCCGTCATCGCGCTCGGCGCCGTCATTCGGGGCAACACGCCGCATTTCGACTACGTCGCGAGCGAGGTGTCGAAGGGCGTTGCGCAGATCGGCCTGGCCACCGGCGTGCCGGTGCTGTTCGGCGTGTTGACGACCGAAACCATCGAGCAGGCCATCGAACGCGCCGGGACCAAGTCGGGCAACAAGGGTTTCGACGCCGCCGTGGCCGCCATCGAAATGGTCAACCTCATGGAGCAGATCTGACGTGCCCGATCCACGCATCCGCCGCAAGGCGCGCGAACGGGCGCTGCAATTCCTGTTTGGTCTCGACTTTACCAACAACCCGTGGGAACCCGCCGCCGCCCTGTTCTGGGAATTCGAACCCACCCGGGCCAGCGTCCGCCATTACGCCATGACGCTGATCCGCGGCGTTTGCGAACAACGCGAGACCCTCGACGAGGCCATCGCCGGCGCCATCGAGAAGTGGACGCCCGAACGTGTCGGGCGCATCGAGCGAAACATCATCCGCATTGCCCTGTACGAGATGCGCCACGCGGAGGACGTGCCCCCGGCCGTCGCCATCAACGAGGCCATCGAGCTGGCCAAGACCTTTGGCGCCGAGGACGCGCCCCGATTCGTCAATGGCATTCTCGATCGCCTGCGTTCATCGGGCGATTCCCCGCCGGGCAAGCGGAATACGCCCGTGGATTCCGCATGAGATAAAGGATGGAACGAGGGGCCATGTGCGCTTGCGCGGTTCACGGCATGGGGCGGGCGGCTTGGCCGGCGGGAGCATGATTTCGTGAAACAAGGAGTGACCCTGCGCAGCGTGCTGATCGGCCTCGTGCTGATCCCCGCGAACGCGTTTTGGGTCGTGCTCACGGAGATCATGTGGCTGTCGGGGCAGCCCGCGACCATCAGCCTGTTCTACAACGTCATCTTCATCCTCGTGCCGATTGTCGTCATAAACATGGGCGTAAAGCGTTTCCGCCCGCATTGGGCGCTCCAGCCTCCGGAAATCCTTGTCGTCTACACGATGCTGAGCCTGGGCACGGCGATGTGCGGCGTGGACCTGATCACGATTCTCGTGCCGATCATGTCGCATCTGCACCGCTACGCGCCCGTCGAAGGCCGGTACGCCGAAATCATGCGCCACCTGCCCGATTGGCTCGTCGTCAGCGATCCCGTTGCGCTCGAAAGCACATACGTCGGCCAGGAGTCCATCTACAAATACGCCAATTGGCGTCCCTGGCTCGGCCCGGTGGCGTGGTGGTCGGCGTTCATCATGGCCCTCTGCGCCGTCATGTGGGGCATCAACCTGATCCTGCGCCGCCAATGGACTGAAAACGAAAAACTGTCCTATCCCATCATCCAGGTGCCGATGATCCTTGCGTCAGAGCCCGAACGGCTGTTCCGTAACCGGCTGTTCTGGACTGGCTGCCTGATCGCGGGTTCGATCGATGTCGTGAACGGCCTGCACGTGCTGTACCCGCTCTTTCCGAAATTTCCGGTGGTCTACATCGTCAACATCCAGAGTTTCTTCCCCGAACGCCCCTGGAGCGACATGGGCTGGACATGGGTCTCGCTGTATCCGTTCGCGATCGGCATGGCCTTTCTGATGCCCACGGACCTTGCCTTTTCGTGCTGGTTTTTTTACATCTTCTGGAAATTGCAGCGCGTCGGCGCGGCCTACATCGGCATGCACGGCATGCCCGGTTTTCCCTTTATCGCGGAACAGACCGCGGGCGGTTATTATGCGATTGCGCTGATCGCCCTCTGGGTTACAAGGCGGCGCCTCGTCCGCGCGGCGCGCATGTTCATGGGGCGCGCGGTCGAGCGCGAGGCGCCCGGCGAGCGGGGCGAAACGCGGATGGCCGCCTTGCTGATATCGGGCGGCATGGCGTTTCTGATCTGGTTTTGCCTGCGGGCGGGCATGTCCCTATGGATTACAATCGCCCTGTTCGGACTGTTTTTCCTCATTTCCCTCGCGATTACCCGCATGCGCGCCGAACTGGGCCCGATCTCCCACGATCTCCATCATGTCGGGCCGCAACTACAGATTCTCAAGTTCATCGGCTCGACGGAAATGCCCAAGGCCTACCCAAACGACACCGTCATGTTCGGTTTCTTCAATTTCTTCAACCGCGCCTATCGATCGCATCCGATGCCGCACGGACTCGAGGCGTTCGCCATCGCCGAACGCCTCAAATTCAGCCATTTGCATTATTTGGCGGCCATGTGGGTGGCCATCCCCGCCGGGATTCTTTCGGCTTTTTGGGCGATGTTGTGGCTGCTGAACAAGTACGGCGCGACGCAGACCATCGGCCCCGGCGAATGGTTCGGACGCGAGACGTGGATCGAAGTGGACCGCTGGTTCACCGCGCCGGAGGCCACCCAGATGGCCCCCACCTATGCCATTTTGATCGGCCTCGGGTTTTCGCTGGCGTTGGCCGCGCTACGGATGGCTTTCCGCTGGTGGCCGCTGCATCCAGTCGGATACGCCATCAGCGGTTCATGGTCCATGGACCAACTCTGGGCGGCTGTCATGGTCGCATGGCTGATCAAGGCGCTCCTGCTCAAATACGGCGGCGCGAGAGCCTACAAACCCGCTGTGCCGTTCTTCGTGGGACTCATCATCGGCGAATTCATGGTCGGAAGTTTCTGGAACCTCTATGGGGTTATCATGGAAGTGCGCGTGTACCATTTCTGGCCATACTGACGCGCCGTTCGTGATCGTATTCGTGCTCCTGCTCGTGCTCGTGTTCGTCATCGTGCTCGAAACAAAAAGAAACTCATTTTCATCCTCCACGGGGGAGATCCGAGGTCTCATGATAACTCGTAATCGTATTCCTACTTGAAGTACCCTCTGATCGCTCCACAATGAGCGCGAGCACGAGCAGGAAGGGAGGAGGTAGATACTGTGAAAACGTTCCAACGGATAGGCATTGCGTGCTGTCTTTCGATGATCGGCGGCGTGGCAACGGCGGAACAATCAGTGGCGGGTCTTGTGCATGCCGGACTGCCCGGCGAAGACGACGCGCTGGTCGCGGCATTGTCGAAGACCATCGAACGCGCCGGATACGCTGTCCAGGAACTCGATGCCGGCGCGTTGTGCGACGGGAAACGGCTCGACGCATCCACGCTCGATCTCCTCGTGCTGTCGAACGCGGCGGTGCTGCCCGCCGCATCGGTGGCGCCGATCCGTTCGTACCTCGAATCGGGCGGCGATATCATCGCGCTGAACGCCCCGCTCTGGCGGACGATGCTGATACGTCCCAAGGGCACGTGGATGACCGCGGATCAATACGCCATTGATTCGCTGGCCGAACCGCCGGATCGTGCGTTGTTCACGTTCCTGCCGGACGAAATCGCGTCATGGCAGCGTGCGTTTTTCCCGGAGGACGCACAAGCCGTGTATGAAAGCGTCGCGGAAGGACCTGTTTCCGGCGCGCGATCGCTGCACGCCGTGGTCGAGAATCTCACCAACTGGGACAATTTCGGCCCGTCCCATCTCGACGCGGCGTTTCCAGAAGGCCACACGCTGACCGTCTTTTGCGCGAAGGGCGGACCGCAGACGCGCAGTCTCGCGGTCGAATGGCAGGAAAAGGACGGTTCGCGCTGGATCGCGACGGTTCCGCTGAGCACCGAGTGGCGGCGCTACGTCCTTGCGCCGGACGATTTCAAGTACTGGGAGAGCAATCCCGCGCGCGCCAATGGCAAGCTCGACCCGTCGAACGTCATGCGCGTGAACATCGGACTCGCGTTCACGCATACCGGCCAAGTGGCCGGGCGCCACGAGTATTGGGTTTCGGCCTTCGGCACGGCGGCGCTCACGCCGGAACGGGAAGCGGCGCTCGCCAAGCCCCAACTCCCGCCGATGGACCTGATCGCGCCCACCTACAAGTTCTTCGATTCGCGCGGCGTTGCGCGGCTTTATGCGCGCGGCGATCAGAAGATCATTGCGGACGCCGCGTTCGCTGTCCCTGCCGTGATTCGCTCCATACAGCCGCGGCCCGGCGGCGGCGGCTTCGACAAGGGTCGCGCATGGCGATGGATTCCACTGATCGAAACCGCCTCGGCGGACGGCGCGTGGCGCGGCGCGCCCGCCGCGTTGATGGCGCATGGCGACGGCCCGTGGAAAGGTGGCCAATGGGCCTCGTTCGGGATTGAGGATCCAGCGTGGTACAAGACCGAAGCCGCGTTATCGGCCATCGGGAGCATCGCCCGAACGATGAATCGCGGTGTCTATTTGATGGATGCCGGCGCGAATTTCCACACCTATTTCGAGGATCAGGCGCTATTGCTCGGCGCGCGGGTGGCGAATATTCAGGCGACCGATCCGGTCGGTTGCGTCGTGCGCATCAGTGCCGCCGACGCCGACACCAGCCAAGTCGTTTTCGCCCAGGAATGGCCGGTTGCCGTCGGCGCGGGAGGCGAAGCGCGTGTGTCCATGGCGTGGAAACCCGACGCATGGCCGGCAAACGGATTCAAGGTGACCGCGCAACTTGTCCTGGACGGCGCGGTCGTTGACGAAGTGTCGCACGAGGCGCACGTGTGGCGTCCGAAGCCGAACCCGTCGTTTATCACGGTGGCGAACGGCGATTTCATGCTCGACGGCAAACGCTGGCGCGCACACGGCGTCAATTACATGCCGTCTTCGGGCATCGGCACGGAGGACGGCTCCTATTTCGAGCAGTGGCTCGGCGCGCGTTCCTACGACCCGGAAATCGTCGAGCGCGACCTGCGCCATTGCAGGGACATGGGCCTCAATTCCGTCAGCATTTTCATCTACACACAGTCCGTGGCCGCGCAGAACCTGCTCGACATCCTCCGGCGGCTCGACGCGCTCGGCATGAAGGCCAACCTCTCGCTGCGCCACGCCACCATCGGCAACTTCAACTGGCCGGGGCTGCAATCCATTATCCAGCATTACCGCTTGTGGCAGAACGACACCGTGTTCGCGTACGACATTGACTGGGAACCGCTCTGGTGGACGCACAAGGAACGCGTCAAATGGGATCGCGAATGGGAGGCCTGGATCCTCGAACGTTACGGCTCCATTGAAAACGCCGAGAAGGACTGGGGCATACCCGCGCCACGCGACGAGTCGGGCGCGATCATGAACCCGCCCGACGACCAACTCCAGAGGGACGGTGACTGGCGCGTCATGGCATCGGCCTACCGCCGATTCCTCGATACGCTCCTCTATTCGAGTTACAACGACATCCGCACGAAGATCCGTGGTATTGACCCGAATCATTTCGTCAGTTTCCGCATGACCGAAACCGCCGACCCCACCATGAACTGGGGCGGCGTGTTGTCCTACGACCTCCCGTATCTCGCGGCGGCCGTGGATCTCATCGAGCCGGAAGGCTACGGCCGCATCGGCGATTGGGAAAAGATCAAGCCCGGCTGGTTCCAGTATGAATACGCGCGGCTGTGGGCGCCGGACAAACCCCTCTTCTGGGCCGAAGCCGGACTTCACGCATGGGACATGGGCACGATGTCCGCGACACCGCAATTGCTTGAACGGCAGGGGGTCTTCTACCGCGACTTTTACCGCATGATCATTTCAAGCGGTGCGGACGGCATCTACTGGTGGTGGTATCCCGGCGGATTCCGCGTCGGCGAGAACAGCGATTACGGCATCATCGAATGCGATGGCACGGATCGCGACGCGACGCGCGCCATCCGCGAACACACGCAACCCCTTCTCGACGGGCCCGACGCGAAAGCCGTGGATTACTGGATTGAAATCGATCGTGACCGCTATGCGAACGGCATCGTCGGCGTCTACGATAATGTAAAAGACGAGTTCTGGAAGGCCATTGACGACGGCAAGACGCCGGGACTCCGCACACCCGGCGCCGGCACGACATCCGCGAATTGCCCGCCGCTGGCCGTCGGCAACGTACCGTGCAACGGCACGAATCCGCCGAAGTATCTCGACGGCGTGTTCGACCGCGTACAGGTGCAGGACAAACAGGGCCGCTGGACGGACGTTGTCAAGGGCGACACTGTCGAAGTCGCCGCCGATCGCCCCGTCCGCGCCCGCGTATCGTTCATCAATCTAGCCGAAGCGACATGGCTCAACGAAGGTGAAGGCGCGGTGGCGGTAGTCGCCCAAGGCGCCGGTAAAATCGAGACCCCGCTTCCGAAACCCGTCGCGCGCACCGAAACCGTTACCGGCCTCGAAGCGATTCTGGCGCCCGAAGGCCTTTCTCACCCCCAAACCGTCACCCTCTTTTTCGACGCGCGCAACCGCACGCCCTTCGGCGAACGGTTCACCGTAACCCTCGCGCCGTAGCGGGCGAATCCAATAATCCGTTCTTCTCTGCTTCTTTTTTCCCAGCGAAAAGAAAGAACATGAAAGTGCCGAATTCTCGAACTTTGTAACAGGCTGAAGCATAACCGTTGTGAGCAACACGCTGTTCAACCGGCACACCGGGCTTGCCATCGTGTGCCCGATTACGAACACCGGCCGGGGCTACCCATTTCATGCAGCCGTCGAAACCGCTTCCGTCTTGGCCGGCTGCGTGTAATGGTCGAGCAGATAAAATCCATTGATTTCCGCGCGCGCAACGCCAGGCGCATCGCCAAAGCTCCCGGCGAAGTCCTTGATTGGGTCCTGTCCATACTCGACGCCTGCATCTACTAAAATCCGTTCCGTCGCGTTCGGCGCCCATGCGGAAAATGCCATTTTCCGTTTTCGCCTTAGGGCATGCGCAGTAAAATCAAAACTGATGTGGGTATCACCCACAACCCAATTTCTCCTCGTGCTCTTGTGCCCGTCATCGTGCTCGTACTGGCCGTTGATCGGAGAGACTTGTCCGCGCCGGTTGAATACGTTGCGACCAACAATAAAGTGTGAGGATAGCACTGTCCCATCACGGCGGCGTTCCATCAAGAGTTTTCGATGGTTCGATTATGATTTCGATTACGATGACGAGCAAGAGCAAGAGCAAGAGCAAGAGATGTTCGGTCGCGGAAAGCGTATGGCGTCTGTCGATCCGGGCTTGCCTGGAATTTTGATGTGTCTGCCTTGATTTCCGCCTGCTTGCGGGGCCGGGTAAAATCGTGCATACTGCGTTGTGCAAGGGCCATGGTGGCCGGGAGGCGCGTATGCGGCGCGATGAAGCGAAAGGCTCTTTCGCCACGCTTGAAACGACGCGGTTCGGCGCGATTGAGATTGATCCGGAATCGGTGATCACGTTCACGCAGCCCATCATCGGTTTCAACGACTTGCGCCGTTTCGTCTTTTTGCCGGGACCGCCCGGCAGCATGGTCAAATGGCTTCAGTCGGCAGAGCGGGGCGACACGGCCTTCATTGTCCTGGATCCACGTATGATCTATCCGGGCTATGAATTGGATTTGCGCCCCGAAGAGATGGCGGAACTGGCCATCGGGGATGTGTCGGAACTGGACGTGTATTCGCTCGTAGTCGTTCCGGCGGACCATTCGCAGGTGCGCGCGAACCTCAAGGCGCCCATTCTCGTGAATCCGGTACAGCGGCTGGGCAAACAGACGATTCTCGAACGCCGGGACTACCCGATCCAGTATTTTCTGCTGCGTCCGCAAGCGTCCGAAGAGGCGGGGGAGGTGGCGCATGCTCGTGCTGACGCGTAAGGAAAATGAAAGCATCATGATCGGAGCCGATATTGAAGTGAAGGTCCTCGATCTAAAGGAAAGCCAAGTCAAACTGGGCATCGTGGCGCCCCGCAGCGTGTCGGTGCACCGGCGCGAGGTGTATCTGGCCATTCAGGCTGAAAATGCCCAGGCCGCCGCGGCCGCGCAGCCGCTGGAGGTCATTGCAAACCTGTTTCCACGATAACGTTTCGAAATCCGGCTGAAAGGACAAACACATGGATGTGACGATCGACGGGGTTCGCGGCGGCGCATGGGAACGAATGCCGCAAGATGCGATCGAGGCGCTGGCGTGGATTGCCGGGGAACTGCGGAGCCGGGGCCGCGCCATGGTTTCCGTGTCGGTGGACGGGCGCGTCTTGCGTCCCGAAGAGGTGACCGCCGAACTTTCGGGCAAACCGCTGGATTCCACGGGAGCGATATCAATCCAATCCGAACCGATTGCGGACCTCGTCGCGGAAAGTCTCGACGAACTGGAACAGGTGCTGCCCGAATTGCCGCAGGCCTGCCACCGGTTGGCGGAAATCTTCCAGGGCGACGATCCCGACGCGGGATACGAACCGTTCCAGCAATTGGCCGAAATCTGGCGCGTCATCAAGGAACGCGAATTGCAGATCCTGAGCGCGCTGGGTCTTGACGCGGACTCGCTGGTCTTGTCCGGCACGCCGTTGATAAAGGCGCACGAGGAACTCAACCGATTTGTCGAGGAAGCCGCCGGCGCCTTGGAGTCACGGGATTGCGTGCTCTTGGGCGACCTGCTCGAATATGAACTGGCCCCGCGCGCGGAGGCCGAGGCCGAAATTGTCGCGTTGTTGCGCGAGAAAGCCGCGCAGGGCTGAAGGAACCATTGTGGACCGGCCATCACGGACGGCGGATTTGCAGACGGGATTCTTGCCGCACGCTTATGCCCCAGCCGCGCATTCTGACATTCAATTTTCATGAGCCGTACCTCTGCCTCATGGCCAAAACGGGCTACCGGCTGTCGGTCGGGCTGTACGAGCAGGGTCCGCTGGCGCGCACGTGGCAGACGCAATTCCGGCCCGTGCCCCCGAATATCGAATTCGTTCCGGAAGCACAATGGCGGGCGGATATCGCCGCCGCGCGCTACGATGTGGCCATTGCGCACAACGAGAGCAACGCCCTCGATCTCTTGCGCGGGCGCGTTCCCAAAATCCTCGTCTGCCACAATCGCAAGACCTTTCTGCGCGAGGCCGCAACCATCGAAACGGGCGACGTCGGGGAGGCCATCGAACGGCTGCTGGCGCGGCTGCGGCAGGCCTTTGAGTTCGTATTCATTTCGGAATCGAAACGCGCGGACTACGGTGTGCCGGGCCGCGTGATCCTGCCGGGAATGGACGTGGAGGAATATGGTGGATATACGGGTGGGATAAAGGAAGTTCTCCGGGTAGGCAACGCCATGCGCGAACGCAACCTCATGTTCGACGTGGATTTGCAGGAGGCGGCGTGCGCCGGTATCGCCAATCGAATCGCCGGCGTTGATCCCAATCTCCCCGCGGCGCGTCCCGCCGAATCGTTCGCCGATCTTATCGATCTCTACCGCACACGGCGGTGCCTCCTGCACGTTACGCGCCAGGAATACGAGGACGGCTACAACCTCGCAATGCTCGAAGCGATGGCCTGCGGCATGCCCGTCGTCGCGCTGGCGAACAATACGTCCCCGTTGACGCACGGGCGCGACGGCCTTGTCGGCGATTCCGCGGAAACCCTGCGCGCCCATTTGCAGGCGCTTCTCGACGACCATGCGCTTGCCCGGACGATCGGCGCGGGTGGACGCGCAACCGTGGCGCGTAAGTTTCCCATGGGCGCATTTATCGAAAAATGGCGTGAAGCCATCGAAGAAGCCGCGGAGGCCAGCGTGCGTCACACACCGCGCACGCCGCCGCGTCCGCGCCGGATCCTCATGCACTACGTGGCGTCGCCCTTTACGACGGGGCGCTATTTCGAGGCGGCCGCGCGCAAGAAACATCGTGTGGTCACCGCCGGCCTTCGGTGTCCGGAGACGTTGCTGCGCACGTGGGGATTCACGGACGATCCCCCGCCCTATGCGGCACACGACATAGACTTGGCGCTCGAGGCGTCGTGCGACGAAATACTTGGACGGCTTCCAAAGGATTTCACACCGGATCTGTACCTCTGGATTGATTCCGGCGTCAAGCATGTGCCGGCCAACCTGTCACGCCTCGACTGCCCCAAGGCGTGTTACCTCATAGATACCCACCTCGATCCCGAAGTCCGGCTGGAAATCGCCCGGCATTTCGATTACGTCTTCCTCGCACAGAAGGACCAAGTCGAATGGTTCCGTGCCCGTGGCGTGGCGAATGCCGCATGGCTGCCGCTGGCCTGTTCCCTGGAACTGCATGCCGTCGGCGCGCGCGATCGGATCTTTGACGTGGCCTATGTCGGCAGCGTGGACGGCGACGCGACGGATCGGCGCCCGCGGCTGTTGCGCGCGATTCGGGAACGGTTCCCGAACTGCCGCATCGGGCGATTCTGGCCGCATGAAATGGCCGAAATCTACGCGCAAAGCAAGATTGTGTTCAATGCCTGCGTCAACCGGGACGTCAATATGCGCGTCTTCGAGGGCATGGCCTCCGGCGCGCTGGTCATCACCGACGAGGCCGGCGGACTCGAAGACCTTTTCGAGGACGGCAGGCATCTGGTCGTGTACCGCCGCGACGAGGATGCAATTCCGGCGATCGAACGCTATCTGAACGACGACGAGGCGCGCGAGCGCATCGCGGCGGCGGGCCAGGCGCTCGTGCGTTTGCGGCACACCTACGATCTGCGGCTCCAATACATCGTGGATGCCGCTGAAACGGGAACCCGGCGCGGCGGGTATACCGGCGAATCACGGTTCCAGCCCGGCGGATATTATGCGAACACCCGGCCGGAAGTGGCGCAATTCGTGCCGCTGGGCGTTCGGCGCCTGCTTGATGTGGGATGCGGTTGCGGCGATTTCGGACGTGCCCTCAAACATGAACGGAACATTCAGGAAGTCTGCGGCATCGAAGTGGTCGAACGGGCCGCCGCCATGGCGCGCAATGCGCTTGATCGCGTGCTTTGCATGGACGTCGAGACGGCGGAACTTCCCTTCGATGACGGTTATTTTGACTGCATCACGTTCGCGGACGTGCTCGAACACCTGCGCGATCCGGGTGCGGTCCTGCGTAAGGCGGCGCGTGTGTTGGCGGACGACGGCGTCATGTTGATGAGCGTTCCAAACGTGCGTTTTTACCAGGTCGTCGCGATGCTCTTGGACGGTGGTTGGGATTACGCCGACGCGGGCATTCTCGACCGGACGCACCTGCGGTTCTTCACCGCGCGAACGATGCGCAAGATGGCCGAGGACGCCGGGCTTGAAGTCTTGTGCTTGCAGCCGCTGAGCATGGCGCCGCCGGGCGACCTGCCGTGCCGTCCCGACGGATCGCTGCAATTGGGCCGGGCGGTGATAATGCCGAAGGACGACACCGACGTGCAGGATTTGCGCACCTATCAGTACATGCTCATCGCCGGAAAACCCGGCGCGGACCGTTTGGCCAAGGCGCGGGACGCGCTGCACATCGAGCAATTCGAGGCGGCGGCGATCCTGGCCGATCAGGCGCTCGGCGTGGATGCCTTCGAGCAGCGGCGAATCATCGCGGCGGCTATGGCGCGGCTGGGACGGCTCCAAGAATCCGAAACGCTTTATCGCGAAATCCTGCGGATGCGGGCCGATCCGATGGTCGAGGGCGAACTCGGCATCCTGCTCGTTGCGATGAACCGTCCCGGCGAAGCCCACCCGTTGCTCGAACGGGCCTTGACCGCCAATCCCCGGTTTGACCGTGCATGGGGAGCGCTGGGTCTCGTGCATCTGTCCGAGGGTCGCCTCGAAGAGGCTTTTCATGCGCTGTCAACGACCCTTGAATCCAGTTTCGATCATCCTGCGCTTCTGCCCCATCTCATCGCGGCGGCGGAAAAACTCGGCCGGCTCGACGCCATCGAGGACATCGTCGTTCGTTATATGGACTTCGCGCCCGGCAACGCGGAACTCGCGTACCACGGCGCCGGTTTCCTGATGAAGCGCGGGCGATTGCACGAGGCGCGCGAACGCCTTGAGACGTTGATTATGTTCATGCCGCATCACGTGGCGGCGGCGGATTTGCTGGCGGAAATCAATCGCCGAATCATGCAGGAATAGAGTCCCATGAAACCGCTGTGCGAATGGTTGGACGAACTGGCTTCGGTCCCAGTGCCCGAAAACATCGTGATGATAGCGGGGCGGGGCGGCGATGCCACGATCAAAATGGGAAACGTCTTTCTGCACAGCCGCTACAATCCCCGTGAAGAAGCAACCCGCCTGATTGATTCCGCCAATCTCGACGCCAAACGCCCCGTGCTTGTTCTCGGCGCGGGACTGGGCTATCACGTGGCGGAATTGCTCGATCGCGGAATTGAGGCCGCCGTCATCGAATTCAATCCTGCCGTTGCGCGCTTGGCCGCCGAGGGCGTATTGCGTGGCCGCGATGTCCTGCTGGCCGTGGGTGATCCAGAAACCGTTGCGGCGTCACCGGGCTTCAGTGCCTTTTCCGGGCGTGTCCCGCAATGCCTGATCCACCCGCCCACGGCCCGGCTGTATCCCGAAAAAACGGACGCGATGACGCGGATGGTCGTGCAGGCGGCGCTGGGCGCAAAGCGGTTGCGCATTGCCGTCGTCGGGCCGATGTACGGAGGCTCGCTGCCGATTACCCAATACCTGGAACGCGGGTTTCGCGCCTTGGGGCACAATGTGTTGCGTGTGGACAACGCGCAGGCATGGCCGATGTACCGGGAAGCCACGGAAGGCATTCGATCAAAGCAGAACGCCCGCCGGATCGGCGACATGATCGCGCATTGCCTCTGCGAATGGACCTACGCCCGTGTGTCCGAATTCGGGCCCGACATCTGCATCGTCATGGCGCAGGCGCCCGTGGACAAAACCTTTCCCGTGCGGCTGGCCCGCGACGGGGTCATTGCCGGTTTCTGGTACGTTGAAAACTGGCGGCACCTTCCTTACTGGCGCGACATTGCCCCGTATTACGACGTTTTTTTCCATATCCAGCCGGGCGAATTCGAGGATCAACTCGCGCGGGCGGGCTGCCCGTGCAGCGCATTCGTCCAAACCGGCTGCGATCCGGATATCCATCGCCCCGTCGAACTTACCGAAGCCGAGCGCGCCGAATACGGCTGCGATCTCTCATTTGCCGGTGCGGGATATCACAACCGTCTTGAAATGTTCAAGGGCCTTACCGATTACCGGCTCAACCTTTGGGGCGTCGGTTGGTCTTCGCGTGAACTTGCGATGTTCGTCCGTGATCCCGAAACGCGATTCACGCCGGAACGGTTCGCGAAAATCGTGGCAGGAACGAAGATCAACCTGAATCTGCATTCGAGCACCGTGCATGATGGCGTGGATCCGGATTGCGACGCCATCAATCCGCGCGTGTTCGAGATTGCCGCCTGCGGCGGATTCCAATTGTGCGATCCCTGCAAGGGACTCGATGCCCTGTTCGATTTCGATACCGAGTTGCCCGTCTACCGCGATCTGGCGGAACTGCGCGAAAAGATAGACTATTTTCTCGCCCGTCCCGAAGAACGGGCCGCGTTTGCCCAACGGGCGCGCCGGCGTGTTCTGGCCCACCACACATATCGGCATCGCGCGCAACGGATGCTCGACGTCATGATCGAAAAGTACGGCGCACGGCTCCTGCGAAAAGGCATTCGTGTTCAAAAGACCGTCGCCGAGATGGCCGAAAACGTCGGACGCGATACGGATCTTGGACGTTACCTTGCTTCATTGCCCGCGGATACGATTTTCTCCCAAGACAATATCAATGAACTATTGAAGAAGCCCGTGCAGGAATTGACCTACCCCGAAAAGGTGTTCTCCTACCTCCGAGAAGTCCGCGATTTTGCCGAAACCCTGATCGCATTGAAAGATAAATAAACAGAAGATCCGCAGATGACGCAGATGAACGCAGATGATTGGAAACAAGGCTGACTTTGTTTGTTATGGATCGCTGATTGTGGAACTGAAAGCGTTGAAACAATTGACCGGCGTGGAGGAATCCCAGGTGATCAATTATTTGAAAGTCTCCGGTCTTTATAAATCCCTGCTGCTCAACTTTGGAAGCGTCCGCCTTGAATACAAACGTCTTGTTTTCAATCTGCGGCCATCTGTGTCATCTGTGGATAAAAAGGAAATCCGCAGATGACGCAGATGAACGCAGATGATTGGAAAAGGAATTTCCGGTGCATTATCAGATCAATTGACTGGATACCTTTTACAAGGCCGACTTTGTTTGTTATGGATCGCTGATTGTGGAACTGAAAGCGTTGAAACAATTGACCGGCGTGGAGGAATCCCAGGTGATCAATTATTTGAGAGCTTCCGGTCTTTATAAATCCCTGCTGCTCAACTTTGGAAGCGTCCGCCTCGAATACAAACGTCTGGTTTTCAATCTGCGGCCATCTGTGTCATCTGTGGATAAAAAGGAAATCCGCAGATGACGCAGATGAACGCAGATGATTGGAAAAGGAATTTCCGGTGTATTATCAGATCAATCGGCTAAATGCCTTTTTCCGGCGACAGGATCCCGACATTTGAGCACAACTACCATGCGCATTCTCGTGATGCAAACGACCCGGATGGGCGACGTTCTCCAGACGACCCCCCTTGTGCGGGCGCTTCGGTGCAAGTATCCGGACGCGCATATCGCCTATATGGTCCGCAACATGGGCAAAGCCATCGCGCAGCGCAATCCGGACGTGAACGAGGTGCTGGTTCACGAAGAAGACGAGATGTACCTTGATATGCGATCCGACGACTCGGATCGTTTTTTGCGCGCATACCGTACCGCCGAGGCACAAATTGCCCGCCTGCGCGACGGGCGCTACGACATCGCGTTCAATTGCACGCATAGCATCGCCTCCTCGATGCTGCTGAAACTCGCCGGTATTCCGAAAGTCGTCGGGGCGCACCTGTCCGACGACTGGCAGTACGTGTTGCGCGGCCGCTGGATCAACTACTTCTATACCAGCGTTTTTCACCGTGAATACAACGACCTGAATCTATGCGACATCTCGCAGCGTTTTCTGGAAGACGTCGATCCGCAGCGGCGCCTTGTGTTTGAAACCAATGAAGAGGACGAGGCCTTCGCGGACGATTTGTTGCGCAGGCACGGCATCGCGCCATCCGATTTCATCGTGTGCTTGCAACTCGGCGCGAGCGAGGACAGCAAACGCTGGGCGGAAATCCGGTTTGCGGAATTGGCGCGTTTGCTGGCCGGCAAGTACAAGGCCAAAATCCTCCTGGTGGGCGTGCGCGAGGAGGCGCATTTGGGACAGGTGTTTGAACAGCATGCGCCGGGCATCGCGACGCACCTGTACGGCGAGACAACCATCCCCCAACTGGCCGCGATCCTGAAGCGGGCGCGGCTGTTGATCACCAACGATACGGGCACGATGCACATCGCCGCCGCGATGGACTGCAAGGTGCTGCTGGTAAGCGTCGGATTCGTTCACTTCCGCGAGACGGGACCGTACGGCGAAGGCCATTGCGCCATCGAGTGGCGCCGCGCCCACATCGGCCGCGCGGACAACGTGCCCGTGGGCATGGACGAACGCGCCCTGATCCAGCCGGAACAAGTCATGCGCGCCGTCGAGTACTTGCTGGAGAACGACGGAGACGGACCGATCCGGCAGATGGACGAAAGCCCCGAAATGGTCCCGGTTGACCTCTATACGACTCGGTTTGCATCCGATGGCTGCCTCGCATGGTATCCTGTCCTACGCCGTCCGATTACGGATCGCGATCTCCTTCGCATCGCTTATCGCGCGATGTGGCTGCAACACCTGAGCGGCCTTGCCCAGACCTCGCCCTCCGATCTCCCATCCCCCGCCACCCGCCATCTTCTCTATTACAATCCGCCGGATCCCGATCTCGTCAATGTGCGCGGACCGGAACTGGCCTCGCGCTTCGAGAAACTCGCCACTCTCGCACGGCGCGGCATCGAATGGACGGAAGAATTGCTTGTTTGCCTGAAGCAAACGCGCGGCGTGAAACATGCCCGGCAGATCGCCGCCGAACTGGCGCGCCTGGATGAGGAAATACGCGTGTTCAGCGAGGTGCATCCCTGCTGCAAACCCCTTGCGCTGATTGCGCGATACGAACGGGACAACCTCGAAGGAAGCGATCCGCTGAACTTGGCCGAAACGACCCTTGGCATCTACAAGGACTGCGAAACCCGCGCTTTGTTGATGCGCGAAAAACTACTGGCCCTTTTGAAGGCAATCGGGCATTGCCAATCCGACCCCGAAAACAGCAACGAGGCAAACACCCCATAACAGCCTGAAACGCCACCAAATGCCGTGCCCATGTGTGACACCATCGTAATCATCCGTGACGAAGCCGTTTGGTTCGCGAAAAATTCGGATCGCGATCCGAACGAGGCGCAATGCATCGAATGGCATCCGCGCCGCGCGCATTCCCATGGCGCCCGTCTGGTCTGTACTTGGATTGAAATCCCACAGGTTGCCGAAACGCACGCCGTTGCAATCAGCCGCCCGTTCTGGATGTGGGGCGCCGAGATGGGCGCGAATGAACACGGGGTCGTTGTCGGCAACGAGGCGGTTTTCACGCGTCAACCCTACGCCCGGACCGGCCTGACGGGCATGGACCTTGTGCGGCTCGCACTGGAACGTTCTTCAACCGCCCGCGAGGCGTGCGACACGATCGTGGCGCTGATCGAGGCATTCGGCCAAGGCGGCGGCTGCGGTTACGAGAACCGCGCGTTTACCTATCACAACAGTTTTATGGTTGCGGATCCGCGTGGCGCGTTCGTTCTGGAAACGGCCGGGCGCAAATGGGCCATCGAACCGGTCGAACATGTTCGCGCCATCTCAAATGGTTTGACGATCCCCGGTTTCGCGGAGGAACACACCGATTACCTCTACACACGCACGAGCCGGTGCCGTACGCGGCGCGCGCGCACGGAACGGCTGGCGAAGGCGTGTGCCCGTCTTACCGATTGTTTTGCGCTGTTGCGCGATCACGGGCAGGACCATGCAGAACCGCGCTATTCGCCGATCAACGGCGGCATGGCGGCCCCGTGTATGCACGCCGGCGGCATTCTCGCAGCGTCGCAAACCACCTCCTCCTGGGTGGCCGAACTGCGCCCCTCCGGCGCGCGCCACTGGGTTACGGGCACGGCCGCGCCCTGCACGGGCTTGTTCAAGCCCCTTTGCGTCGGGCAGCCGTTGGACATCGGCCCGCTTCCCGGTTCATCGCCGGACGATTCCCTCTGGTGGCGGCACGAACGTTTTCACCGCGCCGTCATGCGCGATCCGGCGCGATACCGCCTCATGTTCGCACCGGAACGCGACGCCGTCGAATCCGCATGGACGGCCACCCCGCCCGATCCGCCGTTTGCATGGGCCGAGGGGGATCGCCTGCTTGCGGAATGGACCGAAGCCATAGCCGAAGAAACCATTACCGACCGCCGGCCCTTCTGGGTTCGGCGTTACTGGGCCAGACGCAGTGTCTTTTAAATATCTTTACGGGTTTAACAGAGGATTATTTCGGACATTGCCGTTCGCCGTTACCGGACGGACTCCGCCAATGTGATATCCTGCCCTGAAGAAAACAGGAGCACGCGGTCATGATCATCTCGCGAACGATTCATTGGGCATTGGCAAGCCTTGCCTTCGCATGGGCAAGCGGCGTATGGGGACAACACGTTATGGAAACGGCGCGAAACATTCCGGTGGCGCATGATGTGGACGTGGTGGTCGTGGGCGGAACGTCCGGCGGCGTGGCGGCGGCTGTCGCGGCGGCCGGGGACGGCGCCAGCGTTTTTCTCGTATCGTCGCGCCCGTATCTCGGCGAAGACCTGTGCGCGACGTGGCGGCTTTGGCTCGAGCCGGGCGAGGAACCGGCGGACGAACTCGCGCAGGCTCTCTTCGCCGAACCACCCGCTTCGATGCCGCTGATCGGGAAGGGGCTGAAATTCACCTACGAGACGAGCATCCCATCCAGCGGAGTTCACAAGGACACCAACCCGCCGTCGCGCCTGGCCGACGGCACGTGGCGGAACGCCGTGCAGGAAAGCGTCGAGTATGCCGGTAATGTGACAATTACGGCGGATGTGGGCAGCGAGCAGTCCATCGGGCGTGTCTGCGTGGTGGCGTTCCAGCGTCCTCGTGATTTCGCCGTCGAATCGGTCTCCGTGTCGGTCAGCACGGACAAGCAACAATGGCGCGAGGCCGCGACCATCGTGAACGATCGGAGCAACCAGGGCGAATTCGTTGATACGGCCATACCGTTGAATGCTTCGATAAGCGTTCTGGCGCGCTACGTGCGTTTCGATGTCCGCGCGCATCCTTCCGCCGGGCGTGTCCTGCTGGGTGAAATCGCGATCGAACCGCCCGGCGCGGTGTCCACACCGCCGGACGGCGTCCGTATTCCACCGACGCCCATGCAAATCAAGCGTACCCTCGACGAGGCGTTGATTCGCGCCAAGGTTCCGTATCTTCACGGTTGCTATGTGACGGATGTCCTGCGCGACGACGACGGACGCTTGGCCGGCATTGTCATGGCGAACCGCTCGGGCCGGCAAGCCATACGCGCAAAAGTCATCGTTGACGCCACGCCGCGCGCGACCGTGGCCCGTCTTGCCGGATGCGCGTTCGAGCCGTATCCGGAGGGTCCCCATGCCTTCACGCGCATGACGATTGGCGCGCCCCCGCGCGACGGCCTTGCGGCCCGAACACTGCCCACGCTCCTGCGCACTACCACCCCCGCGAAGGATCAACCGTCGGAATTTCCGGCCGTCGAATACACACTGGCGTTTGCGATGCGCGACGGCTCGTTCGCGTCGTTCGCCGAAGCCGAACAACAGGCACGCGACATGACATGGGATCCCGCGCAGGTCGGCGCGTCGGAATCCTTGTTTCAGATACCGCCGGATCCGATGCACGGCCGGAAACGCCTTGACGGCGCATGGCCCGGAGTGGACAAGGCCGATCTCGATGCGTTCCGCCCCAATGACACGGATCGCCTCTACGTGCTCGGTGGATGCGCTGATGTGTCGCGTGAGGCCGCCAAGGCGTTACTGCGCCCGCTGGCGTTCCTTGCCCTCGGATCGCGTATCGGCCACGCCGCCGCCGAGGAGGCGAAAGTATCTCCCGTTGTCCGCCACGCCCGCGTGCCCGCAACAAAGGGAAAGCGATCCATCGCGGGCAGTATCCAGGAAGTGTTGACGGGCATTCGATCGTTCGACACCGGCCTCGACACGATCAAGTGCGGCCCGCGTCCGTTGCCCCTGCTGGGATCGTATGATGTCGTCGTGGTCGGCGGCGGCACCGGCGGCGCGCCCGCGGGCATTGCCGCCGCCCGTCAAGGCGCGAAGACGCTTGTCGTCGAATACCTTCACGGCCTCGGCGGCGTTGGCACGCTTGGACTCATCGGCAACTACTATTTCGGCTATCGCGGCGGATTCACGAACGAAGTGGACCGCGGCGTCGCCGCGATGGATGGTCTCGAACGCGCAATCACGTCCGACTGGAACGTCGAATGGAAGATGGAATGGTACCGCCGCGAACTCCGCAAGGCCGGCGCGGATATCTGGTTCGGATCGCTGTGTTGCGGGGTGCTGCGCGAGGGAAACCGCGTGACCGGCGTCGTCGTCGCCACGCCCGACGGACGAGGCGTCGTCCTTGCAAAAGCCGTGATTGACGCCACCGGCAACGCCGACGTGGCCGCGGCGGCGGGCGCGCCGTGCGTCGTTATCAATGCTGACGACATCGCCGTGCAAGGCACCGGCATGCCGCCGCGCGAACCCGGCGCGCACTACACAAACACGGACTACACGATGACGGACGATTCGGACGTCGTGGATGCGTGGCGGACCCTCGTCGCCGCGCGCCGGAAATACAAAACCGCATTCGACCTCGCCCAAATCATTGACTCGCGCGAACGCCGCCGCATCGTCGGCGAGTTCACCATCTCCCCGCTCGATATCTGGAACAAGCGCACCTACCCGGATTCGATCGGCTATTCGGAGAGCAATTTCGACACGCACGGCTACACGGTTCATCCCTTCTTCGCGCTGTGGCCGCCGGACAAGGAGCGCGTCTCGGCCTATACACCGTATCGCAGCCTGCTGCCGAAAGGACTCGACGGGATCCTCGTCATCGGTCTGGGCATCAGCGCCCACCGCGACGCCATGCCCATCCTGCGCATGCAGCCCGATATTCAAAACCAGGGTTACGCGGCGGGTCTCGCGGCGGCCATGGCCGCCAAGGCCGGAACCGGCACACGCGCCATTGACATCAAGGCCCTTCAGAAACTCCTCGTCGAAAAGGGCAACCTGCCCGCAAGCACGCTGACGGACAAGGATTCGTATCCGTTTCCGCATGAACGAATCGCCGCCGCCGTCGCCAGCCTGCGCAACGAGTACGACGGCGTCGCGGTCGTCCTGGCCTTTCCCCATGAAGCCTTGCCGCTCCTGCGCGAAGCGTACAAATCCGCCGCTTCGGACAAGGACAAACTTGTTTATGCGCATGTTCTCGGCATGTTCGGCGACGCCACCGGCGCGCCGTCGCTTGTCCAGGCCGTGGCCGCCGCCGCGTGGGACAAAGGCTGGTCGTTTACCGGCATGGGACAATTCGGCGGGAGCGTGAGCCGCGTTGACAGCCTCATCATCGCGCTCGGTCGCACACGCAAGACGGAAGGACTGGCGCCCCTGCTCGAAAAGGCCGTCGCATTGAACGCCAACAGCGAGTTTTCCCATTTCCGCGCCATCGCCTTGGCGCTCGAAACACTCAAAGATCCCAAGGCCGCGCCGGTGCTCGCCGAATTGCTCGCCAAGCCCGGCATGAGCGGTTTCGCCTGTCTGGACATTGAAGCCGCCGGTGAGACCGCCGAACTCGCCAATCCGAATCTCGACCGCGACCGATCGCTCCGCGAACTCATCCTCGCGCGCGCGCTCTACCGCTGCGGCGACCACGACGGCATGGGCAAACGCATTCTCGAACAATACGCCGCAGACCTGCGTGGCCATTTTGCCCGCCATGCCCACGCCATTTTGTCGGAATGACAACGACACCGATCGCGGACAGGTAAAAAAAGCGTCCGGGTCACGGCCGGGCAAGCAGCGAGTGGAGGGATTGTCGAAGAGAGGGAATCGTTTCCGCCTCGAACCATGGATTGGCCTTCAACCATTGGTTGTTGCGAAAAGACGGATGGGGCAGTGGGAAAAAACGGGGAAGATAGTTTCGCCATGCCCGCACGGTTTCGGTGACCGATCGGGATCGGCGCAATCCAAGATAATACGCATGGGCGTAACCGCCCACCAGCAGCGTCAGTTGGATCCGGGGCAAGTGTTCGATCAGCCTCGGATGCCACAGGGGCGCGCATTCCGGCCGCGGCGGCAAATCGCCGCCGCGCGGATTGCGTCCGGGATAGCACAGCCCCACGGGAATGATCGCGATACGCGACTCGTCGTAAAAGACATCGCGGTCCACGTCCATCCATGCGCGCAGGCGGTCACCGCTCGGATCGTTCCAGGGAATACCCGTTTCATGCACGCGAAGTCCCGGCGCCTGGCCGACGATGAGCAGGCGGCTGCTGACACATGCGCGGAAAATGGGCCGCGGCTCCCGTGGAAGGATTCCCGCGCACAGACGGCAGGCGCGCGCCTCCTGCTTGACCGCTTCGAGCCGGAGATCCGCGGCGGCCATGGCTACGGCGCCACCTCGACGAATTCGCCCGATACCGAATCGCCATCGAATGTGAACAGGCGGTAGCCCTTGGCGGTTGTGTTGTCGAAATTGCCGCGCGTGGACGAACAGCACGCGGTTGTCGTGAATAAAACGCCGTTGTGTTCCTCGACCTGATTCCCGTGATAATGGCCCGCCGCGGCCAGTTTCAGATTTTTACCGGAAAAAATGTCCAGAACGGCGTCCGCGTTCTTGACGCGGTAGGCTTTGGTGTTCGGGTTCAAGGGATGGTGGAGAATCAAGGCGATGGGCCGGTTGCTTTTGATTGCTTTCACGCGCTTGCGGAGCCAGTTCAGTTCACTCGACGGAATGGTCACGTTGCTCGACGCGCCTTCGCACGAATTCAGGCCGATGAACGTCCAGCCGTTCTGATCGCGCACCCAATGCAAAGGCCCGAACACATTTTCGAAATTGCCGAAGGGACGCGCCGCGCGCGGTTCGACATCGTGATTGCCCGGCACGGCCATGCAGGGCACTTGAAGATTCCTCAACGCCTCCTTGGCCATGTTCAGTTCGGAGAGTTTCGCGTCCGTGGCCAGGTCGCCCGCCACGACGACAAAGCGAACATCCCTTGTGGCGGCGATCTGTCCAGCGGCCTTGCAGACCAGCGCCATGCTGCGCGCGTCCGAAATATGCAGGTCGCCCACCATGGCGACCTGAAAGGGACCGCTTTGTCCGCCAATCGGCAGGATGCGCGCGCTTGCGCTTGCGCTCAAGCCCAACAGACCTGCAAGACCCAAAAATTCACGGCGTGTAAAGTTCATCAAAAGCCCTTTCAAACGGATGGATTTTTCTAGAACTACTATTGCAAAGACCGCCCACCGGCGTCAAAAGTCGTCATGGCGGACGAATATCCTTTTCTTGGCGCAACGAACGCGGAGCTCGCGTTACCGGAAAGATCCCGCCAAGATGCCAAAGGATCCGGCCGATTCGTGTGATTGCGTGGATGCGTTTGCCGCCGGCAAGGTCGTGTTCAAGGATGTGGCGGATACGAGTGAAGGCAAGAAAAATCGCTTGGAGGAAGAAAAATTGGGAGGGAGGGACATGTCGCATCCGTGTTCGATGTCCCTCCCTAAAGGAGCGTCATGGGGTCTAGGCTTTCACGTCGAGGTCGTGCTGTTGCGTGGCCATGTTGACATTGGCCATGGCGGATCGCACCAGCTCCAAGGCCACCGCTCCAAGCGCCATCGAGGCGTCCGGCTGCTCCTTCAGCGGTCGCTTCGCGGAATGCGTCTGGAATTGTGCCTGGCTTAGACCGGCCCCGACGCCGCCCACTGAAATTGTTCCAGCCATATATGCGGCCTCCTTTCGTGATTCGAGCGTCGGGCTCTCCTTTTCCGCATCTATTTTCGGCAGAAAACAAAAGAACCTTTAGAACGCGCCCCGTCCCCTTGCACGGGAAGATCGGAAGTGGCCAACGGGTTATTGCCTTAAAATCGGGCTTCTATAAAAAACAACAAGAAAGTCTTGGGCGGTTTGTACAATCAATTGAAGTTCCATGATTCTTAAAAGTACCGTGTTCTCGGAGTCGTGAAGGTCTCGGAATGTAACGCCGATTTCCAAATCGGCTTGCTGAAACACGACAGGCCGATTGGGAAATCGGCAGTCACGTGCGTCAAGTTCTGTAAAAAGGGGCATGATGTACTCCGTTTCTAAGCCGCATCGAGGCAGTTGAACCTAACCCGCTTCTTGTGTTCTTCCAAGATGTCCATGTTGAGGTAGCGGGTGGCTTCAATCCAATCTTCATGG
>Ga0116145_1000774_pt1 | contig 35109 bp, 30 predicted proteins | sample AD_JPNHG1_MetaG_FD_89747 | JGI IMG/M metagenome (GOLD analysis project Ga0116145, IMG submission 89747) | Active sludge microbial communities of municipal wastewater-treating anaerobic digesters from Japan - AD_JPNHG1_MetaG | ecosystem: Engineered > Bioreactor > Anaerobic > Digestate | place... | reverse complement strand
GTTATATCTTCAATGCTTGTAAATTTGCCATTTTCTTCTCTCCACTCCATTATTGCCTTTGCTTTCACTTCCCCAATACCGCTTAGAGAGCAGAGTTCTTCCAGTGTTGCCGTATTCAAATTTACGATAGCGTTATTATCTATTTTCGTTTTGGCACTTTTTGCTGTTTTAGGGCTATCGGTTTGGGTGTTAACAAGTTTATAATTTGTGCTATCTCCAAAGACGAGCAAATCGGGCAAAATATTCATATATGTCTTTGCTCCAATGCCTTTTACTTTCATAATTTCATTCACCGATGCGAAGGGATGTGTTTCCCTATAGGCAATGATATCTTCTGCTCTTTTTTCTCCAATACCGGGCAGGCAGATAAGCTCTTCTTTTGTAGCAATTCTAATATCCAAGCAGAGAGGTTTATCTATTTTAACTGTTTGTTTTAGAGAATCCAAATCAGTGGAAGATGCCATAAGTGGCTTTCCGAAAAAGAAATCCAGAAAGCACCCGCAAAGAATTGCCAACGCCAAAAACAGCAACATTTTTTGTTCATTGGGGGTTAGAAAATTACGCAGAGGATTTTTTACTTTCATTTTATTATTTCTGTTCCGGTAATTTATTGTCCAGTTCAGCTTTTGCTTGTAAAGTAATCCAATTTTGGCATTTAGAGAGCTCATCTTCCCAGTTAGTTAAATAGTTCTTCAATTGTTCCTTAGTGATAGCTCCACTGTCAAAAGCATTAAGCAGACACTTGTCCAGCGTTTTCCATTCCTTTTTATTTGCCAAAATCCCAGCATATACATCAAAATAGGGATAGGACTTCAGCAGAATAGGATTTTGAACCAAGTATTGTTCCAATTCTATCTTATTTTCCGTTTCCTGTAAAATTTCCACATAACCCTCAGCAAAGCTGTAAATACTATCGGCAGAAGCAAGCTGACCATTTTTAATCAGGTCGGAAAGCAGATTGGGCATCAGCGTTTTATATAGTGTGGCATTTTTATTTTGCACCAGAAAATATTTTATTCGCATCCAATTGGCGGTTAATAAATTACGGTCTTTAATCTGGGTTAATTCTGCTTCAGCTAAAGCATAATTTTTCTGGATGCGGTGGCGGTGAAATTGAAAAATGTGAAAATAATCATCCTCTGGAAAGCGTTTATAGCCCTCATCTATTATTTTTAAAGCAGATTCCTGATTTTGGAGAGGGTTGGTAAGTTCCAATTCCGCATTTAATAACCAAGCCATATAGTCCACCAGAAAGAGGCGATAGCCCCAGTAAAAATCAGGATATTTACGGCAAAGTTCTTCTGCAGCATTCATTTGCAATGTTTCATCTGGCTCTAAACGCAAAGCCAGATAAGCATAAACAGGCATATTGGGATTTTTTTTCTGCAACTCTATAAAATATTCTCTACAAGCATCGGGCTCAACGCTTTGCCAGATACTTTGCAATTCGCGCAATTCTTCTACATTTGTGGTAGTCGGCAAATAGGCAATCAGTTTGGTTTTGGCAGTTTTCCAATCGGGAGCGGTTAGCAGTTCCTGCCTAAATTCCTCAAAATTTCTGCCCTGAATTGTCAGACAGATACACAGCAGAGTCAGCATCAACAAAATGCGTTTTGCAAACATCTATCAGCTCCCTTTTTCAACTTTTTTAAGTAGCATAAATTTCTTCTTACCTTATCCTGCAGTTTATAAATTTTGTCAAGTAAATGCTCGTTGCCAAATCGTCTCAAACGCAGAAAAGGGAATTGACTACATCAAAGTGATTTTTGCTAATGCTACTTAAGTTGCCCTTCCGCTTTTGCCGAACCCCGAAGCGTGATAATTCACCTAATTCCTGCCTACCTATCTACGGTAGTAATGTAGTGGCGCCTCTTGGGATTTTCCTGAACATCACCACCGCATCTCCACCATAGCTATCTAAGCAAGATGCAATTATAAAAAGAGATTGGAATCTTATTAATTTAGAAGTCCTTAATAGCGGTAATTCTTCTTCCTTACGGGCTTATGTACTTATTTGAATCTATTTAGCGTCGAGGGGAGCTACAATAAAGTGTCGGAGCTCAAATCCCGTTAAAGTATCTGAACTCCGGCAAAAAAGGGTTGTTAGTAGCTATAAGTTAACGAAATCTTGGAGGCAAGACCATTGCCATTACCACCGATAAAATCATGTCCATTATGCAGAAAATCCTTTTCCAATACAGTATCAATAGTGAATCTCCCAAAGTTAAAACCTAAACCCAAATTCATTACAAACTCGGAATCGTAAGAAGAATCTTCCTCAATTTCGTCCTCACCCTCATCATCCTTTACTGAATAGAATACATAATTCTGACGAGCGCCCACGCGAGCTGTTAGCCAAGGAAGGATACTTGATTCCAGTGCCAAATTATATTCCGGAACATAGGTGTAGTTATAAGTTAATTCTGCTGATACATCTGACCCTGCAACGGAACCTTTTTTATGATCAGAAACAAAACGAATTGGCTTAAACCCAAAGATGATAGTGTTTACATCGTTTATTTTATAATTAAGTCCTGCTCCTGCTTCAATCATAAAATCAGTCCCATCAATCTTTCTCTCTACAGGATTGTCGTCCATATCTGCAATATCGGTTTTCTTGCTGCTGAGATTGAAATAACCGTTAATTATATACATAAGGTCAAGATCATTAGTTTGCTTAAAATAATATCTTCCGGCAAGGTCTAATCCCAGAAGATAGAATTCATCTTTGAATTTCTTATATACCGGGGAATCATTTTCTGCAGAGCCCCCTGCATATTTAATTTTTAAGCCAGCATCATACAAATCGGTTGATATACCTCCGCTAAGATCAAAATAGCATGCACTGGATTTTCTTTTTACATCAGGATCATCAGCAATATCATCCTTATTGTTATCTATAGCCATCCCAAAGCCAATGCCGTATTTCTCTTGTAAACCGAGATAGAACTGAATTTTTTTGCTGATATCCAAATCACCTAAGCGGTATAAGCTATGAGAAAGCGTATCATATAGATAATTATCAACATTTAAATTCGTGGCAGTATTTAGGTAAACTCCTCCTACATAATCTTGGTAAGGCATATTGGCTCCCAAAGTCCAGTTCGTTTCTGTTCCAGGAGTAGGTAATTCACCAATAACTACAGTTTTGTAACGATGAATAGCACCCGGATAAACTGAAATTTCGGAATTATCCTTAATATAGCCATAAGGAAATCCCAACCCAGCCATTCTGCTTTCAGTGGCAAAGAGTGTTCCAACTATTAAAACAAAAGCTGGAATTAAGAAGAACATTAGCTTGTGTCTCATTTTTACCTCACTTTTTTTTTAGGGCAGTTCCCTGCCCATTATCATCAAATTATGTGTAAAACTGTTTACTGCTAACTATCCATCAGGCACAGCAACTGTTTTTATATCTGGTCATTAAAGATCAAACTTCATATTATTACAACTTAATCTATTTTATCACTTCTGTCAAATAATTTCTTTTCTTCCCTACTCTGAATACGAAAAATGCTAAGAAAGATATTGACGAAATTGCCACTTGTCAGAGAAAATACTTCTTAACCAAAAAGATAGTTAAGTTATGGAGAATAAATGCAAATAAACGGACAACAATACCTTTCCGTTTGGTATGAAAATGCCAAGGTAAAAATGATAGACCAGAATAAATTACCGTTGGAATTCCGGATTGTGGAATACAGTAATTATCTGGAAATATGTTCTGCCATCAGAGAAATGACAGTGCGCGGAGCTCCTGCCATTGGAGCTGCCGGAGCTTATGGAATGGCTTTGGCGGCTCAAAATGCTCCCGATGAAAAATTTCGGGCTTATTTAAGAACAGCAAGAGATGAATTAACTTCCACTCGCCCTACTGCTATTGACCTCTGTAATGGTGTAAATTATGTTTATGAAAATGCACTTAAGTTCATTCCGGATTATGAACATTCGCGCTTAGTTGCAGTTTTTGCAGCACGGGAATTTGCTAAGAAAAGTGTTGATGATTGCTATCAGATAAGTAAAATAGGCAGTGAAATAGTTCCTAAAGGTGCCCGAATTTTAACTCATTGTAATGCAGGTGCCTTAGCTACTGTAGATTGGGGAACTGCTTTGGGGGTAATTAGAATGGCTCATCGGCAACATAAAGATATTTTTGTTTATGTAAGTGAAACGCGTCCCCGTTTTCAAGGAGCTCGTTTAACTGCCTTTGAGCTTGCCCAAGAAGATATTCCTCATTCAATAATAACAGATAACGCAGGTGGTTTTTATTTCTGGAAAAAGGAAATTGACTTGGTGATTACCGGTGCGGATAGAATCTGTCTGAATGGCGACATTGCCAATAAAATAGGCACTTACGAAAAAGCAGTTTTGGCAAAAGAGCACAAAGTGCCATTTTATGTAGCTGCGCCTTTTAGTACTTTTGATTTATCTTGTAAAGAGGGCTCGGATATTCCGATTGAATTTCGTGATGAAGATGAAATAAAATGTATAAACAGCAACTATCTTGCCAATCCTTATTCACCAGCATTAAATCCTTCTTTTGATATAACTCCGGCAAAATTTATAACCGGAATCATCACTCCCAAAGGTATTTTCAAACCAAAAGATGCAGCCAGGCAGGTTCAGGTATGATTTTTGACCTCGTTTTGGAAAATGGCACCATCATTACAATGGATAGCCAAAACCAGATTCTGGAAAATCATTGTATAGCGATAAAAGATGGAATGATCCAGGCAATTTTCCCTGTTGACAGCTTAACCTATGAAACTGCGGAAAAAATAGATGCCAGTAACTGTATAATTATTCCGGGATTAATAAATATGCATTCACATCTGCCGATGACTTATTTTCGCGGTCTGGCTGATGACCTACCCTTAAATATTTGGCTGCAACAATATATCTGGCCATTGGAAGCAAAACTGATTAACCCGCAATTTGTTTATGATGCTACTTTGCATAGTGCTGCAGAAATGATTAAAAATGGAATCAGCACTGCCAATGATATGTATTTTTGTATGAATTCCATAGCCGATGCCTGCTCTAAAGTCGGTTTGCGTGTTTTTATTAGTGAAGCATTGATTGATAATGAACAAACCGGTAATGACGGAACCAACGCTATCGGTAAAAGAATTATTGAACTAAAAGAGGAATATAAAGATAATCCGCTGATAGATTTTACTTTAGCTCCGCATTCCATTTATGCCTGCAGTGAAAATACCTTAAAAAATTGCGCTAAAGTTGCCGGTGAAAATGATTTTATTGTGCATACCCATTTATCTGAAACTGCGGAAGAGGTGGAAAACTGCCTTAAAGAACATAAATTAAGCCCAGTGGAATATCTGCAAAAAATTGGTCTCTTGGATGTTCAAGGTATTTTTGCCCATGGAGTTTGGATTAACGAAAAAGAGATGGATATCCTTGCTGAAAAAGGAAATAGCAGTATTGCCATCTGCACGGAAAGCAATTTGAAATTATCCTCTGGTTTTGCCCCTATAAAAAAGTATCAGGAAAAAGGCATAAACATCTGTTTAGGAACCGATGGTGTAGCCAGTAACAATAATCTGGACCTGCTGGTTGAAATGTCCGTAACTGCGAAACTGCATAAGGCACTAAATAATGACCCTACTCTGTTGCCAGCTAAGGATGCCTTTGCTTTAGTAACAATAAATGCAGCTAAGGCATTGGGAAAAGAAAAAGAGCTCGGTTCACTGGAAATAGGAAAAATTGCCGATCTGGCTGTTGTTTCTTTACAGGAATTGGAAAACAATCCTCTCTACAATCCTTATTCTCTTCTGGTGTATGCTATTAACCATAATAGCATTCGAGATATGATTATTCAAGGGAAAATAGTGATGCGCAATCGCCAACTGCTTTTTGTGGATGAACAGCACATCCTGGAAAAAGCCAATTACTACAAGAAAATGATTTTGAAGCCATTATAATAATGAAATCTATAAAAAATCGCCGCTCTCAACACGAATATTATATTGTCCAAACTCTGGAAGCAGGTATAGTTTTAAAAGGTACGGAAATAAAATCCATCCGTGCCGGAAAAGTGAATTTTAAAGATAGCTATGCAAAAATTGAAGACGGAGAATGCTGGTTACATAATTTGCATATAAGCCCTTGGGAAAAAGCCGCTTACTTCAATCACGAAGCTGAACGGAAAAGAAAATTACTGCTGCATAAACACGAAATAAAACGCTTGCGTTCTAAAGTGGAAGAACAAGGTATGACTCTTATTCCCTTGGAACTTTTGATCAACGAAGGAGGACTCTGTAAAGTGATTCTTGCCCTCGCCAAAGGTAAAAAAGAATATGATAAACGAGATGCTATGCGGAAAAAAGACCTGGAAAGAAACCAGGAAGGTTGATATCCCTCTCAACCCAAAAAGTATATTTTTACAGTTACTTATAAGTAATAGGGAACTTAATAACTCGATGGAAAATGGAACGATGAAGACATCGTTCTGCCCCTCTTCCCATTAAAGGAGGCAATATGAAAGAACAGAATTTGCAAACGGAAACCCATTTAAACCAGATCACTTTTTTTCTTAACGGCAAACAAATTACTGAATATGTCCCTGCCGGAATTTCCACTTTAGATTGGTTGCACACAAAAAAACAAATGTTCGGCACAAAATGCAGTTGTAATGAAGGTGATTGTGGTGCTTGCACAGTGGTCATTGCCTATCCTTTTGAAGGCATAATTACTTATAGGGCAATAAATTCCTGTCTTTATCCCGCAGCCAAATTACACGGGAAACACTTAATTACGATTGAAGGTTTAGGTACTCCGGAAAATTTACATCCTATCCAACAGACGCTGCTAAAATATCATTCTCTTCAATGCGGATATTGTACCCCCGGTTTTGTGATGAGTTTGTTTGCTCTTTTAGCTATGAATTCGCATCCCGATCAGGAAACAATTTTGGCTGCTTTGGAAGGAAACCTATGTAGATGTGGAACTTATAATAGTATTTTAAAAGCAGCACAAGAACTTAGCGCTAAATTTTCCCCTTCGGAAATTGTTCCTGAATGGTGTAGAAACACAGAACAGGATTTATATAGCTTTAACGAGACAGATACTATGTTCTTTACTAAAACAGATATCCCACAACAGGTTAATTGCTATCTCTTTCCTAAAACTATGAAGCATCTTTTTGATTTTTATGCTGAGCATCCTGATGCTAATTTTATTGCTGGCGGAACAGATATAATGGTGCAAAAAAACATCGACCACAAGGTTTTTCCGGTGCTGATAGATATAACTAACCTACCGGAACTAAACCGTTTATATCTTCGCCAGGATGGATTGCATATTGGCTCTGCAGTTACTTACCAACAACTTTATGAATCCGGTATTGTAAAGACAGATTATCCGGTTTTGCATAAACTGCTTGCTCAGATTGCTTCTCAGCAAATACGCAATTTGGGAACTTTGGGTGGAAATATTGCCAATGCTTCTCCCGTGGGTGATACACTTCCCCTTTTATTGGTTTTAGATGCTTCCCTCTGGTTGCAATCAGATTTGGAAATTAGGCAGATTCCTTTAAATGACTTCTTTGTCAGTTATCGAAAAACGGCTCTAAACAAGGGAGAAATAATAAAAGAAATTATTATTCCACCAGTTAAAAGCAACAGCTATATAAAGTTCACTAAAACTTCCAAGAGCAAAAGTGTGGATATATCTTCTGTAATTACTGCAGTTAAAATTGAGTATAACGAAGATATTATTATAAATGCTGCTTTAGCTTTGGGAGGGGTTTCCGCTCTGCCAATGCTTAGCCAAAAATTTACAGAACTACTAACCGGTAAAAAACTTAGCACCATAAATATAGATTCCGTTATTAGCGAAGTGGAAAAAGAATTTGAGCCCTTAACAGATATACGCGGAACTGCTCTCTACCGTAAAAAACTAATCCAAAATCATATTTTGCTTTATTTTCAGGAACTGCAAAAGGAGGAAAAATGAATTCTGCTGTTTTTCATCTTTCTGGTCCCTTGCATTTATGTGGAAAATCACATTTTATTGCTGATGAACCACCTTTACAGGGTCAACTTTATGCCAAATTTTTATTTTCGCCGGTAGCGCATGCTCAAATTTCTAACTTGGATATTTCTGCAGCGGAAAAAATACCCGGTGTAATAAAAATTATCACAGCTGATTCCATCCCCGGTGAAAATCAAATTGGAACGGTAGTAAAAGACGAGCCCCTCTTTCCTGAGACGGAAATTATGTATGTTGGCCAACCCATAGCTATGGTGCTTGCGGAAAATGAATACCTGGCAGAACTGGCAGTTAAAAAGATAGTGCTAAAATATAAGGAATTGCCCGCTATTTTTGATCCCGAAGAGGCATATAAAGAAAAGCAGGGATATATTCAGGAACGCATAATTGCCAGAGGTGATGTAGAGACAGCTTTAAAAAATGCCCCTTTCACTTTATCGGGGAAAACCGAAACCAGTGGCCAGGAACATTTTTATTTGGAAAGCCAACGCTGTCTTGCCGTTCCAATGGAAAACAGCAGAATAATTTTACATACTGCCACTCAAAGCACTATGGAAGTTCAAGAAATTGCTTCCCGCATTTTAGGGATTCCGGTAAATGATGTAATTATAGAAGTTCCGCGTTTGGGAGGTGCCTTTGGTGGAAAAGAACGCGGAGCTACAATTTGGGCTTGTATGGCTGCTTTAGGAGCTTTTTTAACACAAAAACCGGTTCTGGTAAAACTTACGCGTGATGAGGATATGCACATAACAGGTAAAAGACATCCCTTCACTTCTCTGTGGAAAGTGGGTTATGATGAACACGGCAAAATTCTGGCTTACGATATATTGCTTTTAGCCAATGGAGGTGCCTACACAGATCTATCCATCGCTATTTTGGAAAGAGCGATGTTTCATAGTGAAAATGCTTACTATATACCCAATATCAAAATAAAAGGGTTTGCCTGTAAAACAAATCTGCCGCCCAATACGGCTTTTAGAGGTTTTGGAGCTCCTCAGGGAATCTTCGTAATAGAAAATATCTTAGCTAAAATAGCGGAACAGTTAAAAATAGACCCGCTGGAAATTCGCCTCCAAAATGCTTATCAAAATGGAGATAAAACTCCTTACGGACAGGAAATATCCGATTGCCGTTTAACTGATCTTTTTAATATTTTGGCAGAAAAAACAAACTACTTAGCGCTGAAACAAGCCGTGGAAGTTTTCAATAAAAACAACACCCGCTTTAAACGCGGCATTGGCATCATTCCTGTAAAATTTGGTATTTCTTTCACAACGACTTTGCTAAATCAGGGCTCGGCTTTGGTTTGGGTATATATTGATGGCAGCGTTTCCGTTTCTACAGGGGGAGTGGAAATGGGACAGGAACTTTCTACAAAAGTGGCAATTGTGGTTGCTAAAGTATTAGGAATTCCAGTTCATCAAATTAGGGTGGAAAGCAGTAACAGTCAAAGAATTGGCAATGCGTCTCCTACGGCTGCTTCTACTGGAAGTGACATTAATGGTAACGCTGCCCGGATTGCGGCTGAAAAAATAAAAATGGCTTTGACTGAGTGTGCGGTTAAGCTACTGAAACAAAAACATCAGCTGAATGTTTCTCCCGAGGATATTGTTTTTAAGGAAGGCAAGGTCTTCTACAAAGAAAATCCCGACGCCTGCGTGAACTTTGAGGAATTAGTCCGTTTTGCTCACTCGGAAAGAGTTCCCTTGGCAGCTTATGGCTATTATAAGACACCCGCTTTGTGGTTTGATAGGGATAAAGGCAGCGGCAATCCTTTTCACTATTTTGTGTGGGGAGTTGCCTTAGCGGAAGTGGAAATGGATACACTTTTGGGCGAACATAAGATCATCAAACTTACGGTTATGCACGAAAACGGACAAACTTTGAATGAGGAAATAGACCGCGGACAAATTGAAGGTGCCATAATGCAAGGCATTGGTTGGTGCACAATGGAAGATCTGAAATGGAATGAAAAAGGGGTTTACCTAAGTGCCAATCCTTCCACTTACAAAATTCCCGGAATTCGCAATCTGCCAGAAGAACTGGAAATAGAAATGATACCCTCTGCTACTGAAGAGGCAAGTGTTTTTGGCTCCAAAGGAATTGGGGAACCACCTTTAATTTATGGGCTTTCTGTGTTTTTTGCTTTGCAGGCAGCGGCAAAAGAAGCAAAAAAAGATGCGGAACTGAGTTTTCCGGCTACTCCGGAATCTGTTTTGCAATGCCTGGATGGTTTATACCCGATAGGTTAACCTCCTGGCTAACCTCAACAGTGTGTTTTTTAGCATTATTGCAAACCAGCATAAAGCAATAAACATAAAAAACGCATTTTAAGCTCTCTGGTAACTTTCTTGCAGCTGCCTTAGTAAATTTGTATCTTACAATCTTGCTTTAATCGTGGCTATATATTCCTTCCAGAGCGGATAAGAAAAGCTCTCTGCATATTTCTCCACCACCGTCTTATCCACAGCAAGAATCCGCTGTTTATATTGTTCGGACAGGGCTTCCCATTCTTCTTCTATCTTTAACCGGGATACCACCTCAAACCCGTGTGCATCATCCCGTAAAGGTAAATAATCAAGAATGTCTTCATATTGTTGAACAATGCTTTCAGTAGCATACATTTTTTCTCCTGTTGAGCCCCAAATGTTGGTGCAATTTTCAACTCGTTGTTTTTCATGCTGTTTGAGCACTTTTTATTGTTCTCGTTTCTCGTAATCTATGTTAGAATTTACTTAAAATTTCATTATCTTCATCTTGTTAATCCCAGTCAAGTTATTTTTCATCAATATTGGGGTGGCAAGGTAAAAAGTAACCCCCTTATTTTCTATCAGATGCATATATTTAGCAGAGCTTCAGCGAGCTTTGACTACACAAAAAACTACTGACATTGTTTTTTTAGCTCAACTTATTTTATAATAAATCATGAGAGGTACAATAACTTTTGCAGTGCAACATTCTTTTTTATTATTCGATTTTCCCTAAGATAAAGAATGCCTCTTCAATAAGGTTATGAAAGGATTTCACACTACTTTCCCCAGTATGTCTGTGGTAGGGAATAAGAAAATGAGTTGCCTGAACTTTTCAGGCGGATGATAATTTCTTAACCTGATTATAGATGCAGAACCTTTTTCACTGCCTGATTATTACCGCTTTGCACATTTATGATATATATGCCGGCTGGGGACTTTTTACCTTGCAGATCTAATCCATTCCACAGGATTTTACTATCTCCGGAGGTCATTATTTGGGTATTTTTATAGAGTAGCTGTCCCTTCATATTATAGACGGAAGTGGTTAGCGGCGTTGATTTTTTTGTAGAAATAGTAATAGCTATCTCAGAGACGAAAGGATTGGGATAGACAGCATTGATATATAGTTCTGGAATTGATAAATAAACATCATCGGAAACAGCATCTCCGCCCCAAATTTTGCCAACAAATTCTGGATGATCCACATAAGGATTGCGGTTATTTTGATAATTATAAACACCAATATTACGAGTTAGTTCTGCATTATCCGGAGGATCAAAACTATGCCAAATAAGCAAAGTAGGTAGCATATTCACATTTTGCTGAATTAAGCTTTCTCCATTATAACGCGTGTAAAAATAAAGCAAAGCACGGGCAATATTACCTTTAAATTCGTCTGCTGGCTCAAAGACCATTCTATTTTGTGCATTATTACCTCGGTAACTTTGCCGGGGGGTGTAACTATAATAAACATTGGCAGTATTATGATTGGCAACTACATCAAAAGGATAATTTCCCCGAGAACTATTTACTACCGAATTAGTGATAAATAAATGATGGAGGTCAGATTTCTTTTTAGCAGTATCGGTTCCATTAAACCAGCTTTGGGCATAGGTATGTTCCGTGTTGGGATTGCTGCTGCCATTATAATTGTAGCCAACATTATATTCCTGTCCTGTATAAACACAGGTTACATAGCCCCCAAAATTATCCAAGGTCTGAAAGAGAACTTCTTTGGATTCATTGTAGCTGGTATTGGTGTTATTGGAGATTAAACTTCGCAAACCATAAAAGAGATTATCACCGGTCAGGTTAATAACGCTGTCATAATAATCGGCATTAAGATATAGAGAAATACTGAACAGCAGTATAAGTAAGAGGATTTTAGTATTATTCTTAAACATTGTAACCTTATTTTAGCAGTATAATTTGGAGTTAGGATTTTCTTCCGTGCTGGCAAACAGTTCATTTTCAATCAATTCAATTAGCAGATGAATAACGATTGTATGAATTTCTTGAATGCGGGCTGTGTTGTTGGAAGGAACGATTATTTCATAATCACAAAGCCCCTTCAATTTGCCACCTTCCTTTCCCAGCAGAGCAGCAGTAAAACAATTCTTTTTTTCTGCCGCGGCAATTGCATTTATAATATTGAGGGAATTTCCGCTGGTAGAAATTCCCAAAAGTAAATCCCCGCTTTCACCATACGCTTCAACGCCTCTGGCAAAAACATTTTCCCAGCCATAATCATTAGCCACACAACTTAAATACCCAGGATCGCTTAAAGCAATGCCAGGAAGGGCTTGACGGTCTTGCTGAAAACGGCCTGAAAGCTCTTCGGCAAAATGAATGGCATCACACATTGAACCACCATTCCCACAGGCAATCAGTTTTCCTTTCTTGCTTAAAACGGCAGCCATTTGTTTTGCCAGGGCTTCAATCTGGCTTAGGAATGTTTCCCTGTTTAGCACTTCGGAAATAAGTTCCTGTGCACTTTTAAAGGTATCGATAATTATCTTATGCAAATTTAGCGCTCCTTATAAACTTTCTTTTACTTCAACCTTGGTTTTCAGTTCCTGCTCTTCAATTTCATCAATTTCTTTCAAGGTTTGATTGATCAGCCGTACTCTTTCTTTATAGGGTAGAAAAGCACTCTTGAAACCGTTTAAAATAAGATACTTAACCGTTGGATAATCCAAGCCAAGTTCATTAATTGCCAACATATATTCATCGGTTACAGTGGTATTGCTTATCGTTCTATTATCGGTATTGATAGTTACCCGCAAGCCATAATCAATATAAAAATCAAGAGGATGGCTACGGATATCGGGAACTGCCCTAGTATGCAGATTGCTGGTTAAACAAATCTCCAAAGGTATCCGGTGGTCGTTAACATAATTTAAGAGATCTCCATCTTCCACCAGACGCGTTCCATGCCCAATTCTATGAGTTCCGCAATAATGCAATGCCTGATGAATACTCTCCGGTCCGTATGCTTCACCCGCATGGATAGTGATATTTAAGTTATTATGCAAAGCCAGATCAAATGCTTCTTTATGGTCTTTGGCAGGATGTTTATATTCACCTCCTGCCAGGTCAAAACCGATAACGCCTTTATTTTTAAAGGCAACTGCTAACTCAGCAAGTTTTAGAGAAGTTGTCGGATCCATATTTCTGATGCCGCAAATTATCACACCGGTCTTAATCCCGAAATCCCTTTCTCCTTCTTTTAGACCGTCTATAACTGCTTGGGAAATTTCCGTTAGTTTTAATCCCTGATCCGTATGTAAAATAGGAGAATAACGCACTTCCATATAGCGCACATTTTCAGCTACGGCATCTTCTGCCAATTCATAAGCTGCTCGTTTTAGTCCTTCTTCATTTTGCAAAACGAGATTCACGATAGGAAAAGCGCGTAAGTAATCATCCAAACTTGTCGTCTGCTCCCCGCAAACCAATAGTTTACGCAGTTCGATCGGATCCATAGTCGGAAGCTTTATCTTATACTTTTTTGCCAAATCAATTATGGTATCAATCCGGACACTGCCATCTAAATGGACATGTAAATCCGTCTTGGGTAGCTTCTTAATGAATTCTTTTGTCATCTTTATTTTCATTTCTTCTTCCTCTTTCTTGTTTAACAGACATAATATTTAATAAAAGCCAAATGTCAAATAGTTTTTATGTTATACAGGCTTAGTAAATTAGGCAAGGGGATTTATAGCTTAAAATTGCAAGATAATTTTCACTCTCTAACGGCTATTTAATTTTATCCATATCACAAAGAAATTTGCCATAACTAACAGGGCATTTTATCGATAAGGTTTTAGAACTTGAGTTCCGGGCAAGAGCGTAGCGCCAATCTTCCGGTTTGTCATTAAACTGGCTAACTACTCTTTTCAAGACATTCTTTGGATAATTACTGTTAGGGTCTTCTTTTTTCCCCCAAAGCGATTCCGGTTCTTTAGGAAGATAGGGTTTAGAAGGTTTTTTCCCAAAAACTCTTAAAAAGGCATTTTCATCTGCCACCAGCCAAGATTCTATCATTGCTTTGGGAATCATTGGAATACCGATTACTTTATTCTGATAGCCGGAAAAACCTTCAGTGATATCTTTATAAATGTCCTCAAAGGTGTTTTTATCACAATCAACATAGCATATTGCTACCTTATAAGAATGTAACATAGCGTATATTCCAAGTTTTCTTGCTTTTACGGAATGACCTTTCAACGATTTTACTTTCTGAATCTTGGGCAAATCATTTTTTTCTATGCCATCAATCTGCAGCTTTTTTGTAGAAGCATTTTTTATATAGGCAATGGCGGGACCATCTATCCACTGAGAAGTTTCATAATCTCTTTTCCCTACATCAGTAGAACCTTCACCACAGACGATAACTTTAATTGTCATTCGGTTCTAATAATTCCTTTTCAGTAAGATTAATCCAGATTTCCCCCGGGCTCATATAATCCAGAAAGGTCTTGATTTTTTTTGTGTTAAAAACTTTCTTTGCTTTGATTCTGCCATCATTGTCACGGTAAACATAGATAATATCTTCCGGCTTAAAATCATCCAGCATTAAAGAACTATGGGTGCTAAGCAATAATTGATGTTTGGTTTGAGAAGTAAATTCATAAAGAAGTTCTACTATTTTTGTAGTGATATAAGGGTTTAGTCCATTCTCAATTTCATCCAGCATCAGCAAACCCAAATCGTATTGTGTATTCAGAAGAGCAACAAAAGCCAGGATACGCAAAGTGCCGTCACTTATATGATAGGGTCGCACTTTAATATCATTGGAGCCGAATTTTTCGTTTATAAATAACTCTACCCAACCTGGAGTCCCTTTTGTATAAGCATCAATGGAATCCATACTATTTAAAATTGAATGCACAATTTTGGTGTAATCTTCTTTTTGCTGAGGATTCATCTGTTTTATAAAAGCAGCCAGTTGTTTTCCCCCGATACCGATATCCTCTGTAGTTCCTCTACTTGATCTACGCATATTTTCTGCTGCTAGAGTTTCAAAATTTGTTGTATGTTTAAGGAATTCTTTCAGCAGGCAAATATCTTTATTACCAGCGAAATCAATAATTTTTAGCCCCGAAGAACCCAAGGACAAATAAAATTCTGATTCTTGATTTTTTGCTTTCTGATCATGAAATGCTTCATAAATCACAATCCCATCTCTATAGGTGTATAAAGGAATAGCGTTTTCAAAAAGCTTTTGCTGTTTATCTATGTTACAATATGCTTTATTCCATTTGCCATTTACCTTTAAAATGCTTTCCTTAGTTAGATTAACACTGGTAGCAGAAATGAGCTTAAATTCTATCTGCCAGATAAGAAGAAAGGGGTTCCCGTTTTCTTCAAACTCAAAAAGTGCATTATAGGAAAGCAATGAACTTTTGGATATTTGGGATTTAATATCGGAGACCTTCCAATTTTTATCCTTTAAATATTCCGATACATCTCGGGAAACGCAATTTGCCAATAAATCCAATGCTTGCAGAATAGTGGTTTTTCCGGAAGAGTTGATACCAATTAAAACATTTATCTTATCAAGGTTTAAGGTGAGATCGGTAATACCTTTAAAGCCCTTTATTGTTACTTGTTTGAGCATCTCTACCTCCAAAGGCAGTTAATTAATTAATCTTTAAGCAATGATGTTATATTCTCTGATAGTGTCAAGGTATAATTCGTAATCTATATATCATTCAGATAAGTTTTCTATTTGGTTTGTGGTTTTAAAATGCAGTTTGGCAACTTCGCCCAAGCGTTTTTCCCCATATTTGTTAATATATTCCCGCGCGGTTTTAATAACGGTTCCATTTGCTCCCAAGGGGAAATTTAGCTGATAGAATTCACGCATTGCAGCAAAACTTTCCAAAAATTGATAGCGAGCAATAATAGAAGCAGCAGCCACCGCAGGATCAACTTCCGCGCCGGTTCTTTCTATACAAGGAAGAGGAAACTTTTTTTCTTTTAGGGATCTCCACACTTTTTGAGAAATGCTGAATTGATCCACCAGCGCACCTTCACTTTCCGGATGGTTTTTTTGCACATTTATAATAGCTGTAGAATGAAGCCAGGCAAGCAAATCATCCAACGATTTTCTTTGTAGTTTGAATTTAGCAATCAGTTCATTATATTTTTCCGGTTTTAAAACTATGCAATTGATGCAATTGGCATAATTTTTGTAGAGGTGTTTGGCGATTCTATAGATAGCGTCGGTTTTTAGCTTTTTGCTATCCATCACGCCGATATTTTTAAATTCCTTTTCCTGTTTTTTGTCAAAGGCAAAGGCACACACAATCAGCGGACCGAAATAATCGCCTTTACCACATTCATCACTACCGATCCAGGCATTCCAATTATGCATCGGAGGCATTTTAATATCCAGTTCTTCCTGAAAACTACACAAGTCCGATAGCAATTTTTTTAGCGGATTATTCAACCCCATAGGGATAGTAGAAATTCCCTTTTTTTGTGAATAGTATATGTTTAGGATGCTTTTATAATTGTGGCGGGATACTCTTAACTGCACTCCATAATCAATTTCTTGCTGTTCATCTATGGAAATACCAGCTTTTTGCAGTTCCGGAAGCAGGTGGGAAAGGTATATTTCAATTTCTTTATGCATCAATTCATAGAAATAGCCAGAATTTCTCCAACAGTATATAAAGAACCGCAAGTAATTAAAATATCATCTGGTTTGCATTCTTTTACAGCCAGAGCATAAGCTTCGGCAACTGTTGGAACTGTTTTATAGGGGACATTGTGTTTTTTTACTTCTTCCACCTGTTCTTCAATACTAGCTGCGCGTTCCGATTGGTTTTTAGTAATATAGATAAATTCAGCTTTGCTACAGAATAGGGAAATCATATCAGGATAATCTTTATCTCGCAAAATAGAAACAAGGAATTTTAACTTACGGTTTGGGAATAACCTATCCAAAGTCCGCAGCAGAGATTTAGCGCCATGTACATTATGGGCTCCATCAGTTATTACTAACGGTTTTTGAGAAAGAACCTGCAACCTACCTTTCCAGTTTATCTGTTTTAATGCCGAGCGAATTATCTCTTCAGAAATAGGTATATCCCTTTTTTCAGCATATAAGAGAAAAGCGGTTAAAGCAGTTCCAACATTTACTACTTGATGTTCTCCGATTAAATTTGCCTGTAGATTCTCAAATTCGTATTTGCCAAAACTATAGTTAAAGCTAATTCCGTCCAAAGAATCCGACAGTGTTTCAGTGTTCCAATCGCGTCCAAAACGAAAGACAGGTGCCTGTTTTGCCATTGCCACACCTTCAACTATAGATCGAGGAGATTCTTCCATATCACCTATTATCAGAGGTATCCCTTTTTTTATTATTCCTGCTTTTTCAGCCGCAATAATTTCCAGAGTTCCGCCAAGAGTCTTTATATGGTCTAAACCAATATTAGTAATTACCGAAATATCGGGAGTAAAGAGATTGGTAGCATCCAATCTGCCTCCTAAGCCAACTTCAATAATAGCTACCTCTACATTTTGTTTACTAAACATTGCAAAAGCAAGGGCAGTAGTTATTTCGAAGAACGAAGCATCCCATTTTTTAAACAAGGTCTCATAACGACGGAAGGTGCTTAAAATAGTTGTAAAAGGTAGTTCACTACCATTAATTCTAAATCTTTCGCTATAGTTGATCAGATGGGGAGAAGTATTAAGTGCAGTTTTCAATCCACTTGCTAAGCAGAGTGCTTCCAAAGTTGCACAAACACTTCCTTTCCCATTAGTGCCTCCGATATGAAAACCATTTAAATAGCGTTCGGGATCTTCCATATCAGAAAGCAAACCTGTCATTCTGTTCAATTCCAATTTTACATTACCAGAATAGCGTTTATAGATATGATCAAGAAATTCTTTATAGAGCATTTGGTTCTTCTCATTTTTTATATTTTTATGCTGCTTACTACAAAAACAGTTCAAACGGCATCACGATTAATGATGCTGTTTGAACTAACCGAAAAATAGCTTTTAGATAATGCGTTATTGACTAACGCTGAATTTATCAGGAAAAAGAATAGCTCTTAAAGCAGTTGTATTCGCTTTCCTTTTGACAAAAGCATCGGGATCAGTTTTCCAGATTTGTATATATTTTTCTATCAATTCAACTTTTTTTGCCCCATTTGAGCCGGTTTCAGTATCAATATAATCGATATCATCAATGATATAATTCTGTAGCTGAGTGGGGTCCATATTTTCATAGAAAGCTTTGGGAATTATGTGTTTTGGGAATTTCACAAGGTTGGGGCAATATACGATAACACCATAGTTGTGTTTTATTTCGGTACCAATTTGTTCAGCGACATATTTTCCGTAAACAGTATAATCATTTTTTTGGCGACTGGTTTCGGGGCAATACAAATTAGAAGAAAGATAAGTATGTTTTGGATCTTGTGCTTTAGGGGTTTTGGTAAGTAAAGAAAGATCACCATTAAAATCTGTATTTGTATCACGCATATAATCAGTAGTTGCTACCCAGATTTGTTTCATATTATTGATACAATCTTCCTGATTTTTTTCTTTATCCAGATTAAAGAAATTTGGCAATGCCAAGATAAACACCAAGGCAATGAATAGGATTATACTTAAGACAGTATAAAACGAGATTCCGTTTTGATTACGCAGCATAAATCACTCCTGAAATGAATTATAGAAATATGATTTTTATCAAGGGCTATTCTCGTCAAGTTTTATTTTTAGGATAGAGGATTTTATTAATGTAATTATAGGTCTCAGGTATATCTGAAAAGAGGTGTCGATAGTCCTTATCTTTTTCTATCTGATGAGAACTAATCCGACGATTTACATTGCTTTCACCCCAATTATAAGCCGCCAAAGTTAAGCTCCAGTTATCATTATATCTCTTTTTTAAATAATTAAGATACTTAGCTGCCAACTTCAGATTGTATAACGGTAAAAACAGATAACCTCTTTTATGTTCCTTATGAATGTAAAAAGCGGTGGATTCTTTAATTTGACCAAGACCAATAGCTTGAGCATCGGAGATGGCAAAACTACGAAACGAACTTTCAGTTTTAATTAATCGGTAAAAAATTACTGGATTCAGACCATAATAAATAGCTACGCCGATAGTAGTCAACCTCAAAGAGATTGGATTATAAACCAGAATCAATAACAGAAACAACACCAGAAAGATACTGATAATCCTTCTCGTATTGTCTTTTTTCCTTTTTTTATGTTTCACTTGCTATCTATACTGCTTATCTGGCTACATTTCTGTTTCGCCGCAATCCATTCCTGTATTTTTAATGTTAATATAGGTTTTGTTAATAGGTAGTTATCCCATTTTTTTCTTAAATTCGTTCAATTTCAAAATGTGTCTGATTTCTTCGTTAATTATTTTTCGTAAAGCATTATGGGTTTTGGGATCACTGATATTATCGGATAGAGTATGAAAATAGAGAAGTGTATCCTTTTCGAAAGTGATTGCATTATTAATTATCTCTCTTGCATCTTTTGAATTTGCAACAAGTTGCAGAGCAGAGGATTCGCTGTTAAAAATACGGCTATCAACAATAGCTTTTAAGTATTCAGCAATTAATTCCCAATCGATAGATAGTTTCAATACTTCTAAATCGATTTCATCTCGCAAAGCCAAAAAAGTGTTTTCATGCGTTAGTTCTTCATCCCGCAAATAGGTTAATAACTCTTTGGAGGCCTCATCAAGGTCACTGCGTTTTATGGCTTCATTATAAAATGCATAGCCATTTCTTTCAATCTGCACCGCCATTTCGATTACTTCATTAACAGAATATACTGCCATTTTTTCCTCCTATGGAATACGATTTTTTTATAATATATCTCGCTATGAAAAAAAGTCAAGGAAAAAGTGTAAAAGCACCTTGGAAGGATAGGATATTACAGAAATAGAGATTTAAGTACAGAGTATAATTTTCTACCTACGCTAAATGTAGTTCCAAAACTGAAATTATGTTTCAAGAAAGCCAATAAGCTAATCTTTAATTTTCTGCACTATTCCTTCTCCGCAGTTTCTGCAAATTTCAAAAGCGGAACGATCTTTCAATATCGCCTTTCGCATATTTTGCATTGCCTTTCCAAACCATAATTCCGAAAAACTGTTCTTTTCCATATTGCCAATTTGGATAGTTCCATTTTTATCGTAGCAACAAATATTCATTTCACCGTTCCAATTTATAACTGGTTGAGTCCATAACCGCCTACAGCGATTTTTCAGCTTAGTTTTCAGGATGAAATTATCTCCGTTTTTCTGATAGCGACTATATTTCGAGTTATTGGGCAGAAAGGCTTGGTCTTCGCCATTGTATATTTGGGCAGTTTTAAATTCCAATTTATCTACTTTCAGTTCTTTTGCCAGATGTTTCACTTTCTCCAGCTCATTTTCATTGTGTTTCATAATTATAAATTGCCAAACAAGATAGGGTGTTTTACTATGCAATTTTTCTTTACTGCGAACCAATGCCTGCATATTTTTGAGGACAAGTTCAAAATCTCCATTTACGCGATAGTTATTATATGTTTCTTCCGTTATTCCATCCATAGAAATAATAATTTTATTTAGTCCGCTTTTTACTATCCTTTCAATATCCAGTTCCAAACTGGCATTAGTAGATGTCATCGTATAAAATTGATGTTTTGAGGCAATCTTTAGCATTTCATAAAAATCAGGATTTATAAAGGGCTCGCCCTGATTCCACAAAATCAGCATTCCAATTTTATCCTGAACATCTTTACAGATTTTTTTAAAAAGTGCCAAAGACATCATTCCTTTGGGACGATTCAATGTCCCATTCCCAGTTAAACACAAAGGACAGCGTAAATTACAAATATTCGTTGGCTCCAACATTAAAGCAGGCGGGTAAAAATTAACCACAGGTTTATGAATAGCAAGCGACAAAAGATAGTCACATCCTATTCCACAGGCCTGCCATAAACGCTGTTTTGGCAAAAAAGCCTTCGCTAGTAAATAATTATCTTTATTCATATTTTTGCTTTTTTCATATATGGCTTTTGCGTCAAGAGAAAAGAGGGAACTCAGAATATAAATGTTTTTGTAATATAACAATTATGCCCAAAAACAGATAGAAAAGTGCTTAGATCACAGAGTTTAAAGCGAAGAGCATTGAATTTATTTACTGTTTTTTCTTACTTCTTGCTTAATAAGCTGCGGTAGCGATGCGGTGCTGTACCTAGGTATTTTCCCCATCAGCATCGCCACAACCCCACGCTAGCTTATAAGCAAGAAATAGCCCAGCTTCGTACCCTCAAGCATTATTTATGCCCCTATTAACATTTGGCAGAATAGCATTTTAGCCGGAAAAACAGATTGATGCTTACCCTCCTTTTTTCTTTATTTTGTTATGTTTGCTTTATTAGTGTTAAAAATAGCTTGCCAATTTTAAAGCGGCAAAAATTATAGTAAAAATGGAATAGTTCAGACAAGATAGAGCTATATAAAAGGGAAGATATTAGCTGATAAGGTGTTAACAATATGGAACTTAGATGAAAAGAGGAAGTGTATTGTTGCATAGGTTTTATATTTTATCTTCTATATAGGCTTAGAATTGGGATTGATTTATACAAGAGGAATAAGAGTGTAAGTGAGATGATTGTTGATATCAGGTTTTTTTCAAATATAGAGAAGGAGACAGCTAAATGAAAGTTAAAGTTTTATTTATGCTTACCTTATTGATAGCGTCGCTTTGTGCAGCTATTGATTTTACTTATGTAGATATGGAAAATTATGGTTCGGGGGTTTCGAGAATCGTTGTAGGATTTTATGGCACAGGTAATTATGAGGTTATACCCAATAGCGATTATGTGGAAGTGAAGATAGATAACAATAATCCCTCAAAAGTAAATATCAGCTATGAAGGTGGTAATATCGTCCGAAGCATTGTGCAAAGAAACAATAGTATTCGAATTTCTGTTTCTCCTACATTTCGATTGGAAAGGATGGTTTTGGAAGATCCTTTTCGTTTAGTTTTGGATATCATTGTTGCTAAGCCCAATCGTCAGCAAAAGCTTGATATAGCAGAATTTTACACTTCCTGTGGAAAGCTGAATAGTGCTGATAAAATTTATGTGGAGCTAAACCGTGATTATCCCAATGATGGTGAAGTTTTGTATAAATGGGCATTATTATTGGAACAAAGAGGCAGCAATCGCTTGAAAGCTATAGTAGCAAAAATACCCAAAAACTCAGCTTATTATTCTGCAGGACAGGATATTTTGAATAGGGTGTATGGAAGAAAAGCAGCTGCCAGGACCTCTTCAGAAAAAGCTGCACCCCAAGAAAAACCTAAATCAGTTGAAGAACCTAAGCCAATTGAGCCCCTAAAAGCTAATAAGGAAATCCCCCCTGCTGTAGAAACAGAACAAACTGTGCAGTCAGAATCTTTAGTTGCCACTCCTCCCTTGCCACAAGATATACAGGAAGCTCCTCTTCCTTCAGGATCAGAAGAAAGCAAATTATCCTTTTTTGAAAAGAATCCCTTGCTAATAGTGTTTTTTGTGTTACTTCTGCTATTAATTATCATTATTTTTATTTTTATCCATAGTGGCAAAAAGAAACCCAAACCTGTTGTGTTTGCTCCTCCCGAAAATAGAAAAGAAGGCGAAGCTCTGGATACAGAAACTCTATGTCGGATGGTAAGTCGTTTATTAATTAACGGTTGGACAAATAAACAAATTGCCAAAGAACTAAAACTTCCGGAAGAAGAAGTAGAACGCTTAGTAAAGCTTAGTCATCAAGGAAATTACATCTAAAATATGCCTGCCAAAATTTGTGTTATAGTGTTATTACTCTGGTGTTCATTGTTACCTGCTATGCGTTTTATTCCTAATTCTGCTTTTAATCCTGAAGTACAAAACAGTTTGAAACCGAGTTTACTTAGCTATCCTCAATCCGCAAAAGATGATAGTATCTCTACCTATGGTAATGGATTACATATACCTCTTGTCCCTATTCCTCGTTTTACTGATGCCATAATGGATTTTTTTCGCTTAGGAAAAGCAAACCATTCTCTGATGAGTTATCAAAGCAACGATCGTAAATTTAAAGCGGATATGAATGTTACTGCAGGTTTGGAGCCAGTGAAAAAAGATGATATCTGCAGCTTTCTTTATGGTGGTATATATTTAGAATCGCAATATGGAGAACACTTTGAGCTGAATACTAACTGGTGGAATGGCATTTTTTTGGGTGATCAAAAAACTGCAGAAACTTCCTGGCTGGTTGATGGCTACTATAATTATAGCAATAACAAACTGAATATAGATAATCTTAGCGGAGATATCAGCTACAATGCCAATAATTTAACCCTGGCTTTAGGGCGGGGGAAATTCCCTGTGGGCAATGCAATTAGCGGTAGTATAATTCTAAATGACGAAGTGAATGATTACGGCTATATATTAGCAGAAGCTAGATCTGGATTGTTCAGCATTTCTTTTATGCATGCATCTTTAATGGCAGATAGCACTTATAACATATATAACAATCCTTATTACAACAGCAAAAACTATCCCGATAAGTATTTAGCGCTGCATCAATTTGGCTTTCAGCCCTACTCAAATTTGAACTTTTTCTTAGGTGAAGAAATTATATACGGAAACCGCTCGCTGGATATTAATTATTTTTTGCCTGTTGCCTTTTGGCGCGCAATTGAACATAATCTTTGGGATAGAGATAATGTAATGATTTATGCAGGAGGTTCATATCGTCCTATTCAGTCGCTTTTCTTTTATACTCAAGTTCTTATAGATGAATTTAGTTTCAGTGAACTGGGTAGTGACTGGTGGGGAAATAAATATGCGCTGCAAGGAGGAATAAAATGGAAAACTCCCTTTGCTTTACCAGAAAGTCCTTTTGCAGATATAACTACAGAACTAACTGCTATCCGTCCCTTCACTTATACTCACTATTTAAATCATACAATGTTCTCTACTGATGGTAAACCTCTTGGCTATCCGAAAGGTTCAAACATTGCAGATTTTTCCTGTTTACTACGCTTACCATATAGAAATATTCTGCTTTGGCAGGGAAGTGTATCTTATAGCAAACAGGGAAGTTTTGGCAGTGACTGGAGTGAAGATTATCATAATGCTTTTCCAGATTCAGAAGCAATGGATAATGGAACGGCTTCCTGGTTTCAAGGAACAAAAACTAATACTATCACCTTAAAAAGTAATGTGCTTATAGATGTTTTTGCACATCACCGTTTGCTTTTTGGTTGGGAAGGCTGTCACAACGATGATTGGCAAAATACTCTATATTCCGCTTGGCAATTAATCTTTTAGGACAAATATTATGCATAAAGTAGACCGTCTGGAATTTCCAAAACGCTATAAACTGAAACAAGTTGTTTTGGTTGTAGTTATTATCTTAGTTATTTGGGGCATTTTTATCCAACGCTCGGGTTTAAAAAAAACGGCTTCAGAAATACAGATAAGTGATATCAGCATCAGCCGTTATGGCACTCAATTCATCGAGCTGGAATACACCCTTGCCAATACCGGCAAAAAAGATCAAGAAATTGCTTTAATGGCAAAAGTTTGGGATGCCAATGGTGAAGAACTTGCCAGTGCTCTTTATAGCATTAAAATTAAGGCAAATAGTAAAAGTAGAAGATCAAAAATGTTGGATAAATTGAACCGAGCTTTAAAAGAAGGGGAAAGACCCTATAAAGCAGAGATATCATTATATACCAGACATATACCATAAAAGAGTGCGGGAGTTCAAAGTTCAAAGTGCGGGAGTTCAAAGTGCGGGAGTTCAAAGTTCAAAGTGCGGGAGTTCAAAGTTCAAAGTGCGGGAGTTCAGAGTGCGGGAGTTCAAAGTTCAAAGTGCGGGAGTTCAAAGTTCAAAGTGCAGGAGTTCAAAGTTATAGATCAGTAAACTAAATAGCAATAATAAAGAGAGCTGATAATTGGATATGAAATGGAATAAAAAACCTGATTATCTGTGCCAATAGGTTCTATCCGTGAAATCTATATTTTAAAACTAAATCTGTGTTATCTGTGAAATCTGTGAGAGAAGAGAACGAATATTAAAATGGAGAAAAGATGGAGGCAAATAGCAAAGCCCCTGCTCCTTTTGTTTTGCCTGTTATTTTTTGGATAATCGGCATAATCCTTGCCAAAATTATCCAGATTAATATCCTCTTTCTTCTCATTTTAGCCAGCGGACTATTAATTTTAGGGGTTTTTTGTAAGAAAATACGCTTAATCCTGCTGATCATTCTATTTTTAGTTTTAGGAATGCTGCGTTTTTCTATTGTAAAAAAAGAAAGCTCTCCGCTCGCCTTGATTCTACAAGAAAATGAACATCTTCAACAGGAAATTTGTTTTACTGTAACAAATGTTTTCTCTGTGGAAGAAATGCGCTATGCTGTTGAGCTTGATTCCCTTGCCGGTTTCCCTTTGCAAGATAATATTATTCTCTCTTGTAGTGAAAAAATTCTTCCAGGCAAGTCTTACTGTTTGCTGGCAGAAATTTATCCTCTTGTGCGTGATCCGATTTTGGATATTTATCCCAATCGTTATTCCGCTATTGGTTATCAGCTTGGCAAAGCTAAATCTATTGATGCTAAAGATGTTAGAGATTATCTTGGTAGATTGCGATATAAACTGCTAAGTTCTTTAGAGATTAAATTGGGTGATCAAGCAGATTGGGCAAAAGCGTTACTCTTTGGAGAATCGGGTTTGAAACAGGAATATATAAACCAGCTAACGGAAGCTGGGATAATTCACTTGGTAGTAGTTAGCGGAATGCATATCTGGTTGATATATATGATAATAGTATCCTTTTTCAGGATATTTTTTAGGCGTGAGCTGGCAGAATTTCTTTTCCTGCCGTCAATTTTGTTATATGCAAGTTTAAACAATTGGGCTCCTTCCGTAACTCGTTCCATAATAATGATATCTATTGTTATTTTGGCACGTTGGTTGCAAAGCCCTGTTTCCGGAGCTCAAACAATGGCTCTATCTATATTTATCATCACTTTGCTCAGCCCTATGCAATTATTCAATATTGGACTTCAGCTGTCCTATATATCGATATTAGTTATTTTTTACGGTTTACCCCATTTTCGACTGTTCGCACAGAATAAAATATTGAACAATTCTGTTTATAAAATGCTGGAGAATATCAAAGAAGGGATATTACTTTCAACTCTGATATCAATAGCCATCACTCCCTTCACTCTCTATTATTTTGGCACAGCCTCTCTAAATGGTATAATTGGCAACATAATAGGCATTCCTCTTATGAGTATTATGCTACCTCTTTCTATGTTAGTGTTAATCTCTCCACAAGGATGGTATATAACCAAGCTATTTGTCCTTTGTTATAAAGCCCTAAATTCACTTTGGATAAGCTGGATCCAATTTTGCCATACTTTACCCTTCTCTTTATCTGCCAATTACTTATCGCTATATCAGGCTCTGGCTTTGGCAATTGTAATCCTGTGGTGTTTTTTGCTTATTCGCAGTAAATATAAAACAGCTCTTAAAACATTAATTCCTGCTTCTTTACTGGTGATGGGCTTTATGCTGATTCCCAATATTAATAAACAAGATGCAAGTATTTATGTTTTTAATTGCGGAATGGGTGATTGCACGCTAATCCGTTTTCAAGATGGTAAAACTATGCTGATTGATACAGGTGGAGGAAAAAACTTTGGAACTCCTGAAGCATTTGTAAATGAGGTAGATTACCAACAGGAAAGCTGGCTAAGCAAAAATCTGCTACCTTGGCTGGGGAAAAAAGGCATTAATAGAATTGACTATCTTATTCTCACGCATTTACATAACGATCACTGTGGGGGGCTGATAACATTGCTGAATCATAAAAAAATTGGGCATATTTTTGTTAGCGATGAAAGCGTGAAACAATATTTCTGGAACTATGCCCAAAAACAAAAATACTTTGGCTCCGCTAAAATTCATACGATTACCGATACCTGCTCTTTCTTTATAGACAAGGCAAGATTGAAATTTCTGCATCCCGATAAAAATTATCTACCCCACAATGAAAATAATGCTTCGCTGGTTTGCCGTCTGGATACAAAAAAGGAAAGCATCCTTTTCACTGGAGATATTGAAAGCGAAGCAGAATTTTATTTGGTTGATAACTATGCTAAAGAACTGAAAGCAAACTATTTAAAAATCCCTCATCACGGTTCAAAAAGTTCAAGCTCCACGGAATTTTTAGAAGCTGTTTCTCCTCAAGAAGTATGGATAACTGCTCCTCGCAAAAATATTTATCGTTTTCCGCATCCGGATACTATGCAACGCATACAGAAACAACAGGCGAAGATTCTGTTAACCGGTAATGGCACCATTAGAAAAATAGGCATCCCTGCAAAAGAATGATGTAACTAAGCTATAACATTTTGTCTTATAGTTAGAAAACAAGAGAATATGCAGCTGGTTGGAAAAATTGACTAAAAAATGAACTTGACACAAATTGAAAAGATGAAAATAAGCAGTTAAGAATAGAATCTAAGTAACGAAGGATATTCGATGCCCTCAAACAAGCTGAGAAACGAGTTGGAATTTTATACCAAGATTTGGGACTCAACTAATAAGTAAAATTTGGCAAGAGGGTAATAAGCAAAGATATTATTAGTAGTAGCATAATAAAAAAAGAAGACATAGGAAAATGGCAAGAATACAATCTACAGGTAAATGTTGTTTTTGCTCAAGTACTTTTAATAAGTCAGCAATGACAAGGCACTTGAAATCCTGTAAGGAAAGAGAAGCAAAATGGAAGTCATCTTTGGAGAACAATGAAAAACATCGTACAAAGTTTTTTCATTTGTTGGTGGAGGGAAGATACTTGCCTGAATACTGGATGCATCTTTTAGTAAAAGCAAATATAACTCTGGACAAGTTAGATACTTTTCTAAGGGACATTTGGTTGGAATGTTGCGGACACCTAAGTGCCTTTACCATTGAGGATAGAACATACACCTTTACACCGTTTGGGGAGTATGAAGAAAAAAGTATGAGAATTAAGTTGAATGAGGTTCTTTCTCCAGGAATGAAATTTTATTACGAATACGATTTTGGAACTACAACTCATCTTACTTTGAAGGTTATATCCGAAATTGAACTAAACGCCAAAGGCAAATTTATTCGGATTATGGCAAGAAATGATCCTCCTGAGAGAAACTGTGTAGTATGTGGAAAACCTGCTACTCAAGTTTGTGTTCATTGTATTAGGGAAGGTATGGGTTGGCTTTGTGATGAATGTGCTCCCAAACATAAGTGTGGAGAAGATATGTTGTTACCGGTAGTTAATTCTCCCCGGGTTGGAAAGTGTGGTTATACAGGCGATTAATAGTTAACAGCCCCTAAATATCACAACTAATTAACTATAGGCGTAAACCTCTGGTTGGAGTGCTGTAAATGCATTTTTAAACCGGAGGGGTGTTCATTTTATTGAGTCTGTGTTCTAATAAAATAATCGGAAAACCATAGTATACAAAATGATTCTCAGCAAATACAACAGGCATTATATCAATATGGACCTTGTTGAATAAGCTATCGCCAATGGTTGATGGGAAGTAATAATAATCGTCTTATCGCTAAAAAGGTGAAAGATTAAATCCATAACGCATTTAGCATTATCAATATCAAGATTGGCTATTGGCTCATCAAGAAGAATGACATCTGGATTACATAATACTAATCTTGCTATCGCTACTCTTTGTTTTTCACCTCCCGATAACAATTCTCCTCCCTCTCCCATAGTGTTGAACAAGTAACTTGAACTTGTATACTGCTGCATATTTACTTGAGACAATGCTGTTATTACATCCTCAATGGACTTGTCTGGAACCCCATAACGAACATTATCTATCAAAGGGATATTATACATAATATTGTTCTGAGTCAAGTAGCCAATCTTAGACCTAAGGTAGCTTGTGTCATATTCGCTTATGTCTATTCCGTTAAAATTTATTCTTCCCTTCTGAGGTGAAATTAATCTTACAATTAGGTTTAGCACAGTTGTTTTACCTTTACCGCTTTCACCTACAATTGAAACCTTCTCTCCTCGCCTCACTTTAAAGCTCAACGAGTTTATTACATTGGGGATAGAATCGGTTGCACCATAACTGAAAGTTACATCATCAAATTCTATAGCCGTTTGTGTCTCCAAACCAGCATAATTTGCTGTAGGGATATTGTCATTAACAATGATATCTTTATTCCTCTCAGTTTCAAGCAATGTGTTCTCTAATCTTCTATATGATACTAAAGACATTGCTATGCTGTTATAGAACCTTGCAATGTTAATAAATGGTGTATAAAAACGACCTAAATATTGAATAAAAACTAACAATTCGCCAACGCTAAGAACCTGCTGTTGAACTCTCAATATACCTACATATAGTAACCCTATTTTGACAATAATATAAACTCCATTAGTTAGTGGGAAAAGTGCAAGCGTTGCTTTCATACTTTTTACTGCTTGGTGGAAATACTTGGAGAGCAAAATAGAATATTGCTCCTCTTCTTTTTTCTCCTGAGCAAATAGTTTTACAAGCAGAAAACCTTTAATTCTGTTAATTGTTGTAGAGGTTAGATTGGACAAGTGTTCCCGTAAAAGCGTAGATATCTTAATTTGCTTATTTCCTATGCTGAAACTATTAAAAATAACTATTGGAATCGGGATTAGCATTAGTATTGAAAGTTCTGCTGATATTCTAAAGCATATAAACACCATTATAAAAACACTGATTAGATCAATTAGCAAACCATTAATAGGGCTAACGATTAAATTCCTCACATTTTCTACATCCGACAGTAGGTGTAAGGTCGTTTCACCAGATGTGAGAGTGTTAAGATAGGTATAGTTACTTCTTATTAGGTTAGAAAATAGCTTCTTTCTAATATCAAATGATATTCTCTCTCCGTTATAAGTTACGCAATATCCTCTTATTATTGAAACAAATAACGAGAACAATGATAGCAATAGATACAAAATAATTAATTGTGTTATTAGCGGAAGATTGGTGAGTTGTGTAATGATCTTGACGAATGGGTATATGATGTATTTTGTAAGTTCCGCACTACCAGATGAAATAGTATCAATTAGCATTCCAAACACTTGTTGGGGCAACACTGAGATTATCGCCTCAATAAGTACTAACAAGATAACAACAAAAGTAAAAGGCCGAAAAATGATTTTTTTTAACATAACTAATGCTGGGTTATGCTATACTATTTATTTGATGGGTGGTATTATAGGAATGGTAATTGATTCGCGGTAACAGGAATCATCATCTTTGTATTGATTGCAATCAGGGACAGCCATAACAATTTCTACTAATTCGACTGATGGACTTTCGAAAGGGTTCATATATTCTCCTAATTATTCTTTAATTATAGCCCGGCAATATCCTATCTTTGCTATACTACCTATATATTCATCAACAAAATCCTTCCTAAATAGTTCGTTTATCTTTAATAATCATCTACATAAATTTGTCAACCAAAATTGGAGGGATCCGTGAAAGGGAAAAGAAGTTCTTGACTATAAACCCTCAGCCCAAACTTCAAATCGTCCTCACTTGGACAAATGGGGATAAAGCCTTATGCGGTGCGGATATATAATGGACTATGTTTGGACTTGGACATTGGGAATTTGGACGCTTCTGGACGTTATTTAATCACCGATAACTTCAAATAGCGCTGATTTTGGACTGGATTTGGACATCTGCCACCTCCAGCCCAAATTACCGAATTAAAAAAGCCGCAACTGAAGTGACAAAACTCCGATCAGAAATTTATCGAGACCCTGATCTTGGTCTATAATCTGCACTTTGTAGTCTAAATTAAATGGCTGTTAGATAATACGTTTATTGACAGGGTCGAGTTCCACATTCTTTAGTGCGACCCCGTCTTTGTCACGTACCGTACTGACCTTTTCATTTGCCATTTCCCAGTACATCTCCTGTTTGATGATCACAATGTCCTCATATAGAATGTTGGGCTCCAAGTTATGTCCATTTACTCTAAATGCCATATAGTTATCGGCGCTACCGGGGAGCAGTGAACGAGCCAGTTCAATATTCTCGCCTAAATCCCGAGCATCTCTGATATCCTCTCGCGGTCCGGCTGAAATTTCGCCAAGAATCTGCAGGATAATCGTGCGAGTGTAATCGATTAGGGGCTTGGATTAGCCCGGTGCGACTGTCGACCACTTTCATTTTCTCTTCCAGTCTCTCCTTCATCCACCCGTCAAAATCCTTCACAATATGGGTCGTACCCTTACAGGTTTAAAGACAAGCTTCGATAATCTCGGTTTCCTGCATTTTGAGTAAAAGATCAGGATCGGGATACCTTCATCAAGCTAAATAGCGGGATGAAGATGATCATGATCAAGTATTTTCCCGAAACAGAAACTCTGATGGCATTCGTGCCGTCAAGATTAGCACCCCCTAAGAAATGTTCCGGAAAGTTCCGCCAAGAGGTGGAAAGGACTTCCCAAGATATTGGATGTATGGAAGTTAGCACCCCAACAATACTATACAGAGAGGTGAAAATGAACGCTAAACAGAGTCGAAAACCAGGCTGCGATGCCTGCTCGATGCAGAATGTCCAAGTCCAAACTATTCCGATCGGACTTGGACAAAACAGCATCCAACACTCACTGCGTATAGCTTCCGGGCATAATATCCGTTCTTTTGCGGAATTTGTGTCCAAGTGCTACGAAAAATGTCCAAGTCCATGTCCAAGTCCGGCAGTTTGTCCAAGTCCGAAAGGATTGAAATGTCCAAGTCCAAACTCTGAGCTTTGTCCAAGTCCAAAATCAAAGAATGGAAAACCGGTAGGTGAAGTAATGGAGAACGACCAAGTAATGATCTGGCTACCCTTGGCAAGAGTGGCTGAGATCTCAGGCAAATCGGTAAAGACGATACGCAGGCTGGTGAAGGAAGGCAGCCTGGCAGCAGTTAATAGAACTGTAGCCAGTGGCAAGTGCCATACCACCAAGACCTTTATCTTTGTACACGGTGAGCTGCTCGACATCGAGATGGCTTACCGTACTAATCATGGTCAGCAGGCAGTAAGTCTGGCTCCGGAGCGGATAGACATCGGCTCCGATCTGCGAGACTGCCTGTTTATCACATCATATATAAGGGTGTGAGAGGCATGATGGCTACTTATGATGATATCCTGAACAATATAGACAAAGAAGCTTACAACCGGGAAGCCGATAAGATCATGGCACTGGTGAGAGCTGGGCACAAGATTACGATAGTTAAGCCTACTGCAGGCACTCCTAAATCTATCCAATCGGATAAGAAACTGATCAAAACAGCGAATCGCATGGTTTCAAATCTACCAGAACCGATAATCGAATCTTCCAGTATCCCTGAGCCAGATATTCCCGCTCCTCTATATAAGGAAGTGGATGCCGACATTAACCTTGAACCTGAAGCAAAAGAACTACTCAGTTGCATGGCTGAGGCTCAACTCTATGCCCAATTCTGCGAAACGGTCTTGGAGAGGCTGGAGGACAGTGAAGCCAGACTCGAGACCTGGAACCTGATCGCTGAGGAATACAACAGTGGTAAGCTGGTGCCGGAGCTATTCAAGATGCGGGGCAAGAGAACGGAACGCTCACTGCGAAAGTGGATCGACCTGTACCTAGAGACCAACCGTAATATGTTCTCTCTGATCCATAAAAGCCGCAGCCAGAATAAAGGACGCAAGGTAACCTACCTCGAACAGCACTTCCTGTTAAAGCTGCTACTCACTCCTCAGAAGGTTAAGATATATACCGCAGTAACCACTATCAAAGCCTACGCCCGTATGGGAGCCCTGGAATCACCCAGTTCGGTACCGACTCTGGTGCGCTGGTGTGATGATTGGGTTAGCAATAACAAAGCGGTCTGGACCCAGGCAAGACTTGGCAGCAAGGCAGTGGCAGAGGATATCGTCAAAACCATCCATAGAGACAATAGCCTGCTGAATGTGGGTGATGTATGGGTGGCAGACGGACATACCCTTGCCTTTGATATCATTAACCCCAAGACCGGGAAAGCCCAACGCATGACCATGATCATGGTGATGGACTGGGCAAGCAGATATCCGGTGGGCGCATCGCTTGCTTTTACCGAGGACAGTCAGCACATCCAACTTGCCTTCCGAAACGGCTTCCTCAATTGGGGTGCCCTACCCAAGTATGTCTATCTGGATAATGGCAAAGCCTTCCGATCCAAGCTGTTCAATGAGAAATGGCAGGAGCATGACCTCTCCAGTGACCTGGCAGGCATCTTCCCAAGACTGGGGATACAGGTAGCCTTCGCAGAGAGCTATAATGCCAAAGCCAAGATCATCGAGAGATTCTTCAAGACCTTCCAGGAGCAGTTTGAACGCTTCATCGGCACCTTCCGGGGTGCTTCGATAGCTGATAAACCTGCCACCCTGATGCGTAACGAGAAGTGGGCAAGGAAGATGTATGAAGCTACTCCTCCCACTATCGAGGAAGCGATGCAGATGATCGGGTTCTATGTCAGATACATCTATGGTGAGAACCCGCATGGCGGATTGAACGGCAGGAAGCCTTATGAGGTATTCAGCAAAGCCATGCTGCCGGAAGATCGCAAAGTTGAGACCAATCGACTCAACTACCTGATGATGTCCGCTGTCCGCAAAACGCTCCGCAACAATGGTATCATGCTTAATAAACTGCAATACTGGGATACAGCCCTGATGGAGCATCAAGATGCGTAACGCTCAGGGTCAGTGGATGGGTCTGGAACGCATGCTTCCCAGTGAAGTACAGATCGTGGAGAACTATGACGAGTTCGGCTTCTTTCGCCCTAACTACATCCAAGTAAAGAACAACCAGAAGAAGGACTTCGCCTATGCCGACATCATCCACATCAAGAAGAGCACTCATAAAAGTAATGCCTGGGGCTTAGCCTGCCTGCCCATAGCTATCAATGTCGAGATACTTTCCGAGATCAAGACCTTCGACTACAACAACTTCAAGAACGGTCTGATGATCGACTATTTCGTGATCGTGGAAGGTGGCACACTGCGAGACGGCACCGTCACTGACGAGCAGGGCAATGAGGTGCTGACCGATGCCTATACCGAGATCGAGAAAGCACTCACCGAGGTCAAAGGCAATGCCAAGAGCCACTCCACAGTGCTGATCGAGAGTGAGAGCCGGGATGTGAAGATACGCCTTGAGCCACTCAGACAACAGGATCGGGAAGGCGGATTCATCAACCTCAAGAAAGACCTCAGAGAAGGCATCTTCGCTTATCACCGGGTTCCGGCCAGGATCGTCTCACAACTCATTCCTGGGCAGCTTGGTGGCGATAACAAGAGCGATATGCTGATGTTCTACCACTTCGTAGTCAAACCGCTGCAGAATCGCCTGGCACTTACCCTGGCAATAGAATTCAACTATGAGTTTGGATGGAACCTCACTCCGGACGATTTCAACTTCGGCAATCTAACCGAGAAGCTCCAGTCTGCAGATGATCAATTGTTTATGCAGAACCGCAGCTTTGGAGCGCAGTAAACTATGCACAACTACATAACTGACAATCAACAACAAGGAGGTAGCGTGAATCGTAAACGCACCATTCAAAAGGGAGAACTCCGCAACGTGGAAGTCGAGTTAGTCTCGCTGCTATTCGATGAGATGAACCCTGCCAATCAGAAGGGCTTTGTGGTCAAGAACGCTTCCGGACGAAGCTTTGAACACAAGATCAACTCCACCAAGTTCAAGAGTGAAACGAGTGGCACTCAGGGACGGCTTTACGTCACT
>Ga0116145_1000767_pt1 | contig 35270 bp, 43 predicted proteins | sample AD_JPNHG1_MetaG_FD_89747 | JGI IMG/M metagenome (GOLD analysis project Ga0116145, IMG submission 89747) | Active sludge microbial communities of municipal wastewater-treating anaerobic digesters from Japan - AD_JPNHG1_MetaG | ecosystem: Engineered > Bioreactor > Anaerobic > Digestate | place... | reverse complement strand
TACCCACCACCCGGCCACTTTCGGGTCGTAAAAGTCCGGGTCTCCCATTATACGGGCTATCCTCTCCTTCCCTGTTTTGACGAGCCATATGTGCCGGGCAGTCAAATCTGCCTCGTTTTCAGGGTTGTTTGCGTATTTTGCCACTTCTACAGGGTCGTTTTTCACTGCACGCCAAAAATTTGCGATATAACAATCTATATCATTCACGATTTCGATGCCTCGGATAGGTTGTGGACGCGCTAACAGGACAGCGAGAGAGCCTGCAAACGGTTCAACGTACAGGTCTACATCGTGAAAATACTCCCAGACAACGTTGGCAACGCGGGATTTTCCGCCAAACCATGGGAATGGTGCTTTTAATGGCTGCATCTCTTATACCTCGTTTGATGGTGATATATCTACGTTTTCCAATCTGTTGCATTCACGATGACTTGTTTCTGCATCAGAACCTAATTCAAGGATATTTTTCTCGTGGACATCGCAAATATAACAGTTTTTACAACGTAAACACCTAATTCTTCTCATACTTCATACTCCAGTATTCTTAGTTTGCAAACACATATGCTCTATTTCCATGATTGCTTTGAGGATCGGGTAGACCTGCTGTGGTACAAGTGCATTACCAAGACAGCGAAGCCTATCCTTCCTGTTATTCACAGACTGTTTCATGCGCACATGTTTACCTGTCAATCTATCTGTGTCCATCCAGTTGGGAAACCCATCAGCCACTCTACCCAGTCTGGGTTCAGTTTGCCACCAATTGGTCTCCCATCCCCCCTGTCCAAGTTTGGAAGTGCATCCCCCTGTGCATGTATCCCCCTCTGTGTCTGCCCTTTCCAGTCTCGTGCTCGTGGAGTTGGCAACAATGAATACTCTGTCTCGCCTGTGTGGGGCACCGACGGCACAAGCTGGAATAATGAATGCCCTGCTTTGGTAGCCCGCACTTTCCAGGTCAGACAGGCACGTGTCGAGTTCCAACCGTACGATACCAGTAACATTCTCTCCAACAACCCAAGCAGGTCTGAGCTCTGACACGATTCTAAACATCTCGTGCCAGAGGTAATTGTCATCAGCTCTGCAGAGTTGTTTCCCTGCAATACTGAATGGCTGGCAGGGGAATCCTCCTGTAACAAGTGTCGGGTGTTCAATGCCTGTCCTCCGTATGAAATCTTCCCGTGTGAAATTCCTAATGTCTGTCCATCTTGGCACATTGCCAAAATTCTTCTCCAACACTTTCAGGGCATACTGATCCTGTTCGACCTGTCCAACTGTTTTAAACCCTGCCCATTCTGCGGCAATATCAAAACCGCCAATACCAGTAAACAGCGACAGGTGTGTACATGTGATCATATTACAAGTACCAGTCCACATGTTCGGGTTCAACATCAATCATGCCCGTGAGGTAATCACGCCACCGTGTCAGGTAATCCACGTGTTCTTGTGTCTTGCTGATTTCATTCATAATCTCCGTGTCTGTCATGTCAAGGACCTTGATTATTTGTTTGCATGCCTCCGAGTATGACCTGCTTGCATCATGTTCATCCATCATGTCATCATTTATGCATGACAGTTCAACACGCAGGTCTTCCTCGATTAGGTACAACTTGAATAGTGTCTTAACAATGCGCATGTCTTCCATGTTACATGTCACCCGTTTGCTTGTACCAGTAGGGTACTCTCATCCCACCCATGTGGCACTGTGTTGGTATCCCCGCATGTTGCTTATTACATGTGAGTACACAGAAGTTACGTGGACATGCATTACATGTCCATACCTGTACATCCTTGTCATAACAACCAGACACAATTACCTGTCTCTGTTTGGCATTTCTGATTTCCTGATCAACCACGTTGTCAGGTTTCAATGCCAGCCTGATTGCAATTGACAGTGCACGTGTGTATCCTGCAATCAGTCCACGCATGTAATCTGACTTGTATTTTGGTGATGTCTTCAATGTTTCTTCCATAATCAGTTCAAGAAGCCGTGCTAACTTTTCACATACCATCTTGTTTCACCTTCTCCCTTGTTCTCCCTTGTATGTACATATACATGTTCGTACAAGTAGCCATATGCAGCACATGCAAGGGCTACAAGCCCTTTCAATGATGGTTGCTTCAGTATCATGTGTACAACCCGTGACTCACTTGTGCCTGTGCCTGCGTGATACTTGCTCCTTCCTTCTACTATAGACCTGTTAATTAAGTACCGCCATGTTAACCTATGTGGCTTAACCATGTGTATGACAGACCCTTGTTCAACAGTCACTACTTTGAAACCTGCCTGTCTCATCCTGTTAAACAAGTCAGTCTCTTCACTCACGTAATTACCACACGTTTCATACGTGCACGTGTTACCTGTGCACGTCTTACTTACCCGTGTCTTACTTACCTGTGCGTGTTTTCCAAGTGTGCTCTTGAACCTGAAATTGTGTTGCCTGAACACGTATGACTTAAATAACATGTTGCAGCCAATGGGTCGGTCAAAGCCCGGTACTGTGCAACCTATTACCCACATCAGGTACGTGGGAATATCAACACACGTGTGTGGTATGACGGGTCCCCCTATTACATCTGCCCCCAACTTGTCACACATGTATACAAGTGTGCGTAGCCATATCCTTGTATGTGGTTTTGCATCGTCGTCGATAAATGCTATGTAGTCACCACACGCGTGTTTTATTCCCGTGTTACGTGCACACGATAACCCTATGCCTTCATTAACAAGGCATACAACATTGTCAGGTACATCTACAAGTATCTGTTCATCAGTCACAAGAACCAGTTGTAACTTAACAAGCAACTGGCGTGACAGTATACACAAGAGTGATTCTACCTGGCAATCATACCTGTGAGAACATACTATGACAGAAACGTGAGGGAGGTTATCCCCCTCATTGAACTCATCCAATTCCTGTTGATGGTGGTAGTGGTCATTAAAACCACATCTATATGTGTGCCTGTCGCTCGTATAAACCTTGTTATTGCCTGACATACTTGTTATCCTCGTGCCTCACACTCGTGCTTGAGTAACTGAATTGCTGTCATCAGGCTGACAAGTTCTCTCTCTATCTTTACAAGTTCAGGTAGTATCTCATCCTTGTGTATGTAACCAGATTGTACTGCCCACTCATCTGCTTCTCCACTTGCAATCCAATTGTCAATATCAATCTCAGACATATACTTGCACCTACTTGTCAATGGCACACCTGTCTGGTAACATGTCCTTGTTAACCCGTGTGCCTGATTTCTTGCACGTACCCTTGTCGAAGTACGGACACTCACCACATGAATGCACCGTGATTGTCTTCTCACGTACATGTGCATGTACTTGCGTGTGTGCACCATAAGTCAGAAGGCTGTCTACTGCTATGGGCATACCATACACGTCACGTATAACGTGCCCCGGTGCTGTATTTGGACAACACACATCGAGCCGTTTAACGTGTTCTGCCACGAGCCTGCTCGTCACGTACACTGTGTCTTCACTCGCTGCATGTGGCAGCCCTTTAATTGTACCAGTCGTATTTTGATAGATAGGAATACCATCAATTTCACCTACTTTTACCTGTTCAAAGTTAACACGTGCACAGGTACCAGAATATGGTAACTGCATGATTTTGCCATCAACTATAATCCCCAGTACATGTTCACCACAATTGTTTACAATCATTTTATGTGACCCTCCTTCCAGACACGTACATGTGTCATGCACATGCCTGAAAAAAAACATTACAAGTAACAGTTACCTGTTACAGGTGTTCACAATCATGCACATGTCATAGTCATGTACATGTCAAACTTGTGTTTGTCTCTTCGTGTGTCTGCGTGCATGCTTGTTCCTGCGTGACCTGTTAACCGTGTTAACAGTCATGCGAATGTACTTGTTCAACGTGATCCTGTTGCCTTCGTTGTCAACTATGTATATCATGTTCGTTGTCAACTACGTGATCATACCACATGTACGTGATCATGTCACATGTTCCAGTCTGTTATTCCAAACAAGTCAAACACCAGTTTACGCTGTTCAAACTTGTCAAGGTTATGCATGTACATCAGTTCCTGCATCTTGTCATAAACAGCATCTGCTGGAATTTCTTCCAGCGTTGCTGTCTCTCCTGCGCTTAACAAGTTCTTTGTCCAGCGTGCCCTGTCACGGACATCCTCAATAAAAGTGAGTCCATTTCGTGCGATCTTGATCTTTAACCTGTTATAATAAATACGTGACAGGTCATTTACAAGATCATAACCTGCCTGCAACATGTTAGTCGCTTGACCGTTCTTTTTTAACCTGTTCAAGGCGCATTACTTCAATACCGTGGATGAACCCGGCATACACACGGGATGCAACCGGCAGATCTTCTGACCGGATGATGTCATTCAGGATGTCCATGTTCGTGCCTTTGCTCCCATGCTTGTACCAGAGTTCGGTCAGCCTGCCCACTACGCGGGCATACTCTTCTTTGCTGATCAGTCCAAACGTTTCATCACTACCAGTTTGTGTTTCATCAATACCAGTCTGTGTTTTATCACTACCAGTTTGTTCCATACTAATCACCTGTCACTTTCTTGTAACTTGTTTCTTGTTCCAGTCTGTACTATGTTGTCATTAACAAGTGAGTAACCTAACTTGTTAAGATCACTAACAGTCAGTTTGATATGATAACCTGCTACATGATGTACCACTTCCATGAACGGCTTTAATTTGACACCCGTTCCCATTGTCATGAGTTCATTATATACTATGTCAAGCACATACTTAAGTGATTGCCTGCTCATGCCCCTGTTCACGTGGTGGTATCCCGGTTCATTAGATACCATGCCACATTCCGAGCAGTAATACTGTGGGATGATACCACCCCATTGCTTGATCATGAACCCACGCCTGCACGATCTGCATGTTCCATACTTGCGCACATGTATCACCATGCATGCACTACATGTGCCATCCTTCCAACGTGTCTGTGGACATACGGCAGAATCCATCAGGTGGTCGTACACCGAGTGTATCTATGTCAAAGATGACAAGCATTGATGGGAATGGCGCATTGTTCTTTGCGTTTTCAAACTTGAGCCTGCCTTTAATAAACACGATTGTGCCCTGCGTGCAATACGTGTGAAACCATTTCGTGTCTGTCCTTGCAGGCAATAACATGACAACCCTGTTACAGTGGCATTCCCATACTTCGTTGTAGGCTTTCCTGACAAACTTTCCCGTGGTTGTCCTTCCATATGGTGGGTTTATCCACACCTTGTCTGCAATCCAGTCCTGTGACAGGCTGTCATCGAGTTCTGTAAAATATCTTGCACATTTTGTATTAGAACGTGTAGCTGCAGCATCAAGGTCAAATGGACCATACAACCTGCTGGCTACCTGAAATAACCAGTTCGGTGTCTCGTATGTCTGCTTGTTGCTGCTAAAAAGTGCAGGATTAACCACCATACACACTCCTGCCTGTATACGTGTGTTAGTGTGCACGCTCAATTATGAGCGTCCTTCCGTCCTGGTATGTCCGGAAGTTTGCCTTTGCGGCGTTTGTCTTGAGGAATGCCCGCAGGCTCGATGCAAGCTTCTTGCTATCAGTTATGCCTGTGACTTCCCTGATGTATTCGACTGCCACTTGGAATGGCATGTTCGTGATGCCCATTGTGTCCATGACTTCATTGAGCATCTGCGTGTATTCTCTCCCCTGTTCAGTCAGGCGTCCACGCTGGGACACCCGTGCAAGCGCCATTTCATACAGGCGCTTAATGTCTTCGACTTTGCGTGCTGTTCCCGGCACAATCTTCTGGGTCATCAATTTCACCTCTTACATGCACACACATGTACATGCTTGTATACATGTGGCTGGGTTCATGTACCTGGAGAAGACCAGAGACAATCATTACCCACACACGTGTTACCCACACATACATGTGTGACGTGATAATATTTAAAATGTTTGATACTTTCAACTTCGTTACATGCAGGTTTCAACTTCGTTACATGCAGGCACGATGACTGAAAAAACAAGTACAAGTCAGTCTACACGTTCGAAGCCGTTTGCCTTTGCCAGGTGGTTAATTACCTGTGTATATGTGTATGGACACTGTACGCGTTCACATTCAGCTTTGATTAGTGCTGGTGAAATAACACCATCAATCTTAAATACTGCCTGCCTATTTCTCCAGTCTTGTGCATAAAACATGCAGACAGAATATCGTTTGCACTTGTTAATGTCATACAGTGTACAGACATAATCTGCCATTATGTATCACCTCCTTCTTGTGTGCCTCCTTCCTGTATGTTCCAGTCATCTGCACTAATGTGTACGTCCTCAAGATTAGAGACAATATCACCCTCTAAATATCTACAGTGTTTCATTGTTCCGCATACAAGTACATAGCACTCATCGTGTGACCATGTAAATGTACATGGTCCAAACTGCCTACACTTAAAGAAGTCATATAGTTTGCAATACTTCAGCATTACTGTTCCTCCTATGCACATACATGTGCATGGTGTTTAGTATTACTCCAGCAGGGAGTCCACGTGCGCAATTAAAGCCACGTGGATTATCTCCTTGTTCAATAGACAAGATACACGTGTCTGTCACGTGACACTTGTCGCGGTCAAATAGTGAACAGACAAGGATCATGTCTCATCACCAGTCTGCTCCACACTTTCAACCTGTCTCAATGTGCATACTTGCAAGGTGTTATTTGTGCCTGACATAGTGTGATATCCCCTCCAGAGTTGTTATGTGTTTGTCTAAGCGCCTTAGTCCTATGTATATTTTACTCAGATCGTGTATTATCATGTCATTGACCTTATACTTTTCAATCAATGACCGATCTGAGTTCTCCAGACTATTACATATCTCAATTATCTGTTGCGCTTTCCTCCTTACTTCAGACAGATGTTCATTCATGTATATGTGTCCTCCGTATACATGTGCATGTGTTTCATGTCAGACAAGTCCTTATCTAACATATCTGACATGTTTAACATGTCAGTATAATCACACGTGTTACACAATGGCTCTGGTCCTGCCATTGTTATGGCGCATATATTCTGCCTGTAATCATACCAGACACATGTTTCACATATGTCTAGTATGTCAAGGTATCTTTCCACCTGTGTTTCATCCGTGAACTTTGTTCCGAACTCCTTGTTGCACCAGTCAACAAGGTTACACTTGTTGTCGTATGCGTATGACCATGTTGCATACGCCGTCCTTTCACGGTATGTCGTATTGCTATACAGGACACCTTCGAACTCTTCGAATTGCCCATATATACGTGTCTCGGTCTCGTCCATTATGACGAACTTACCATTACACAGGTATTTCTGTATCTTCTCGTGTTCCTCTGGTTTAGCTGTTAACATCTTTACCAGGCACATTGTGTCTGATAGTGTCTTGTCTCTATGTGTTAAATCCGGCATCACACCATTGTGTGCCAATGCTGTTTTGCACACCACGTTCTTTGATCTCAGGACATGGATTTTTCGTGTTACCGGGAAAGGATGCGTATTACCTGGTTCTATTGTGCCATGCGTCGCTATCCTGAAGTGCATACACACTTCATCATCGTCAGACACATGTTTGACAAGGTCGTTATAGAATTTATCGAACTCCATGAATCCTTTACGGATTCTTATGGAGTTATCCGACAACCTGTACATGTACCCGGCACCATCCGGGTTATTTTCGAAACACATTCTGAGTGTTTCTTTTGCAGGTAACTTAATACCTGCTTCCTTGTATGCGATTATGCACATGTTGCTACTGCCTCCTCCTGTGCTGGAGCGACTCCACGTGCCTGTATATATTCGTGGAGTTCTTTGTAATCCGCAGGTATCAACCTGCAGAAGTCGCTCCATGTCATATGCTCAATTGCTTGTAACCCGCGTGTGCGGGTCACGTCTATTATTGTCTTGCACAGCTGTACTGTCGCTACTATTGTGGTGGGTTTCAGTGTCCCTTTCGGAAACCTGAACTCCGATGTTTTACGACTTTTAGTGTGCATCGTAAAACACCTATACCTGTCCGCAGACTTGTGGATAAATTCCTGAATGTCGCCGGTCTCGAGATCGTACCAGCGACACCACGACAACTCGTGGCTTTTCCGCCGTGACAACCGATAAAACTCCCGGCTGAATTTATCCATCAGGTATGCGATACGCATACCATGCAGGTAACGCTCCTCTTCGGAGCGTCCGAACACGCGCATGTCAACATGCACGTGTAAGCCACACGTGTTTGTGTCGTGTGACCTGAATCCGTGATGCCTGCAGACACCAGTTATACCATCCCAGTCCACGGACCGGGTGATATATTCAAATGTCATCGGATGTGTTTTAAACTCGAACCCATCCGACAGGCTACCATCCTGTGTGCACCACAGGTACTGGTACCTGTCGACAAGTTCTGTTGCGCAGTCACCTGCGCAATTACCGTTGTCAATTTCGAGCTCGACGCTATAGTATTCTATAGTGTCAAGACCGCCGTATACCTCCAACGGCGGTTGATACATGTATCCATGGATACTACGCATCCTTGTTTCGTAGCACCTGTTACAAACAACCGTGCCATCGTCGGTTGTTATTGCGTCGTCCGAAGGTACGACGTTACCGCAAATCTCGCACTCTGTGACGTGATCTGCGCAGTAGGGGCACAATGCCACATCGTGCCCCGTGTGTATGATCTCGTCATCAAGGACGATTTCACCACACCAGTCACACTCTGTTGTGTGATCTGGTGCACACCGCTCACAATACAGTGAGCAGTCACTTGAAAAGTATTCCTCATTGTCGAAGACATAGCTTCGACAATCGTCACACCTACCAAGAGCAGTCTCTTGGCAGGATTCACAGTAATGGTCATCCATGCTGTCCGACAGGGACAGCATACCACACCTTCTACAGCGAGAATAGAATTCCTCACTGCAGAAACTGCACACGAACCCGTCAGAGGTCATAACGACCTCATATTTTGGTACTGTGTCGCCACAGCATGCACACTCAATGATTGTGTGTGCTTCGTGGTGGACCATGTTTGCCGCCGCAGGATCATACTGTGGCAACATGTTTATACAGTCCGGAAACTCCCAACCTGGACGACTCTGCACAAGTGTGTTATTTTCACACCTGCAGTATTCCCGGACACCACTTGGCTGGTGTCCGAACTCGCAATGCCGGCACCTGCCGATATCGCGTTCGTGGCTAATCATGTTATTTTTAATTGGATCAACCATAGCCTTCACCTGCTTCACCTTTTACATGCACATGTGTGAATACTTGTGCATGTAATGTAAACATGTTAGTATGAAGAGGGTGACAGATGTCAAAATGATATTAAACATTTTAAACATTACCAACGCATCTTTTTAATTTCGGGGAGTCTGCGCGCATGGTATAAGTATTTTCATATACCACACGTGCAGATACCAACATGTATTACAAAGACATATTGGTAATACGCCTGTTTAATATCGATTTTGTTACTGTAACCCCTGTTTGTCAAGTATACTTGACAGTGTGCGGCACGTCCACATATATACTGCACGTATATATGTGTTGCGCGCGCCGTTAAACATTTAACACATACATGGACACATATATTGATGTACATATATGTACATCAATATGTTCCATGTGTGTAAAATGTTTGATATGTTTGACATATTTGTGCCTTGCCTGGAAAAACAAGGCGGTTGTCAAACATTTTAAACGCACGCATCCGTAGCACTTCGTGTTACGGATGAACGTGCCGCACGTCCCTGTGCTCCTTGGTCCAGACAATGTCTGAAAAAACAAGGAGTCGCCGGGGTAGCAGAAAAAAACGGCGCGTTCTCCCCCTACAGGGGGAGAATGTCGCTGTTGTGCTGTTCGACTACTGCTGGTCCACCACTTGTGGACAGAGCATTAGCTATCAGTAATGCCTTCTCCAGCATCACTAAGTCTTCCTTGAGAAGCCGAAACTTCTCAATGGATGCGATCCGGATAGCCCCATACGGCGAACCGTTTGCGCTCCACTGCACGTAGCAGGCTCCGGTAGGCGACTGCACTATTTGCAGTCTGCTATTTCCGCACCGCACGCTGCGGTATCCGCTCCTTGACGGCCTCTGCCTGTTTAATTCTCTCCTGAACTGGTCCACTATCGCATCAGCATTCTGCTGTTGTGTCTGCGTTGTTGTCATCTGCTTCTTTGCCATTTTTATCGCTCCTTTTGCCTCTGCTTTGTCATTTTATCGTCATTTTGGCTACTACCACCTGGTCGCTTTACAGGTTACTGGTTATGCTCCATACCTTGAGCATACCAGGCAGTAGTAGCCTTTGCTACTACTTTTCGCCAACGTCAGACACAAGCTCTTCACTTGTGTCTCCACATAACCACCGTGTTTTTGTAGCAGAGCATACGCTACTTGCGTAACGGTCGCTCCGCTCCAGGGATGATAGCCAGCATCTCACCCCATCCTTCCGGGCTAACACCGCTGCTGGCACGCAGTGTCCCCGAAAAGGACAACCTATAGTCTACCTGTAAGTATTTAAGCTAATTGTTTTGTTGAAAACCTCTAAAAACGCAGGAAATCGCACGAAAACCAAGGAATGCGCAGCATCCTGGTCGCCGTAATCGACTGTCTACACAGTGCCACACATCTGCACAGGATCATGTTTAAAATGTTTGCACGTACACGCACATGTAATTACGTGCACACATGTAATTACGTGCACATGTAATTGTTACATGTAACTACGTGACATAATTACATGAACTACGTGTACATGCACATCGTGTACATGTGTGGGGGGGGAGGGGGGTACACCACATACACATGTTTGAAATCTTTGTCACATGCCCTTATCACGTATAACTACATGTGCATGTATCAGTATGGACACGTGTCGCACCATCGCCTTCTGTCTTGTGGGGTGCGTATCGTGTACTCGCTATTCATCCTCATACAGCATGGATGCTCGTTGCCATGCACATCATAATAGAACCACTTACTGCCCCATGAGCAGTGATACTTGCGTGGGAATACTGACCCCCACTTGATGCGTGCACATTCAACATGTGGATCATACCTGTCATGGTGCCAGTTCTCCATCACGGATTTGTTATAAGTGATGTCATTATCGTTACAGAATCTCCTGACATCATCAATGTCCGACTTGTCAATCACGTCAGACAGGACCTGGTTGACCCACACGCAGACACCCATATCAACAATGTCAAGTATATTATCAATAACCTGTGACAAGTCAGCTCCGGGACGTATTTTTTCATACTTCTGTTCATCAAGCGTGTCAAGGCTGACTGTGATCCTGTTAAACATAGGTACTGCTGCCCAATTCACAACTGTTCCATTAATCGTAGTATCAAGCAACAAGTCCCTGTCCATGACAACGTTACATAGGTCTACAAGGGTGGTTCCCAGCATGGGTTCACCAAGACCCTGCAACTTGACAACTTCACACAGCGGATGCCTGTCAAGTATGTGTTCCAATACAGGCGGTGACATGTCAGCAACATGCTCGTGGTTCGTACAATACGTGCACCTCATGTTACAACGTGTTGTTGGCTCAGCCTGCACCATGTACTTGTGAAACATGAACATGTTACTGTGTCACCTCGAACAGACCACACTTGCATACCATGTGTATCCTCATGTCTCTACAGGGACAGATTGTGTCTGGTGTCTTGTCTATCTTGCATGGACAATACATAACACCATACCTGTTATAGTTAGAAATGAGACCCTTTGCAACAGGCATCTTGCGTTCTTCATTCACGTCCCTGTGATACACACGCGCAATGTAATCTATGAATGACATTGCATACTCCAAGTCAATCTCGTGGTTTGTGCCAGACTTCTTTGCGTCCTTCATTTGGATACATCCTCGGTAAAAGCTCACTACCGCGCACAAATCCCAGCGATGTCAAAAGTTCCTGCATAATATAGTTTGGCATGACTACCCTGACGTCCCATCCATCATGAATCCACTGCTCAAGCAATTGCCTGACATTTCCTTGTCGTGGTTCAAGACTTCTAATATAATACAAGTAGATTTCATAGTCCTGTAGGTGGACATCGATCTTGCCACTAAACTTCGTGTATGTGAATCCCAGCTCTTCTGCAAGATCGTCACCTGGCTGGACAAGTTTCATTTGACTGTTATGCCGCATGTTCATGCAAACCACACACACACGTGTAACATGTGTTACCTTGTAGAATAGACACGATACTTACACATATTAGGTTCATCATGTTCTTGTTCTTTCACGTCACTGTTTTCACAGAACTGATTAAACTTACAATACTTGCATGAGATCTTGAAACATGGGGGTGCTGTATCCCACACTGTTGTCATACATACATGTAGTAACATGGATGTATTAAACATTTCTGACACATGTGCATGCAGGTATGTAAACATAAAGTTTATCCGTGTTGAATGATAACAAAAGATACATGATTTCGTGGGGAATCTCTACAGCCATTGACCTGTCCGGTTGTGACATAGAACGCATAACAAATCCAGACACGATTAGGCAGTACATCCATGACCTGTGCAAACTGATAGACATGAAGATGTACGGTGACACAATAATCGAACTGTTTGGCTCTGGCAACAAGCATGGTTATTCAGTAGTACAGCTGATTGAGACATCATGTATAACTGCACACTTTGCTAACGACACGCGGTGTGCATACATTGACATATTCAGCTGCAAGGAGTATGACCCTGATACTGCTGCACAATTCAGCATGGAATACTTTGGTGCAGATGACATGGTATACCAAACACTAGACAGGGGTCTTGCATGATAGATAATTATAAATATAACATCACACATACATGTAGGTGGTGAACACTGATGGATGCTTCTATCATTGTACCAACAGTTGTTAGTGCACTTGTAGCAGGATTATATGGAGCAATTAAGTATTACTCAAATACTTTGGGTCCAAATGCCGAACAGTTCGATATGAACAAGTTTATACCGATTGTAGTAATATCTATACTCATCAGTATTGGATTCGCTGTTGGTGCAAACCAGATGTTCACCGCTGATCAGATCGTCGAATATCTTGGTGCTAACTTCACCCTTGTGATATTTGCAAACACAGTTTATACGATCATACTCAAGAAGTTCAATATTTCAAGTGTGGTCTAAACATCTCACCTCTCCCCATTACCCCCATCTTTTTTATCACACATAAGTTGTACATTGTTAGTATCACCCAAATCATATATACTTATATAGTGTAAATACACACTATTACATGTAGGCTGTAACAACAGTCTATGGTGGTGGTAGTGGTGAGACGTATAAACGTACCTATGGTCATACTTGGGGCTATCGTCCTCTGTCTGGCTATAGTAATGGCTTATATTTATGTTGTACCTGCTGTCAGTACTCTTACTGACAGCGAGTACATATATAACAGTGTTGAATATACGGGTCTTATATACAAGCCTGTTAGTGGAACGGAGGATTATGTCCTGCTTGCAGGTGGTAACTTCAGTCCGGTTGGAACTGGGATATATAGGACCATGATCATTGATGTGTATGGAACCCTCTACGTATCAGATACCGGGCAGTGGCTCATAGTTGATCCATCTGGTCAGGTACCTGCAAGTGGTGGTTTCAATGCACCGTTACCTGAACATCTTGGGGAGAGTGTCTAACATGAAACTTGTAAATTGTGTTGGAATAGTGATAGCCCTGTGCATGCTATTTATCATGTCGGTAAGTGCATGCTCGTACATGGTTGACATGCAGGCTGTGGGTCTTGTCTCAAGCTCTGGCTCTACAACTGTCTCAACCTGCGATAGCCTGTCATCTGTCAGTACTTCCATATTTGGCATGACTTCTGTCTCGTATGCACAAGTCATGACCAGCTCGTCTGTAGACAAGTACCTGTCAACCGGTGATGGGTTCCTGTTTGTATCAGATGGCATGTCTGACATGCAGTTCAAGGAATCTACCAGGACCTGTGGCAGGGGCACGTGCCAGATTGAGCCCGGTTATTTCAACGCGGTCGTAGCACAGACTGATGCACTGCTGTATGGTCCGGGAACTTACATGTCGAGTGCACAGACTGGTAGTAATGCACAGTTCGGAACTTATGCAGTTGGTAATGGTATGCTTAACCAGCATGTTGGCATGCTTGACATGAAGCAGACTGTTACTGATGGTAAGCTGAACACGTGCATAGATGAACAGACCATGTCACAGAACATGCATGTTGTTGGCAAGTTTGACTTCAAGTCACACTTTGCACGCAACATGTAACATATTTTTGAGGTGATATACATGTCGAAAATACATGAAGTACTGTGCCTGATAATCCTTGTATCTGTTACTGTGTTATCTGCAGGTGCAATGCTCATATCTGAATACAACACCCAGATGGAACTTCCATACTACATGGTCTTATGTACAAGTGATGGGTTCCAGAGATGGGATAAGCCAATCATCAATATATCAGCAAGTGGTGACATGACTCCATTTGACTGGTACTGTATCGAAGACATAATAGATGAATGGAACACAAAGGTGGCATATCCCAAGCTTGGATATAACAGCAAGCAGCCTGACATAGAGATCATGTTCGACAGGTATGAGGATGAACAGTGGGCTGGTTGTGCATGGGTCACATCATCTGCAAAGAACAACAAAGTGATTGAACATGGATACATAAAAATACGTACATCGTGGAACTATAACCGTGAGCATGTGATCAGGCATGAACTTGGTCACATAATGGGTCTTGGTTACCATTCCAATCATCCTGACTCTACCATGTATAACTGGGCATCAGGAGTATCTGAATGGTCTTACGAAGACTTACAGGTAATACAGTGGATATACAGCAATGAACCCGGTGCATGCAAACCTTCACCTGACAACGTATACAACCCATACACACGTACATAGCGTGCATACATAACATACAATTATCTGACACACAAGCAGGTGTGTCAGATAATTGTAAATACTTTTAGATATACATATATACATGTAATGAAGTGCCCATTGTGCGAGACGAAGTCTGGTGATACATGGTCTAAGGACATACTTCTCGGTAAGAAAACCGTGACAGAAGCTGCTGACTACTTCATGACAAGTACAGATGTTGTCCTTGAACATGTTAACAGGCATTATAAGCCTGATCAACCAACAGAACACACAGACACAGATCTGCCTGATCCTGGCATGGATGATGCAGCAAAGACCGACTTTTACCTGCGTGAACTCCATACACTTTTGAAGCAACTGAAAGACTGGACTACGTATTGCATCAAGTCTTCAGACATGAGTAACAGGGACATAGAGGTATTGCTCAAAATTGTACGTGAGACACGTGATACATTGAAGACCCTTGGTGAGTTTGAAGGTCGTATCAACAAGCAGGCACAGGTACAGGTTAATATTGCATTGATAAACCAAAGATATCGCGAGATTGAGAACTTCCTACTGACAGAAACATGCAACGAATGCAGGCTCAAGGTAATAGACCTGATGGACAAGTTAGCGACATCAGAGACTCCTTTGATTACCTCAGGACAGTAGTCAAGGGTAAATCTGACCCTGTCTGGTTTATTACACATGTACTTGGTGAGGAACTGTTCCCCGTGCAGGAACAGTTAGTACGCGAGTTCTACCAGCACAGGTACGACAAGAACAAGCCACAGATGAAAAACCTCGTTCTTGAGGCAGGTCAGCGCAGTGGCAAGACTGTCCTTGCATCACTCATGGGTATCTACGAGTTCTTCACGACCATCACACTGGATGATCCTGCACGGCACTATGGCTTGATCAAGGGTCAGCCAATATTCGTAACATGCGTGGCTACATCGCGGCAACTGGCAGAAGATGGTGTATTTGCCAACATGGTCAACCACATCGAAGGAAACGAATGGTTTGACCAGTGGTTCAACCTTAACATAAAGGAAACACGTATTGAATGCCAGGAAAAAGGTGTAATATGTCAGGTGCTTGGTTCATGGATGACTACTGCCGTAGGTCGTACTAATATCTGTGCCATACTGGATGAAGTGGATTACTTCGAAGAGACTGCAGGAAAACGTGGTGCGTGGGCAATCTACGAGAAACTGAAGAACTCAACGATGACTTTTGGTGATGATGGGCATGTCATTGTCATATCATCACCACGTTCAGTAACAGGTATTATCAAGTCACTTGTAAATGACGGCAGGACACACCCACGCACGATTGCACGCACGTATGCAACATGGGAAATGAACCCCCACATTACAGAGGAATCACTGCGTGAAGAGTACAAGCACAACATGACTGCATTCTGGCGTGACTTTGCATGCCAGCCAGAAGCCGCTGGTGGACTCCAGTTCCCCGAGGGCATAACATTGACACCGATGGTCAATGTACTGCGTAACTCACAATACCGTGACACGCAACCACGTATACGTGTCTTGTCCATTGATCCTGCAATCAAGAACGACAGTTTTGGTATAGCATGTGGCTACAGGACTCTGAATGATGAAATCATTATAGATGGTGTCCACAAGTTCACCAAGCAGACAGGTAATGCGTACATATCACCACAAGAAGTATCTGCATACATAATGGAAGTTATACCACGGCTTAACGTGAACAATCTCGTGTTTGATACATGGATGTTCCCCAACATAATTGAGGATGTCCAACAGAAGTATGGTATAGTAGCAACAAAACACATAGTTGACAAGTCAAGTTATGACTTGTGGAGAGGACTACAAGAGGATCCTGGAACAATATCTCTGATGATCGTTGAAGATGAAGACCTGCAACGTGAAGGTGATAGCCTTGTTGTCAAGTCCGGTGAAACAAAGATACCACGTGTAGACCATCCATTTAATGGAAGCAAAGACCTTGCTGATGCAGTATGTAACTGCATCTGGTTCTTAGTAAACAACAAGACACAGGTACAAGTGCCACATCTGGCTGACTTGTATGTCTGGTAACACATGTTTGGTGCACAAACAAGTAGGAGGAACATGAATGGGTCTAACTGATAGGATAAGGAAAGTATTCTCATCATTCCCAACACAGAAACCTGTGGACAAGGTAGCAGCCACGAAGACAATCACGAACGAACTCGTGTCATACCTGCTTGGCTTATCTGCCTTCGACACAATAGATGACAATGACATCTATGAACAGTTATACGTGTGGGAACCTGAGATTGGTGGTGCAATAGACAGGATGTCCACCATGGTAGGTGAATCTTACAAGTATTGTTGCCTGAAAGACACAGTACAAAGCAGGACACCACTGCATGAAAAGATGATTGAAGATGCAAACAAGATTGCAGAAGAACTGGATGTACGTACCTACATGGAACAGTTTGCTGAAATACTCAGTCTCCATGGCAACCTGTTCCTTGAAGTTAAAGATGACATGCTGGAGATACTACCCAACAAGTATGTGTCACTGATAGATACACGTGACAGGCTCACTGGTAACATGACTGGTATACCGGGCAACGTGATCACGTCTCCCACAATGCTTGTCCTGTATGAAGGTGATACTGCCCAGCGTATCATACCACACAACAAGTATCTGCATGTGAAGTACAAGAACACGCCAATCTACAGGATAGACAGGTGTGGCAGACTCACATGGGGTGTATATTCACCAAGCCCACTCCACCGTGTCATACTTCCAATCTGGTGGAAACGCCAGACAATGATTATTGACATACTGTGGAGGATGATGAATATCCCACGTGAACACCACCAGATCAATGCTGACATGTTCAGCCTTGACAAGTATGCTGGTGACATAACAACACGTAAAGAACAGGCACTGGCTGATGCACGCAAGTTCCTGCAGGAATATTCCGAGCAGATGCGTAACCGTATGCCTGACCAGGGATATGCAACACTCGACACGGTAAAGATCACCAAGCTTGATAACAAGTCATCCAGTTACATGCAGACTAATGAGTTGATTAACCAGATCAATGACCAGATATGGACAGCCCTGAACATGCCCAAGTCAATGATCAATGGTGAATCAAGTAGCAGTTATGCAAGTGAACTTGTTATTGCAAACTATGTTACACAGAAGGTTAACCAGCTGGCATACAAGATCAAGCCTGTTGTACTACGTGTCCTGCGTGACAGGTTGAAGATGCTCAACAAGTCATACCCCGTGGAAGATCTTGACTTGTACTTGGACCTTGACATTGCAGTCACGGAGCTTGAGAAGTTCAGGCAGATGGCAATAATGGCACAGCTTGGTGTATTCACTGAAGATGAGATTCGCCAGTTCATCGGATACGCACCACTATCTGATGAACAGAGATCACGTGTTATACAGACAAGTAAGCAGGGTAAGCAGATACAAGAGATGCAACTACCAGGTATTGAACCAGTTAATCCCCAAACACCAGTTAGTAGTATACAACACGGTACAGATATTGGACAAGATACATATAAGAAGATGGAGAATAAACGGTAGTGTTATATATGGTTAATAACGTATATAATAGGTGGTGGGTAATATAATGGCATCTGTTACATGGAAGAGTGCCGAAATACTCAAAGTATATGGCACTACTATCAGAGAAGGTGTCTACACTGGTAGCAAAGTTGATGTTGCCAGTGGTAAGATTGCCCCAGATTTACCCACGGAATTTACACCTGCAAAGATTGCTAAGATATACGAGAACATAAACACACATGTTCCAATATATCTTGGACACAGTACTGATCCTGGACGTAAACCCATTGGTTTTGCCTACAAGTTTGGTGTCACTGAAACATTGGATGACATCAAATACAGTGGGTTCATCTTTGACAAGGATGCAATCCACAAGATCGTAGCAATGGGTTATGACAAGGTAAGCCCAGAGATTAGTGACAATGAAGATGAACTTAAAGCTATAGCATTCGTGCCTAATCCCGCAATAGAAGGCACAGATGCTGAACTGGAACTAAAGGTTTTTAATAAACCTCAGACAGAAATTACTACTATGCCAGAGACTCAGGCAACAACCAACGTTACGACACAGGAACAGGCACAGGTAACAAGGAATGATGTACAGGAACATGTACCTATTAAATCAGTTCCTAATACACGGGATTATGTACAGTATACTCCTGTACAGAGACCCGTGGTAGAACAGCCTGCTTCTGTACCTGATCAGTACAAGGAACAGGTTGAGGAATTCCGTAGCAAGTATGAACAGGCAAACGCACGTATTGAGGCACTGCTTACACAGCAGTATGATCAACTCGTGTCGGAAATGAAGGGTCTTGGAATACCCGATCCAGGTTCCATAGTACATGGACTGCCTACTGAACAAAAGATAGCAGTACTGTCCAAGATGAAAGAGACAGTCCTGATGTCTAAGCCTCTTGCTGTACCATCAACATCAGAGACACCCAAGGCAACCGATACAACGGCTGTCCTTGATGAAGTCCTGAAAGAGATTGGAATAAGCAAGGAGGAATACGATAAGTTATCAAGCAGGAGAAAATAACATGTCAGGTGGAGAAATTAACCCGGCAGAATGCATTGCATACACTGTTTCCAGTGCAGTTGAGTATGCCGGGCTTATTGTTACCAAGAGTGCATCGCAGGACTACATGGATCTTGCATCAAATGCATCCACTCAGATACCAGCTGGCTACACGTACACCAGTTCTAAGAACCCGATCACTGGTGTTGCTGAGGCTAACAAGAAAGTTGGTATCCATGCACTCATTCCCGGTCAGATTGCAGAATTCGTGCTTCCAGACACTCATGCGGCTGTTGCAGTAGGTGACAAGTTGACTTTCACGACTGGCGGTCGTGTTATCAAGTGCACATCAGGACCTGCATGGGTCGTCGGTATTGCTGAGAAATCTGTTTCACAGAACACTGGTGGCTTCATCAAGGCACGTATAATGGTGTATTATCTGGCTGCATGAGGTGAAATAAATGGCAAAACACTTTAGCGTAACTACGTCCGACAAGGACATTCTTAAGATGGAGATCATGCGGCAGATCATTGAGGCTCGTGCCGAGGAACTCATGGTAGGCAAGGAACTTGTTCCTGTCGAGACCATGAACTCGCTTGAGCTCAAGATGATGCTCCCGAAGGTCACTAGGTTCGACCCAGAGGAAATCGCCGAGGGTGCTCTTGCAAACTACCAGATGCTGGAGTGGTTTGAGACGTCTCAGACCATGAAGAAAGAGCAGACAAGGATCAAGGTCACTGACGAGGCAAAGGCTCGCATGCAGCAGGACATCCAGACCAAGAAGTCTATCGAGGCTGCTGCCCGTGGTCTTGCATGGTCCCGTGACACTGACATCTTTAGCACGCTTGCAACTGGTGCAGCATCCCACGCTGCTGCAGAAGAACCGTGGACAAGTGCCAGTGCCGATCCTGCAGCTGACATTGCAGCCGCAATTGACGAGATGCTGTCCAACACGTACCTTACTGATGCAGACCTGAACAACGTCAGGCTTGCAGTTCCTGTTGGGCTGTGGGGATACCTCAACAGACCTGTCACAATTGGAACAATGGACAAGGTCATGTGGGGCAAGTTCCTTGAAGACATGTACAGGCTGAAGATTCTGTACACAAGGCAGCTCACAACCAATGCTATCCTTGTTATCAATTCACCTGAGACTGCCACGCATGTTGTCTACTCCGGTAACAACATTCCGACTGTGGAGTCTGGCAGGATTCGTGGTGTTGGTGACGAGTACGTGTTCACGCACTACTTCAAGACATTCATCATGCCCGAGTCTAAAGGTGGAACGACCAACCACAGGATCTTCAAGATCACTGGGGTACACAGCTAACTTGAACAAGGTGGGACATGGCAGTAGAACTTAGACCCCTCATATCGCGGGTTCGTAGTACACTGAGCGATGTCCCACGCGAGTTCCTCACTGATCGTCAGATACTCATCGAACTGGAAAAAGCCAAGGAGTTCTGTGACATGGTTCTCAATACCGATGTCACAGATTCGTTCAGGGGCAAATGCTACGAGGTAGTAGCAACGTACTATGCATATACAAACTATACGTCACTGTCTGAGAGGCAACTTGGAACACTACCACCCACCTCAAAAGTCCGGCTTGATGCTCTCAGGCAGATAGCAACATCTTTTTTGCAGCTTGCAAGTGCGTATCCAATAGATGACAACATGATGATCGATGTGAGTCAGCTGCGTGAAAGTTATTGTTCAGACATAGTTCTCATTCCAACGGTGCTTGATGACGACAACTGACAGGGTACTTGACTGACAGGGTGCTTGATAATGGCTGACAAAAGTCTCGAAGTACTGCATTTCGGAAGTGAAACACGTAAATACGTGGAAGACTTTAACCGTGCATGCAGATGGTACTGGAAACACAACGTCAGCAAGCACTTCATGCTCCATGCAACAAAGTATGATCTGCCTGTCAAGATGAACCACAGGGTTGCAATATACGATGCTGACGAATATGCAACTAATGAGCCACGCATACGTAATGCAATTGCAATCAAGTGGTATCCAAATTCAGGCACCGTGATCATTGGGACTTCACGTATCATGGTCAAAGGTGTCAGCAGCCACGAGACCGTCAAGGTCAACAGGAAAGACCTGAACCTGCCACCTGCACGTGGAAGACCAGGAATGGTCAACGTCCGTGTATACAACTTGATTGATCTCATTTCTTTACCAGGTCAGAAACATACCCCCGGTGCATTCAGGATTGGCAGAAGCTTGTATGGGGGTGTGCGGTATGGTTACCGTATCAAAACTGGTGTACGTCGACCTACTGATGTATCTGGCTGGCAGAAATGGATGAACGAGTTCATACCGTTTGTTGACATGCAGCTTGTTATACTTGCAACCAAGCTGGAAGAGAAGTATGCAGAAAAAATCAAGACATGGAGTCTCCAAATTGAGACACGTCAATCTGATGATTCGTTAAACACGTTCTTAGCCGACAAGTTGATTAAAACTGGCATTGAGGAATTCTAATGATCACATCTATACGCACTGCACTGACACAACTGGGATACAAGGTACACCAGACACGTCAGGAAAAGATAAGCACTAACGAACTTGTTGTTGTGCTTGAAGATGTGTCAATTTCACCACTCGAAATATCAAACCAGTATGTTGCATCATGCTGGATACTGATAGAGTGGGATACAAATACACCAGATAACATACCTATACAGATAGCAGACTTGTTATCTAAGCTTGAGAAGAAGATAAAAGATGTTACTGGTGTAGATTGTAAAGCAACTTTTAAATTCATACAGAGCGAAGTTAATCAACTAGGGTTAATGTATCGTGTTACGATCATAATAGAATATCTGGAGGAGATTAGCTTTGACTAACTATGGAAGATTCTTCGCAGTACGGGGTCCAGAATCCAGTTATGGTGATGGTGCATCCAATGGCTCGTGGAAGAAGATACGTGTTACTGGTATGGGTGACCCTGTCAACCGTAACCCGACTTTCGAAGAGGCTGTGGACATTTCGGTGGCTACATATGCCGTCGGTGGTCCCTACACAGTTAACGGTACAATTGATGCATTGTTCAGGTTCAAGTCATTCGATCCACTTCTAACGTCACTTCTTGGTGCATCAAATGGTGGCAAGTATACGCTGTCTGACACACCCTCATCGTATGCATTCCTGATTGGTGATGATCAGGCAAATAACAATGCCGGTGTAACGACTGCATACTACGGCTGTGGTATCAGTTCCATGGAACTGACGTTTGCAGTCCGTGAGTTCGTGCGTGCTCGTATGACCTGGATTGGACAGAAAGCACTGGTAGAAACACCGTCAAGTGAACCGGATTGGTATGTAAACCCAAGCAATGACCCGGCAGCAGTGTTCTACAACGCAATCATTAGCGTTGGTGGAACACCGATCAAGGCAAAGAACATCACCCTGCGTATTGACAGGAAGTTCGATAATGACTACTTCTATATTGGCAGTCCCCTGCTTCAGGGTCTGTACATGAATGGTCAGACTGAACTTGGTGGTTCGATGACGCTCGGGTCTGGTGACTGGAACACGCTCAAGGCTGTTCTTACTGGTGGTAATGCAACCTCGATCACGGCAAACATGCAGACCACATCTTTGGGTTCCGAAAACAAGAACGAGCTGCAGACACAGACAATGTCCATCAGCCTGCATGACAAAGATGGTAATGCACTTGGTACCATAAAAGCTGGTCAGGTGGTGTTCTCTGAGTCCAGCAGGACGGTCACTGGACGTAACCAGTGGGACAAGACTGTCAACTATAGGATTATTGTACCTTCAAGTGATGACTTCTATATAGAGCCAAAGAAATGAGATCAATCAAGTTACTGCGTAACTGAGGTAACGCAATGGAACAGAACGACAAGGTACAAGGCAATGCCGGGGGAGAACAGAAATCTCCCCCTGTTAAGCTTCGGTATCGTATTGTGACTCCCAATGGTGAATACGTTGTCAACAGACCCGTAGGTCGCGTTGGTGTAGTACACTTCACACTTGTGTCGAAATCATTGCCGACAACAAGAGATCCTGAAACTGGTGAAGTAATTGTTTCACCGGCAGATCAGGAGCGTTTTGAGAAGGCATTCGTCGAGTGGACAGAAAAGGTCCTTCCACACATATATGTTGAAGGTCCTGTGCCACGTGAGGAAATGCCCGGTGAGGACCAGTATGCACTGTTCCTTGCAATGATAACAACGGTAAGGTTGAGTAATCCCGACTTGTTTCGGTTTGTCGAGTGAACAAACCTACGACGAACGAGTTGAAAATATAGCCACAAATGTAGGAATTGTTGCCTACATGAGTGGTAAACGCCCATCAGAACTTTTTGAATGGAACGATCCAGAAGACTGGATGGAAAGATTAATGTTTGACTTGGAGGTTTGTGGTCTGGCATACAAGCAACTGGTTGAAACTCAACAGGTACCGACAGTAATGAGACCAAACAATATGATGTAGTAAAGTGCTGGTGAATCTATGGTTGTACGTGAGATAAAAATAACTGCTGTCACTGAAGGTATAAGTGAGGCAAAGAAGCTAATCAGCGAGCTTGGTGCTGAGGCTAGAACTGCATCTTCTGGAGTAAAAGAACTCAAGGACAAGATTGTTGACCTCAACACAGCCTTAGATAGTCTAAACAAGAATGCAAAAATAAGCAGGGACAATATTGCACGTGTTGCATCTATAGTTAACAAAGGCACACGTACAGGAAGGCGCCAGCCCGAACCTGAGCCTGAGCCTGAACCCGAGCAGGTTGAAGAGATTGTAATAGAAGAAAAGCCAACACCTGCAAAAGCAAAACGTACACGTACAACCAAGGCACAAGCACCAGCACCAGCACAAGAAACAAAGAAGCCAGCACGTAAAAGAACCACAACAAAGAAACGGGTACAAGTTGAGCAGCCTGAACAGGTAGTTGAACAGGTACCTGAGCAGGTACCTGAACAGCCACAAGCCAGACCACGCAAGCGTTATGAACCTGCAGTAACAGTTGAATCACTTGTATCACCTACTTATGTGCCTTCTGTGAATGAACTTACAAGGCAGCAGTCTGAGATATATCAGAAGTTACAACACAAGCATGATGCTGAACGCCGTAAAGTCATAAAAGAACTTAGCTCAGAAAGGGCAAAGCAGATCAGGGCAGCCAGCAAAAGTCAGCTTGAGGGATTCATGCACCTTGGTGACATATCACCAAGGAAACCCCAAAAAATAACAGTCTCACCTGTTGATGTAAAGGATTATGATAAGATTGAAAAGTCACTTTTGAGCCCTGGCAAGATCAAGTCCATAAACAAGCAGGGTATCGAGATAGCAAAGGAAGCCCTTGCACAAGTTGGAAGACCCAACACGAGGGTCTTTGCAGCTAAGATGAAGGACGAAGTTGTCGGTGCAATGGCATTCAAGATTGTTGATAATATTATTAACAAGCAGGCTAATCTCCGTTCCATTGGTTCCAAGTATAATGATGCTGGTATTGGTTCTGCCCTCATGAAAGAGTTCGAACGTATCATGTCTTCTGAACAGGTAGACGTGGCAATGGTTGAGAATGCACTCCCCGAAGCCCACATGTTCTACCAGAAGTTTGGGTTCGAACCTGAGAACACGCAGGACCTTAACCAGCGTGTCATTGACATGATCAAGAAGTACACAGCCAAGGACTTCATTGACTTTGCAGACCCGTTCTCATCAATACCCACCAAAGACCTGCAGCGCTTGTTGTCTAGGACAGTGGCTACCGGGTGTGAACAACTGTTTGTTATGGACCGTACCACGGGTAAGAATGTTACACCAACGTACATGTCTAACAAATCATGTTTACGTGTGCCAGCATACGCGATACCCCGTGAGTGGCTCACAACACAAAACAAGTTTCTTGCACATTTCCATTCTCATCCCCAGCGCAAATATGCATTTCCATCTGTGACAGATATTAAGTCGTATAAAGAATTTAGAGCACTCGATATTGCAGGCATTGTGTCAAGAACTGGGCAACTCCTCCAGATGAAACTGCCCGAAAACTTCGACGAAGAAACATTCACCAGCATTTATGACTACCTGACACAGCTTATACTCAACAAGTTTGGAGACGACGACGAGTCTGAACGCAAGATACATAACCTGTTCCTGTCCCTTGCAGATGCATTTGACATAAAAACACACGTATCACAACTGGATACTACTGGTACACCTATTGAACCTTATGTTGGAATAAACCTTGCAGGTAAGAAGTTCCATGAACTGAGTGACCCATTCAGGAAAACACGCACAGGTAAAGGTACAAGCAAAGATACAGGTAAAGATACAAGTACAGGCAGAAAGAGGTCTGTCTTCTATAGTGTTCAGCCAGTAATTGACATTGTAAAACAACTTGCAAGAGAACGTCCGGAACTTGAATACACAAACATATATGACATACTTGCAAGTACGACAATGTTCCGTGGCAAGAAGACAGACATCAAGAAACTGTGGGAAGACAGGCTGATGGATATACGGCAGGAAGCAATCGATGCCAGGGAAGCCCAGAAGAGAGCCGAAGAGGCTGCCAGAATTGCCAAAGAGATGTCCCAGAGACCTGTCATATCCAAGCCATCATCCATACTGAAAGAAATTGTAAACCTGACATTAGCACAGGAAATACCAGATGCACAACACGTGATAGATGAACTAAGCAAGAAGTACAACCTCGTATCTGACTTTAATAAGAAGCTTGAGAAGTTCTTCAAGACCAAGACATATGCAAAGGAACGCCTGAAGGCAATCAGCAAGTTAACAGAGAGCATGCCTGTTGGAATGTCAGGCATTGCAGCTGCCAACATAAATCCAGTAACTGGTGAAGTAATTGAACCTGAAACTGCTCCCAAAATGCCTGACATGCAGATGATACGTCAGACAAGTTTATACAAGTTTAACCCGGAGTATAAACCACCATCTCTCAGGTTACGACTTATTTCACCAAGAATAATGAGTCCTGAAGATGACGAGAGACGTGCAGAAATACAGAAGTACTTTGAATCAATGCTTGGTGAAGGATTCAAAGCAAAAATGCACATGTTACTTGACAAGGAAGAGCAGACACTGTATGATGTATTTACTGTCGTTGTCAAGACAGCATACGAAGATGTACCCAAAACCCTTGAACATGTCAGGAATGCATGGCAGGAAACAATGATTGCCTTTGACCTGTTCGACATTCCAAACCTTAAATCAGGTCACAGGTGGCTTGAGGGTACACGTATTAATGAACTCACGCCAATGGATCGTGAGACTGCACGGCGCAACCTTGCAGAAAAACTCAACAGGCATTTCCTCAATACACGCAATCGCAGTTTAACGTCTGACTTTTATTTAAGCCGTGCAGCACAGGTACGGATGCCCAAGTCTGAAGACGAACTGGCAGAAGAAGCACGACAAACACTACGCAAGACTATCGAGGAGCACTTTGTCAGGGCAGGCAAGAAGCGCGATACATTCGATTACTACATGAATGAGATCAAGTCAATGCGTATGCCTGAACCACCCAGGGACGAATACGATAAGGCAATAGAACTAGTCCGTGACATTATCGGTAAACACTTTGTTAGGACAGGCAAGAGACGTGATACATTAGATTACTTAATGAGTGAAATCAAGGAAATGCGCATGCCTAAATCGGAAGACGAACTCCTGCATGAAGGTATGCAGAAGATCCTTGAGAAACACTTTGGTGGTGTCACACGTGGTTCACATGAAACAAGCAAGCCTGAAGGCAGTATCATTGATGCCAACGAAATACTTCGACGTGTTTCGACACGCAGGATGCCAACAACCAAGGAAGACACAATAAAGGAAACTAAAAATGCTGCATCTTCGGTATCTCAGTTACTTGATGCAATAGGTAGCAAGCAAGCCATTCTCAGTCGCATGTCATGGGGATTTACCAGCCTTGCAATGGCATCCCTCGGTGTGTACTTCTCACTGATGAGTATATACAATGTCATCAGCCGTGCAGTCACGAGTTTGTTTAATCCTCTCAGTAACCTGCAGGGACTCATACAAGGATATGCAACAGGTCAGGCAATGCTGAAAGGTACAACTGCAGACCTTGACGAGTACATGAAACGCCTTGGCATAGACATGAATGGTATAGTCGAAGGGTCACGCAGGTACACGAGTATCTTGTCTGGTATTAACACAACCATTGGTGCATTTGGTGCTAAGTTAATGCTTGACCCAGCTGTGTATGATGCCATGCTATCCATACTGTCGGCTATACAGGAATTCTTTGCTGACCCGAGGACATTCGATCTTATTAAGAGCCTGATAGTCGAGTTTGCCAAGCAAATGCCAGAAATACTCAGTGCATTCAAGTTCGTAGCCGAAATTGTCCGTGATGTCATACTTCCAAACATTGGTTTACTTGTCAAGATTTGGACTGTTGCATTAATTGCAATGCCAGTGTTTTCACTCGTTGCAGGTCTGCTTAAAGTGCTTGACCTTGCACAAAATATTGGAATAGCCTTTAAGATAGCATTTACATCTAAACATGTTACTAACTTTGTAAAAATAGTTGCAGGTACAGAAGGTATAATGGCTGGTCTGGGTACAAAACTTGGTACAATATTTGGCATGGCATTCCAGATTGCTGCTGGACTTGCAATTGGTCTATTTGTTGTCAATCTGCTTGACAAGTATGGTGTACTAGACATGATTGAACAACAGGGGTACAAGTTAAGCCACGGTGGGAGCCTCGAAGGTTACTACCAGACTGCAGACAAGAGTTTTCTTACGAAGCATTGTCTTGGTGTAATCAAGTTCATGGCTAAAGGTGGACCACTTAGAGAAGGTGAACCTGCAATTGTCGGTGAGGCTGGTCCTGAGCTGATTGTCCCACGTGGTGGTTCTGTTGAAGTGATACCCAACAAGGACATACGCAAGCTGGCAGAAGGTACTACTGCACTTCGCGTGACTGACCGTAACCTGTTCCTTGACCTGGAAGACAAGATAGGTGATCAGACACGTGCAACAAAGGACCTGACTGCAGAGGTAAGTAACCTTGTTGACATCATGAAATCCAGTGATGGTGTCTCACGTATACCCGAGGGAGTGAATGTCCTTGCACCAACTGTGCCATCTAAGAATGGTGGACCACAGAGCATGAAAGACCTTGAAGGTGTAGGCTCGTGGAAGATCATACAGGATAACAAGGTATATCCGATGAAGACACGTGTTGGTCTCGGTGATACACTTGTATATGACATGATGCCAACAGCACCCATGCCAACAGAGATAGCACCAGTTGCACTTAACCAGACTGACCTGCCAACAGATAACAAGAAAGAACAGTCTGGTGGTAAGGGATTCAGCATACCCGGTGCAATACTTGATGCTGTAATTACTGCCATCCCAACTCTGTCACTGTTAAAAGCACCAACGATGTTTATGAAGGGCATGGGCGATCTGATGAATATAGCATCGCCCCAGCAGCAGGAACGTGAAGAACGTGCACGCCGTGAACAGAGCCAACTCCATAAGACTGCTTATGACAAGCTTATAAATGGACAGCTGGCAACAAAAGAACTTGTGGACCAGTTCAAGAAGGAACAGGGTGAAAACTCAATAGTTTCCAACAGGCACTTGCAGGGTATCAATGCCAAGATCCAGTCTATATATGGCGGTAGCAACGCAGGTACAGGTGCAGGTGCAGGTACAGGCACAGGTACAGGTGGCACAGGTGGAGGTGGTCCATGGTATGGCACAGGTACACCATTCCCAAAGACTACACCTGGTTCTGGTGGTGCTGGTGGCAATAAACCCGAAGACGAAAAGAAACCCACAACACCGGGTGTAATACTACCCACACCCAGTGGCAATATAATTGCACCCGACCTGACTGGTAACCCACTTACTGACTTTAGTGAGACCGGTAGCGGCTGGAAATACGATTATAAACCCGGTAAGCCATATGGTCCGGGTGGTAGTGCTGGCTTGCCATCTGTTTCTTATGGTGGCATAAACCCCTATTCTCCACCAGGCAATGTAAATGGTGGCTGGACTGGACCAACAAATACAGGCAAGTATTACTACACAGACTATACAGGCAGGACATACGGACCATACGACTCACCAGACATATCCCAGCCAGCAAAAGATGGTGCTGTAACAACTCCACCTCCAGAGCCGAACCCAAATGCCGGACCGAAGAAATCTCAGACTGAGCAACTTGTTGACATGGGAGTTCAGTTTACGAGTGCGGAGGCACAAAGCGATCATGCGGTGGTGGGACAATACAAGAAAGAAGGTGGTAAGCCAGTATTTGGTTCTATCGAGAACTTCGCTAAAATAAAAGGATATGCATGGTATGGTACAATAGAAGAGCCTGACCCATCCACGTACCTGTTGCCAGACAGGACATCACCCAGAAAGAAGAAACTTCAGGAAGCAGCCAAGAAAGAGGCTGAAAGACAGGCAGAGATTACACAGAGAGTTCTTGAAGAAAACACTAGGCGGATGCTGGAATTTCATGGTGATGCACCTCAGATGGCAACTGGTGGTCTCATCTTGTCTGATGGGATCATCAAGGCACATGCAGGCGAAGTTATTGGACCAATCGAGCGTGTCACATCAGTTGTGGCACAGGCTGCAAACATAGCACAACCTGCTACAACAAAACAGACAAACCAGACAGTCAATATAAACATAACAATTAATGGTAATGCAACCAAGGAAGTCACTGATGACATGATCAGGAAGATTAAACGTGAACTGTTTGGGAGGGGCATGTAACATGATAACAGCCACGTCTATCAAGTTTGGTCATTACCGTGACACGAATGCAATGGTTGGTCAAGAATATAAAACAACGACACAATTTATTGGTGTGCTTGACTTGTTCAAAATAAAGTCAATTTCTATTGGCAAGGAAGCAGTCAAGGAATATGTCGTGTTTGGAAACCAGAAATCTTACTATATACCTACAGGTATGAATGGTCCAATGGTCAAACTTGTTGGTAGTGTACCACGTGAGCCAACATCTGGTTATGTTCCATGGAATGAAGTCTACAGTAACGATTACCTGAAAGTAATTGAGTTTGGATTCCCAACATGGGCACAGACGCTCAGTGTGGATACGAAATGGTGGGTTGATTCCATCAGTCTCGACACGAGTACTGCTCACGTGTATAATGGCAAGATCAGGTACGAGTGTACACTTGACTTGTATAAACAGACAACTAGGTAAGGTGACAGACAACTAGGTAAGGTGATACAGTGGGTGTCAAGTTCCAGCGTGCAAAACTCATAGAATCGTATGATGTAAGGTCACTTAGTCGGCGTGTACAAGTCCAGACTTATAGTGATGAAAAACACCCACCACTGTACCCACTTGTAAGTATTACACGTATAATAGATGAAGGTCAGGCAGGCAAGGTACAAATACCATTCAGTGACACGGAACAATCAATAGGTGCTATAGCAATCACATATAAAACAGTGTGGGTACCGATTGGTCAACAGGGCTGGACTATAAAGATTCAATGCAAACTGTTTAATCGTATGATAGGCAACATAGAATGTGATGAAATTAAGAACTGGCAGACTGTTGACACAGGTCAAATACTAATGGTAGAAAGTAACAGGTGTAATGCACGAGGAGAACATGATACCAGACTGCCTGCGTATGCACGACTTGAACCACTGACATTGTGGTATGTTGACAAGGTAACAATTCAATCCGTGCAGGGTGTTGCAGACATGGCTCAGATGGAACTTGTATTGGTAAGGTGCTGGAATGACAACATATCTAAGTGACTATTGTTCCTACACTGTCAATGATGTTGTTGTATCTGACTTGAAGATTGAACTCAGGGAGACTGACTTTAATTATGCTTCATTTGTGTATCCATACCAGATATCCACAGGCACTGTTATTACAATTATGTATGGTAAGACTGCTGAAGTATTCACAGGTAAGGTAACACAGTGTAAGAAGTTGGAACGTACGATTGATGGTAAGACACGGTATGACATCGAGATTGTAGAACCTGCTATTGAACTTGAGAACAACTATATAACAACCGCAACAATTACTGGGCTGTACATCAACAACAACAGGTACATGTGTGTGTACTGCAGGACAATATATTTTCATGAACCACTTGAATGTAGTGTGTGTGGTGGGAAGGTATTCACGAGAGACAATAAGACACTTGGTCAATATGTAGATAATATAATAGACGGTGTTAAAGCCAATAACTGGTATGATGCATCTGATTACAAATACAAATCAATGAAAGCACCTGAAGGCGTAAACATAGACAAGATACCATCAATGGGGTTCACTAACTGTACTGTTGCCAATGCCCTCAGGCGTGTCATAAACACAGTGTTTAATTATGGATTGTGGTTTGAATATAAAGACAATGGAAACTCTAAACGTATTATATATGGTAAATATCGTAGAGACATCTATCCAAACATGTATCCTACGCCTATAAGCGTGTCAATGATAGAAAAAAGTACAAAGCACAACATTGATGGTGTCATTGTATATGGTGATACAAACAAGCAATATGCTGCAGTAGGATCAATTGGTAAAAACAAAAAACTTGTAATATATAGATATAATCAGTGTAATTCTATCGAAGAACTGCGTGCAGTTGCACAACGTATATGGGATGACAGGAGAGAACCACAGACAAGGTTCGAGATAACATTCCCTGCACAATACTTCGAAATACACGAAGGTGACAGGATACACATATATGACACTCAGTCTGGTCTTGTATATAACGAAGATGGTTACTTAGTCAAGGATGTCACAATCACAAACACGAAGATAGTTGTAGGTATTGGATCAGCAAAGACAACCGTGTTTGAAATACTCAATGACAGGCTGTCTACAATAGACGGCAGCATGATGTCATTTAATACTGAAGAGTTTGACACGGGGTGGATTAACTTATCTGCAAGTTCATCACCAGAAAACTGGGGCAACATAGCGTCTGCTGAATTTACTATCAAAGGTGAAACATTCTTTGGTAACTTCATATTGTCACCTGTATGTGGTGCAGAGCAGATAGAAGGTGCAAGTCCAAGCAGGGTATATGCTACACTTGCAGATGCACAGGAATACCACACAATAACACCAGATAGCCCAATGTACATGTCTGCAAAGGATTCATTCCTGCCATCGTGGTTCCCATGGACATGGAAATGGGTGGATATGGAAGCCACATACATATTTGATCCTGATACAACAGACGAAGGTGCAATGGTTGACTGGGATGTTGTATGGGGCTCAGAAGAACTTGGCGTGATAATGAGCGCAAGCAATGGAATGATTGTAGACTCTGGTGGAACTATACCATCATCAGCAGTCTACAGCACAGTCATACACAGGTGGTATGTCAATGGGGCAACTAATGTTCCATACTCATATCCAGTGTTCATAGCACAATGCCACGAAGGAACTGATAGTGTCACACTGAAAGATATACGTGCACGTGTTGCTGTGTTCTGGGAATCAGACACTGGTAGTGGGTATGCACCTGTAGAAACAACGGCTGCATCATGTGAGATCGAGATGCGTGTCAAGTATACAGACACGGATTATACAAAATGGATACCAATCTACAAGACAGAAAACCCAGGTCTATACATTGGCAAAGAGTATGACATGGAAGGCTATATTCCTAACTCCCAGTTTAAAACTGGCAAGCACCTGATCGAGTTCCACATGAAGGGCACGGGTAAAGCATCTGTCAGAGTATATGGAAGATACTCGTCATTTGATGAAAAGACAGAAATAATATTATGATTAATAGTTGAGGTATAACATGAGAGATGGAATGAACATAACAGACAAGATTTCGCTGGTTGTATATGACACAGACAAGAACATTGTTGACAAGCGTGTCACGTATGATAATACCAGCTTTTGGCACAGATTGATGAAAATAATCGGCATCAGAAACAAGTTTGCCAATGACCTTGTAACAAGTGCAGGTGTTGCTGACCTTGTTCAGTTAATACTTGACAGGTACAACTACATGTCAGTTGGTACTGGTGTGACTGCTCCAGAAGTAACTGATACACAGTTGGAAAGCGAAGTTCTTACACGTGCTACATGTACCAAGTCTGTTACTACAACATTCTATACAAATGATACTGTAGTATTTAGTGGTGAGTTCACACCGTCATACGACGTGACTATATCAGAATGTGGCATACATCTTAATAGCACGCCTTCAGGCGATATCATGTTTGCACGTGAGACATTTGTGCCTGTAGAATTACAAGCCGGATATACGACCATGATTTCATGGCAGATTATACTTACGAGGTGACAGATATATGGCAATTCAAACAGTAAATGACTGTGCTACACTTGCAGCAAGTAATGCAACAACTATTGGTCCAAGCTCGTCTAATACATCATGGATCATACACAACATATATATACCACGTGGTCAAACTGTTAAAGTTGAATATGGTGATGGAACAAACTGGGTCCATGTAGACACGATAATTAGCAGTATGCTTGGATATTACTTCCATGTTAGTTATACACACAGGTTACGCCTGACAAATATGGGCAGTTCGAGTATCGTGTATGGCTATGATGGTGTGGTGGTGACATGATATGGTACAAGTAAGGGCAACAAAGAGTGTCATAAGTGAACAGTCTAGTGTATTAGAACAGACAAACCCTATATTTCCACGTGGCACTATTGTTGTTGAATATGACACCAAAAAATGCAAGATAAGTGACGGTATCACACCCTGGGCATCATTACCATATATAGGTTCGGACTCGTCAATGTATGTACAGGCTCCATCTGGTGGTGTAACTGAACGTGCCGTTGCAATATTCACTGACAGTTCAGGCAGGTATATCGATCAGTCTTCACCACCAGTCACTGTTGATGAATATGGTAATGTCAACATTTTAGCTGGAAGGACATACAACATTGAGGGTTCACCTCATACACACAATGCGCTGATAGATGAAAACACAGGGTATACAGCAGCATTTGGAATAGCATACACTGATGGTATAGCATACCTTGAGTTACGTAGTGGAGCAACGGGTCTTGATCCATCAATACGTGTAACTGGTTCATCGAATGATATAGGGATTAACATTGTGACAAAAGGTAGTGGTAATATCAAGTTTAATGGCACAAGTGTATCTTCCTTGTTTACATCACCGAGCCATAACCACACAGGAGGAAATGGTGCTGCAATCACAGAAAGTGCCATGTCTCTATCAGATGTCACTACCCTCAATGTGAGCACATCTAGTCATGGGTTCTGTCCAAAGGCTCCGGATGACACAACAAAGTTCCTTCGTGGTGATGGAACATGGAATACGGTAGATGCAGATACCCTTGATGGTCAGCATGCCACTGCATTTGCATCATCAGGACATAACCACGATAGTGTGTATCTTTCAATTACAGGCACAGCATTAGATTCAGACAAACTTGACGGGCAGCACGCTTCAGCCTTTGCCGCAGCATCCCATACACATTCGGGTTCAGAAATTACATCAGCAGTTTCAAATGCAGTAAATGCAGATACCCTTGATGGTCAGCATGCTACTGAATTTGCCTCATCTGGACACAACCACGACTCGTCATATGCGCCGATTGCTAAAGGCGTTACAAATGGTGATTCCCATGACCATGTTGGGGGTGATGGAAACGCCATCACCGAATCGGCGTTATCTCTATCTGACGTAACCACATATGACGTGAGCACGTCAAGGCACGGATTCTGTCCTAAG
>Ga0116145_1000763_pt1 | contig 35446 bp, 29 predicted proteins | sample AD_JPNHG1_MetaG_FD_89747 | JGI IMG/M metagenome (GOLD analysis project Ga0116145, IMG submission 89747) | Active sludge microbial communities of municipal wastewater-treating anaerobic digesters from Japan - AD_JPNHG1_MetaG | ecosystem: Engineered > Bioreactor > Anaerobic > Digestate | place... | reverse complement strand
TGTAAACAAGCACAAATAAGAAAAAATCCATTCCATCCTTCCTTTACAAAAGGAAGGGGGAAATAAGAAAAAAATCGAAAAATGCAAAATTTCCTTTGTCACTGTTTCTCTTCGCTGAGGAGAAAAGATAAGTAAGGGGGAAAATAGTTGATCGTTCAGTTTGCCTTTTTCACTTTTTATTTTTAGATTGAGATTTAAAAGAAAATACTACACTGGGCTAATTCAATAAAAAAATACGGCGCAGATGGGGATTCAACAAAAGACCTTAAAAGACAAACTTGGCTATATTGAAGGATTAATGTGGATAGGTCTGCTCGGATGGAGAAGCACAGAAGTAGATATATCAAAGATGAAAAGACGCGTGAGGGTTATTTCACAAAGGATTTCTGAAAGGAAATGGGAAAAAGATTAACCCGTCTGATAGAAATCAGACAGAATGACGTTGAATGTTATCAACAACTCAGCGAATTTCTTCCTGAGAAAATTTTTGATGTTCATGCGCACATCTGGAGATTATCCGATTACCAAAAATCAATGAATCCTGATTCGAGATTTGTTAGCTGGCCATCACGGGTTGCTTCTGAAAACCCTGTTGAACATCTGATAGAAACGTACAAGGTTCTACTACCTGATAAAAATGTGATACCATTGATGTTTCCAAATATTCCTTCAGGAAATAATCTTGATAACATCAATGATTATGCAGAAATCTGTTCAAAAAAAACTGGATATCCTTCTTTGATTTTCAGTAGTCCTTACTGGAGTGCAGAAGATCTTGAAAGACGCGTTCAAAAAGGTGGATTTCTTGGTGCTAAAAGTTATATGAGTATGCTACCCGAAAACATACCCGCAAATTCAATAAGAATTTTTGATTATTTTCCACGTCATCAACTCGAAATTCATGATAAACACGGATGGATTGTTATGCTTCATATACCAAAAGATGGAAGATTAAAAGACCCCGAAAATTTAAAAGACCTACTTGAGATAGATGAAAGATATCAAAATATTCAGTTAATTGTTGCTCATGTTGGAAGGGCATATTGTGATGAAGATGCAGGAAACGCTTTTGAGATATTGAAAAAAACAAAAAGAATTATGTTTGATATCAGTGCGAATACAAATGAAAATATTTTCTTCAGATTGATTGATTGTGTTGGTCCTGATAGAATTCTCTTTGGTTCTGATATGCCAATCACAAGAATGAGGATGAAAAGAATCACAAAAAACGCAGTATATGTGAACCTTGTTCCAGCAGGCCTATATGGTGATGTATCAGGAGATAAACATATGCAGGAAGTTAAGGGAAAAGATGCAGAAAAACTCACTTTTTTTCTCTATGAAGAAATTTTTGCATTCAAAAGAGCATGTGAAAGGCATTCTCTCGGGAAAAACGAAATTAAAAAAATATTTTGTGATAATGCTGAAAGAATTATAAAAAAAGCACGTAATAAACAAAAGGAGAGATATGATTAATATAAAAAATCCATATGATCTAAAAAATGGCTTCTGGATTAAAGGAAATCTTCATACTCACTCAACAAGAAGCGATGGTACTTTAAGTCCGCAGGATGTTATTGATGCATATGCAAAACTCGGATATGGTTTTCTCGCATTTTCTGATCATGATGTTATTATCACTGAAAATGATTATAAAAAACTGAACAATAATGGACTTGTTCTTATCTCAGGAACAGAAATATCTGCGGATGGCCCGCATCTTCTGTATATAGATTGCGAAAAGGATATTATCCCATCACCACAAAGACAGGAGGTTTTCAACAGGATAAACGAAATTTTCAAGCAAACAGGTCATGGTTTTGCTGTTGTAAATCATCCTAACTGGCAGAGTCAATTTGATCATTGTACCATAGAACAAATGACAGAATGGGTAGGATATTTAGGAATGGAAATATATAATGGAACAATCTGCAGACTGGATGGAAGTCCTTATGCATTGAATAAATGGGATATTCTTCTTTCTCTCGGCAAGAAAATCTGGGGATTTGCAAATGATGATTCCCATAGACAGGGGGAGATTGGTATTGGATGGAATGTTGTATTTACCAGGGAAAAATCATCTCAGGCAATTGTGGATGCAATCATAAAAGGTAATTTTTATTGCTCAACAGGGGTTGTTATTAAAGATATAAGATGTAATGGCGAAAGAGTATATCTTGAAACAGAGAACGCAAAAAAAATTGCTGCTGTTTGCAATGTTGGAAGAAGATTTTCTGTTAGTTATAGCAGTTCAATCGAGGTTGAAATTCCAGTTAATACAAAATATGTAAGGTTTGAATGCTGGGGAGAAGCAGAACAAATGGCATGGACTCAACCAATTTTTATATCAGTTGAAAAAACATTCCCTGAAGAAGATTATCTCTCTCAATGGTTAATATCAGATCTTCTCGACATTGAATCCCTCGATAAGGCATCCCCATCCGATGCAATAAAATTTGCACGGGTTCCTATATCCTGCCAGCCCGCAGGAACTGCCCTTTCTGGATTTGTGGATACAAGAGAAAAAACAAACCTTCAAAAAGGAATAGTTTATCTTGTTTCTGAGGTTAATTTTGAAAAACAAGGAAAGGCACTACTTTCACTCGGATACGATGGACCAATAAGGGTTTGGATTAATGGGAAGGAGGTCTTCTATGGTCCTGGTACAAATCCAGCGATAAAAGACCAGACAAAGGTATATACAAATGTTCAGAAGGGAAAGAATCAGATAGTCATTGCTTTTGATACCAATGGAGGCAAGGCATGGGGGATATTCTGTAAAATAAAACAGGTTATGTGAGAAATTTTTTTATCTTCTCCCATTCATCTTTCAGCGATACAATAAGATTAAAAACAGGAAGCCCTTCTTTTGAATCAGGATCACAGACAAAATATCCTGATCTTTCAAACTGGAATCTATCTCCTGGTTTAACATCTTTTAAGGAAGGTTCTGCCTTGCATCTTTTTATAGAAATAGATTCTGGATTCAGGTTAATCGTAAAATCACTCCCCTCGGGAAAATCCATAGGATTTTTATTAAGAAACAACCTGCCATAAAGCCGGGATTCAATATCAATACAGTGATATGCTGAAACCCAGTGTAGTGTAACCTTTGATTTTCTTCCATCTGGTGCATCTCCACCTCTGGTTGCAGGGTCATAGGTACATCTGACCTCTATAATCCGTCCACTATCATCCTTTACAACACCAGTGCATTTAACAAAGTAAGCATACCGAAGCCGAACCTCCCTTCCAGGAGCAAGCCGATAGAATTTTTCTTTTGGCGATTCCATAAAATCATCCTCATCAATGTACAAAACCTTTGAAAAAGGAATCTTCCGGGTGCCGTCATCGGGATTTTCTGGATTGTTTATAGCAGTAAGTTGTTCTGTTTCTTCCTCTGGATAGTTTTCAATCACAAGTTTCAATGGCTTCAAAACAACCATCCTCCTCTGGCTGGTTTTATTGAGATTTTCTCTAACAAAGTGTTCGAGAAGTTCAATATCAATAATGCTATCAGTTTTTGCAACCCCGATTCTATCACAAAATTTTCTTATTGCTTCTGGTGGATATCCGGCTCTTCTCATCCCAGCGAGTGTGGGCATACGGGGATCATCCCAGCCATTTACGATGCCTTTTTTTACAATCTCGCCAAGATATCTTTTACTCATTATTGTATAGGTCATATTCAAACGGGCGAATTCAATCTGCCTTGGATGATATATATCGAGTTGATCTAAAAACCAGTCATATAAAGGTCTGTGATTTTCATATTCAAGACTGCATAATGAGTGTGTTATTTTTTCTATTGAATCCTCAAGTCCATGCGCCCAATCATAGGTTGGGTATATAAACCATTTTCCCCCTGTCCTGTGGTGGCGGACTTTTTTAATAATCCTGTACATTACAGGATCTCTCATATTCAGGTTTGAAGACGTCATATCTATCTTTGCTCTAAGAGTTTTCGAACCTTCAGGAAACTCACCCTGTTTCATTTTTTCAAAAAGAAGGAGATTTTCTTCAATGGTTCTATTTCTGTAAGGACTTTCTTTACCTGGTTCAGTAAGAGTTCCACGATACTGTTTTATTTCCTGGGGGGTAAGATCGCATACATATGCCTTCCCCTTTTTTATTAATTGAACAGCATATTCATACATCTGCTCGAAATAGTCAGAAGCAAAAAATAGACGATCTTCCCAGTCATATCCAAGCCATTTTATATCCTGTTTTATTGCCTCAACATACTCATATTCCTCTTTTGTGGGGTTTGTGTCATCAAATCTCAGATTGCATTTACCATTAAACTGTTTTGCAATATCGAAATTCAAACATATCGCCTTTGCGTGGCCAATATGAAGATAGCCATTCGGTTCTGGAGGAAATCTTGTGTGAACCCTTCCGCCAAATCTGTCACTTTCTATATCCTGTTTGATAAATTCTCTTATAAAATCAGATGGTTTTTCAGAATTATTATGGTTTTCCATTGTAAAATTGGGTAAGAAGCATACTTTGTTAGGGAATATTATATGGTTTTATATTGTTTTGGTCAAATAGATATTATTGAAAAAGTGTCAACAAAATTTTCTCTTCAGGGACAAAAATTTTTATTTTTGAGGTTATTCAAGATTTATATATTTTCTGTAGATTTCAAATGCAATATCCTTATTCTTTACAAAAGCATCAACAATCTTAGGGTCAAAATCCTTACCTGAAAGATTGATTATGTGCTGGATTGTTGATTCAAATGATTGTGCTTCCTTATAGGTTCTTTTCGAACTAATGGCATCAAACACATCCGCAAGGGATGCAATACGCCCATAAAGGGGAATTGCAGTTCCTTTGATGCCATAAGGGTATCCAGTACCATCAAATTTCTCATGGTGATAAAGAGCAATCAGATATGCTGCCTGAAGGATGAATGAATCAGAACCTTCAAGCATTTTTGCGCCGATGATTGTATGCTGTCTTATGATTTGTTTTTCATCCTCTGTAAGAGATGATGGTTTTAGCAGAACACTATCAGGAATCGCAATTTTTCCAAGATCATGTAGAGGTACAGCGGACTTAATAAGATCAACCTCAATCTGTGGTAGATTAATTCCTGATGCTATTAAGGCACAGTATTCACTTACCCGTGAAATGTGAGCACCTGTTTCGCGGTCCCTATATTCTACAGCAGCAGCAAGCCGCATAATCATCTCGAGCTGGCTTTTCTTTAACACATCATTGAGTTGTGTATTAAAAAGCGCGATGACAATCTGAAGGCAGAATGAAGCAATCCATTGATAATCATTGTTTGTAAAGAATCTCATAGAAGATATAGCACCAGGTTTTTTGTTAGAGAAAAAACCATATATCTTCATCGTGGGCTCTTCAAGAATCTGTAAAATCAAGCAGTTTGAAATTCCATAATTTTTCAGTTCAGGAGGAATGTTTTTATTCATCATTTTTACCTTTTCCGAACTAAGTATACTTACTGCTATCGACAATACCTCTGTGCCAATGGTTAAATCCTTATTAGCCACAAGTATCGTTGGTTTTTCCGTTGATCTGTCAACACTGAATATAACCCCCTCAGATATTCCGAGAAGAGAGGTGATGGTTTTAAGGGTTAACAGAGGAGTTTTGTTGAAAAAATCATTCTGAAGAGCAGGCAGGTATGCTCTTTTCTGTTCTCCTATCCCGTGTATCTCATGCGGCTTAAGAGCAACCGCAATCTCTCTTTGTGTTGATTCCAGAATAGAAAGCAATTCCTGTCCCCTTGAAATCTCGGTTCTTGCTTCAAAAAAGTTCATTATAACAAAACCAATATATGAAAGTGTACCCGAAAATAAAGCTGGTACAGGGTCAAAAAAAATATCGTTTTTCCTGAAGAGAATCAGTGTTGCTGAAATTATTGCTAAAACAATAAAAACAAATGAGTTGGTTCCGCGCCAGAAAGAAGATAAAAAGTTCAAAGATAATATGCATACTGCCAGAAGTGTTATCAAAAGTGCAAACACTGGATCTATTGTTGAAATATATCTATTGGAAAAAACAGTATATAGTGCCTGCATCTGCACGATTGCACCAAATTCAACTCCCATGGGTGTTGGAATCAAATCAGCATTCTTTGAACCTATAATGGTGTGTCCTATGATTACTACCTTATCCTTAAAAATATCTGGCTGTATTTTACCTGTAAGAACATCCTCCATGGGATAAACCATATCTGCAAGAGTTTCGGGTTTCAAGAATCTAATATTAAAACAGGCATCCCTTTTGTTAATGGGGATTATTCCCTTTGCTTTTTTCTGAAATGTAAATATACTGGTACTAATGGGTTTATCTCTGTGATAAACGCTGAACGCCCTGATTGCTATATGAGGATGTGCTACACCTTTATAATAAATGAATGCCGGGCATTTTCTGACAATGGTATCAGAATCAGGAAAAACATTTATATGACCTGTATATTTTACTGCTGACTGAAAATACTGGTAGTTCTCATTAAGAAGGTCAACTGTGTATCCAAATTCTCTTTTTTGTTCTTTTGAGATCCTGTATGGAGTAAAAACAGGAAGAATAATCTTATCAGAATGTTTAATCATGGAATTTCGCAAATACATATCTGATTTCTTTGATTGAGGAGATGGGAAAAAAATATCTGAAACAATAATCTTTGATTTGCTGAGAAGCTCAATCAATTTTGCGTAGTCATCCCTTCCTGGATCATGTCCTGTTTGAGATGAAAATCTTTCTGTGGCTGATACCAGCATAACAGGAACATTCTCATCAATCTGAACAGGGGTTGTTCTGATAAGAAAGTCATATACAAGAAGGGTAAACCTATCAAGGAGATTTATTGAATAAAACAGCGCTACAAGTATAAATAGGCAGACTGCAATCAGAGCAGTCCATTTTCTTCGCATTTGCGTATGATTAAAATATCTTTATCTTAATACGCTTCACTGGCTTGAGGGGCACACTTTTTGTTTTATTTGATTCATTGGTAGCAACCGATTGACATAACACGGTTAATGAGAGGTTTTCCCCACTGGACACAGATACTTTCACGCCATCGCTTCTATCTTCGCAGTTTACTACTCCATTGTTTACAGAAACAGTGGTTGTTGATTGATTACTTGTACTGTCATAAGCATTGCTAACTGTAAACTTCGTACCGCTAACCCCAGCAATAAGTGCAGGGGTTACAACCTCAAACCTCGAATCACCACTATGTGTAACAGTAAGAGAACCCACGGATTCTTCAGGAACAAATATTACACTGTAATTTTTATTATCAGGGGTAATAAATGAACCACAAAGCCCTACTTTTACTGTGCTATCAGCAACCACAGTTGTTCCATCAACAAACCTATATGTTCCACCAGTATTTACATCTCCTGGCATTATTTTTATATTATTTCTCGTAACAGGATTATTTGCCATAATGTTTGCTGAGTAAGAAAGGAATGCACCAATTCCTTTTGTTCCATTAAAATGCCTGGGGCAAAAAAGATAAATCTTACCAGTATCCTCATCATTAAAAGAGCGGTTTACATAGAAATTTCCATAACTATTTTTGCTAGGAAGATCTACTTCTGTGAGATTTTTATCATTGGGGCATTTAAAAATATACTTTTCTTTAACATAATCCGGGAAAAGAGCATAAATCTGATTTGGACTGCTTTTCCAATCAGCCTGATAATTTTCAATTGCCATCGAAATCTGTTTAAGGTTGTTCAGGCATATCATTGACTTTGAGATTTCCTTTGACCTTGAAAAAAGACCGAGAATCATTACTGCCAGAGATATTACAATAAACCCAATAATAATAATTTCCAGAAGGCTGAATCCTTTTTCTTTTTTATTCATACTTCCTCCTTTTTTGAGTTATTCTCCTGGTTCTGGGGCATTATTTGAAAACAGTCCTCGAGTTCTTTTAGAGCCATGTTTAAACTCGGGTCCTGCACCTGAGTTTTATTCCATATCTCAAGAACTCTTTTACTTGTATTGATAAGATTAAAGTGTAGCACACTAAAATTTTTAAGTTCTGTCATCACATCACCCATGCTATCGCCCTTTCTCAACGTTAATATCGGCTTTCTACCTTCTTGAAGATCTTTTAGTGCCTGAGTTATTCTATATGCGGGCCCTGCAATTCTATGTGAAAGAATAAGCATTCCGAGACACGCAAGTATAGCAAGGAATATTGTGAGAAGTGTAATTCTAATTGCGAATGTTTTGAATGTAACATCAAAAATCCTGATGAGATTCTTTTGATCACCCACTGCAAGATAGTTTACAAGCATTGACCAGACACTATTGAACGTTGATATACTGATGAAGATACTTGTTAACACGAGGAATACAAATACATACAGTACTGTTTTTAATTGAATTTCCCGATTAATCCATAGTTTTCTTCTTCCCATAAATTTCCTGTTTAACCTTCTATAATGATTCTACCTCATTATATCTTTTTGTCAATCTTTTATATGAGGGGTAATCTTTTCAAGAAGACCTTCTTTTCCGACTGCACCAATGATTTTTTCTTCTATTTTTCCGTTTTTGAAGAGGATAAACGTGGGTATGGAAAAAATCTGAAATCTTGCTGCTATATCCGGATTGTCATCAACATTAAGTTTTGCTACAACAATCTTTCCTTCAAGATCCTTTGCAATCCCTTCCACAATAGGCGCCATCATTCTACATGGTCCACACCAGTCAGCATAAAAATCAACAAGCATAAGAAAATTTCCATTTAATGCTTCATCAAAGTTTTCTTTATTAAGTATTAGCATTCTATCCTCCTTGTTAGATTATATTTAGATGTTTATCTTATATCAAAGATTCGCGCGCATATTCGCTTTAAAAGTTTCCAGTATCCAGAATCCAGATTTCCGTTCAACTCCATTCTTAAAAATGGGCACTCTAACCTCTTACTATTTCGCAAAGAGGAATGTAATGCACGTAAAAATATTCAGCATACCTATTTTCTCTGTGCTCTTATTGCACAAGAAAACAATAAGGATCCTCTTTGAGGTAATCTCCATAAATACAATATGCAAATGCTCTACATCCTTTACAGTTTTTTATTTTACAACTGCCACATAATCCTTTGAGATCCTTTTTTTTGATATTTCTTAGAGGATTGGTTTCCCATATTTTTTCAAATGACTGGGAAAGTATATTTCCTATGTTTAGGGCAAACCTTCTGCATGGAAAAACACTTCCATCATGCATTATGGCGCAACCGGTTTTCCCCACTACGCAGGGAGCACCAAACATCTGCCAGTTTTTTTCTCCCTTCTTAATCTTAAAAGCCTTATACTGCAATACAAGGTTCAGGTCCTCAGAAGAAAACCCACACCTTTCAAGTAATTCTATTATCGTGTTTTTCCACGTTTGTTTTGAGAGTATAAACTTGGACAGTTGTCTACCTTTACCCATAGGGAAAAATCTCTCGAGAATAAATCCGTCAAATCCATACTTTTCAACAAGTTCAAATAATCCTGAAACCTGATTTGAATTGTTTTCCATCATAGTGAACATTAAAATCTTTTCGCCTTTGAAATAAGATACCAGTTTGAGAATATCAAGAAATTTATCATAAGGAAACTTCCTTATATATTCAAAAAATTCTTTTTCGGAACCTTCGCAGGAAATCTTTATTGTTTTTAGCTTGGAAAACGAGGAAATTTTCTTAACAATGTCCCTTTCAAGTAGTGTTCCATTTGTAATGATGCCAAATTTTTCAATACTATCATTTTTTTCAAGCATCTCGCATATATTCCAGAAATCAGGATGAAGCAAAGGTTCTCCTCCTGTAATATCTATTGTAGTGTGTTTGTTTGTTTTTTTAAGAAACTGTGTAAGATTAGCCAAAACTTTTTTAATTTGAGCACCCTCAAGCATATTTTCTGGGTTGAAGGAATCCTGATAACAATGTTTACATCTAAGATTGCATGCTTCTATTATATGCCACTGAATATGAAACCTGGTGATTTTTTTCATTGTTTAATTCTAACCCAATACTGGAAATTGTGCGAATATTTATTTTACAAGTCAGGTCTGTTTTGTTAAAATAGCAATCGTCAAGAATTTTCATGATGGAGGACATATGAAAAATTATGCTCTTGGGCTTGATTATGGAACAAACTCAGTAAGAGCAGTTGTTATTAATCTTTCCAATGGCAGGGAGGTTGTTCAACTTATTGAAAACTATCCTTCTGGAAGAAATGGAATTATCACTGATCCTGAAAATCCCCACCTTGCAAGACAGAATCCAGCAGATTACATATACTGCCTTAAAAATATTGGCAAAAAACTCCAGAGAATTTTAAGGAGAAAAGGAATTCACTCAGAAAATATTATTGGAATTGGTGTTGATACAACAGGCAGCACTCCAATTCCTGTTGATGAAAATCTTGTACCTCTTTGTTTCAAGAGGGAGTTCAGAACAAACAAGAATGCCATGGCATGGCTATGGAAAGACCATGTGTCTGCTGATGAAGCAGAAGAAATAACAAACCTTGCAAGAAAAATCAGGCCTCAATACCTTTCGAAGATAGGAGGCGTTTATTCTTCAGAGTGGTTTTTTTCAAAGATTCTTCACCTTTCGAGAACAGACAAAAAAGTTTTTCAGGCAAGTGCAAGTTTTGTTGAACTTGCTGATTTTATTCCAGCAATGCTTGTTGGTTGCAAAAAACCATCTGATGTTATCAGAAGTATTTGTGCTGCTGGACATAAAGCAATGTATAACCAGCAATGGGGAGGATTACCAGATGAAGAATTCCTTGTTATGTTAAATCCTGCATTCAAAGGTTTGAGAGCAAAACTTTATGAAAAAGCATACCCTGCTGGTACAAAAGTAGGAGGTCTTTCAAAATACTGGGCTGATAAACTCGGGCTTGTTGAAGGAACAGCAGTTAGCGTGGGTGCCTTTGATGCTCATATGGGTGCAGTTGGTGCAGGTATTGATGAAAATATCCTTGTGAAGATTATGGGTACATCAACCTGTGATATTATGATTTTCCCAAAAGATAAAAACATTCCTGATATTCCCGGACTTTGCGGAATTGTTCCTGATTCTGTTATTCCTGGATTTATTGGATTGGAAGCCGGACAATCTGCTGTTGGAGACATCTTCTACTGGTTTTTGAAAACATTCTTACCTGAAAAAAGAAGAAATGTTTATAACTATTATACACGTCTTGCAAGAAATATTAAGCCAGGAGCATCCGGATTATTGGCACTTGACTGGCATAATGGCAACAGAACAATTCTTGTTGATCAAAAACTTACAGGACTGATTCTCGGATTTACCCTGGGCACAAAGCCCGAGGAAGTATACAGGGCTCTTATTGAAGCAACTGGATTTGGCGCAAGAATCATCATTGAACGCATTGAAGAATACGGGGTTAATGTAGAGTCAATTGTTGCCTGTGGTGGATTGCCTGATAAAAATCCTCTCCTGATGCAGATTTATGCTGATATTACAGGAAAGGAAATAAAAATATCTGCTTCAGAACAAACATGCGCTGTTGGAGCAGCCATTTTTGGTGCGATTGCTGCGGGAAAGGAAAAATCCGGATTTGAAAATGTTCGGGAAGCCCAGAAAAAAATCTGTCGTTTTAAAATAATAAAATATAAACCAGTTCAAACAAATCATTCTGTATATAACCAGATTTATAGACATTACAAAAAACTTCATGATATATTCGGAACTCCCCAATATAAAGAAAATCTTTACGATGTTATGAAGGATTTACTGAAAATTCGTTTAAGCATAAGGGATTAATGGAAGAGGGCTATGGATTATTTCATTGACTATGGATGTTCTTTTATCCAAACACAGGGGCCTGAAAATGCTGTTAGATTTTTGGTAGAGTCGAGGATGGAAATCCTTGATATGAAAAAGAAATCCATTGTTTTCTACCAGGCGGCTTCATGTAAAAGCGAAAACACCTTTGCGAAAAAAAACCTGTTTATGGAAGATAATTATAATTTTATTCCTGTCTTTGAGGAAACCAACAAGATTATTATCTTTCGTTCTTATGTCCCCTGGAGGGAAAAATATGTTTCAATAGATGATAAAAACAGCAATACCTTTCGTGTATGGGGAAAGCCAGAGTTTTTACTTAAAAAATTAGAAGAAGTTACACTTCTCGAAAACAACAAGATGATAATTAATGCCACACACAAAGGATTTATACTTATTGGCAGGACTGAAATACTTGATGGAAAAACAGGTCTTAAAGTCATTATTGAATATCCTGTAAAGACAATGAATACAAACATTGAAAAACAGGCGTACCAGGTTGATACAGGTCCTGTGCTCTATCCTCTTCTCGAAGAAAGAAAGATATCCATTGCCTATATTGCTTTTAATGCAGAAGGTTTCTGTGATTTTGTGATTGAACAACCTACCCGTATAAAAGATAATGTTGTAGTTCCTCATTTTTCTGGTATTATAAAGAATGTACGGTGCAAAAATCTATTGTATGCAATAAAGCCATAGGAGAAAGAATGAAGGGTTTTTATGTTGAAGATATTCAGCATATCATATATAAAGACACATTATATTATTCCCATAATCCCTGTATTGTAAGATTAAAAGACAAAAGTATCCTCTTTTCATTTAGAAGGGCTCCTCAGAGAAAGCCATACTCATCTCATATTGATAGTGAAACGGTAGAATTCTTATGACATATGGCTATAGAAGACCTCCATATAGGGTCAAAGGTTGCATTAGTGAGGATAACGGTAATTCCTGGGATATTAAAAATGAGATTATTATTTGTCCTGACGGTGAACACGGACCCCAGTTCAATACAGGTGGAAGATGATACTATTATGACATCTTTTTACACCCATACCTGTAAACTTACCGATAAGGAAAACCCAGGACTTTTTACTCATAGCCATGGAACAAGATATATTGTTTTTGTAAGGTTTAATGTCTAACACAGGAGAAATATGAAAAATCAAGAACAAAAAAGAAAACTTCTTTATAATCTTCTCGGAAAGTTACCCGATAGGAAAAGATCTGTTTCAGGCAAGGCATTTTACACACAAAACTGTGATGGATATCTGCTTGAGCATATTGTTCTGGACCTTAATGGAATCGAAGAAGTATCAGCATATCTCGCAAAACCAGCAATTGAAAAAGAAAAATTTCCGGTAATAGTGTTCAATCATGCACACGGAGGTAAATATGAACTCGGGAAAGATGAAATCTTATTAAAGAAAAGTGCTCTCGGTGGGAAATCATGGGCAGATATTTTAACCTCTTCTGGTTTTGCAGTTTTTTCAATTGACTGCTGGAACTTTGGAGATAGAAGCGGCAGAGATGAAACAGCATTATTTAAGGAACTTATCTGGAAAGGTTTCGTTTTATGGGGATTAATGGTTTATGACACAATAAAGGCAATTGACTATCTTGAAACAAGGGTGGATATAGATACAAAAAAACTCGGAATGATGGGTGTGTCTATGGGTAGCACAATGAGCTGGTGGGTTTCAGCACTTGATGTAAGGGTATGTGCATGCGTTGATATCTGTTGTCTGACTGATTTTGAATCCCTGATAGAAACAGGCAGGTTGAATGGACATGGAATATATTATTATGTCCCAGGACTTCTTGAACACTTTAATACAGCGGATATTAACGCTCTTATTGCCCCAAGACCACATCTTGCTCTAGAAGGTGAGTATGACACTCTTACACCTGCAAAGGGATTGGACAAAATAGACCTTATCCTGAAGAAGATCTACGCTGATTGTGGAGCACCTGATAACTGGACAATGAAGAGATATCATGTAGGACATCGACTTACATCTAATATGGCGTATGAAACAATACAATTCTTCAAAAAATATTTACTCACTTAAGTCAAAATATAAAGAATATTCTTTATCCTGTTTTGAATGCGCACATAACAATAAAATAACCTATAAGTAAAACAATACCAAGTGGAACACCGAATTTTGCCCATTCCTTGCTCGATATATTGAGTTTACTTGCTGATATTATGTTTGGAATATTTCCAGGGATAAGAATTCCCCCTGAAATTAAAAGCCCCATAAGGGCAAATTGAATCTGATCAATCCGCATCTTCGGACTTATTTCAGCAGAAGCAAGTGTTGCATTGTCGAGAATCGCTGAAACAGTATTTATCCAGTAAAGGGCAATATCTCCGAGAGGAACAATATACATGTCAATCACTGGCTTAAATCCAGAACCAAGAAAAAGAAGAGCCATAACAAACAGATATACCTTCCCAGACCTTACTAAAATATCCTTTGTACCCTCTTCAACAAGTTGTTTAGATTGGAGTGTGCCAATTTTCGGCTGCTGTGCCCTTACAAAAGCGCCAAAAATACCGAGAATCACCACTGCAGGAATAATATAAAACCATAGATGTCTGAACAAAAAGAAAAAATCAGCATGGTATGGTTCTCCCCTTAGTCTTGCCACTGCTATTGTTGAAAGTGGCTCGCCCACAGGAGTTAAAGCAGCACCAATGCCTATTGCAAAACAGGTAATGATTGTCATCCTTATCTCAAATTTTCTATCGAGGGGTAGTACACTTATTATCTCAGTGAGAACTATTGCTGCAATAATTGCTGTGATTATACTTGAAATAAGTCCGAGGATAACGATAAACAAAAAGGTAAATATATGAGAACCAAGAATTCCCTCACTTTTTATAATACCAGATGTAATTGGCTGTCTGAATCTTTTGAAAAGAAATCCTGCGATAAGAACAGCAAGGGTAATCTTGATTGGTTCAATAAGCCCTTCTTTTATGAGATGCAGAGACCACACCTTTTCGGGTCCAAAAAAATGTGAAATAGAGGCAGAAATAATTCCCATAATAAACAAAAATATCTCAAGGTTTTTCTCTACCTTATGCACAGTTAAAGGAAGCAAAAGAACAATCAGGATAATAATAATCTGATATACTATAAACATTGTATTTTCCTTTATTCCCACAAAAGGACATTTTCAAACTTCACCGGTGGCATTGGATTCTTAAAAGATGGAATATCTCCTTGTTTCGCCCACCATAAAGCAGTTCCTTCTTTTAATAACCATATGACTGTCCTGACAGTATATTCTGATTGAGGACATCCAGGGCTGTATATCTCACCATTACCACAAACATTACCCCTTTCAGGGTCTCTGAACTGAATAAACCTTCTCATTGTTTCGAGTGTTGGATTTTTCTTCGCCTCATCAAGAAGTTCATTCATAAGTTGCCTGCGGCTATCCTGTTTCTTCCAGTAAATCTCATCACAACTTCCTGGCTTCAAATTTCTTGCTTTTATTGATGCCTGCCTTCTATCATTAAGATAAGCATTCATTTCAGGATGTTCTGCTGTCATCGCAGTAATAAAACCAAACCCATCCTTTGACCACCTTACACCGATTCTACAGGCACTTTTCTCAATCATTGCACAGTTTTTTTCTCTATCAACAATAATACAATTGCTCGGCCCCCAGAATTGATTATATCTTTCGAGAATTTCAACTGCTTCCTTTGCATTTTTACAGTATCTTGCAACAATCTTGAATACAGGGGCTGGAAAAATTTCCTCTGGTTCTTCATCAAGAAATATTCCTGATGAAACACTGCCAATGATAAGATGCTCATTTAATGCTGGCCATTCTGGTTGTCCAAAGGGTTCTTCAGGACTTGTATCAAGGTTATTAGCAAGAAGAGGACCATGGTCGCTTTCTGGGAAAAAGATATAACTACATCGTGCACTTTGAGGTTTTACCTCCATATTTCCAATTTTTCCTGTACATATCATCCTGTGATAGAAATTCATCCCATTTGTATAAACAGCAGTAAGTCCATCATCAAATCCAGCACCATCTCTGATACCCTTCCATTCAGCAGAAATAAGTTCCTTCATTCCACGAAGCTCAGGATATTTCTTAAAATTCACAGGTGTATTTAACCTCTTTTGACTATACTGCAAAACAAGATTTATAATTTCGGATTCTTCCCTATCAGGTATATGATTTTTCAGCATATTAAGAAAAAGAGCACTCATTTTTTGAAGAAAATCCCTGTTTTCTGCTGCCCACTTTTTTGCTTCATTGTACCAATTTTCCTGTGTCCACATATTTACCTCTGAATTTTATGTACCTGAAATGAATCCTTAAAATAAATACCTTTGTTATGGTTTAATTCTTAGAATATGGGTAAAAAGTTTACCTTCCATTGATTTCACCCATAATTTTTTTGAATATATATGTTACCTCTTTATTGTTTTTTTTCAAGAGATAATCTCGAGAGAACCTCTACATTTAAGCATTCATAAGCAACAACCTGCATAATACCACTGGGTGCAAGGATTCTTATTGGAAGCCCTTCAACCCATACGCAGGCATCACCAAATGAATATCCCATATCTATATAAACAAGGACATTTTTCGGTATCTTCCAATCCTGATGTTCAAGTACATCATTTTCTGCACTTATAAGGATAATTTTCTGTTTTTTCCTTTCAAAAATTGCACTTGATTCAGGTTCTATACCTGTGTAACCAAGTCGTACAATAAGCGCACCATCAGGAGTATTTTTAATATAGTTTTCAACCTGTTGCTGAACATTACTGTGAAAATCAACATTTATTGCCCATTTTGCATCTTCATACTTTCCAACATATGTCCATGGCATATGCCCCATAGAGGCGATATAAACCTTTTCTCTTTTTTTAATTTCTTGTGAAATCAAACCAACTGCTTTTTCAATATTTGGCATCTGAGTATTTTCAAATTTTCTTACATGATATCTGATTCCATCAAGATATGCCCTTGCAAGATAGCCCTCTGGGATTGGTGCAACAGGATATTCATCCATAAACTGTTTTTTATAAAGGTACTTATCTCCCCACTGCGGACCATCATTATACAAATATGCTTTCCACATTGCAGGGGTATGTCCCTTTCTTGTGATTGCAGAAAAAATCTCTGCTGTTAAAACCCATCCATTCAGGGCATTAACAAGATAATTAAGCCGACCTGCCTTTGAACCATCTGAAAACTGAATACACCTGTCATCTTCTCCTGTGCCTGTATCAAACCATACATCACACATCTTTACCTGTTCAGCAAGTTCAGGAAGATCTTTTGGACCAAAACCAATAATGTATCCGCCTCTTTCTTTGAATGATTTCATCCTTGAAACTTCATTCTTAACAGTTGGCTTTGCCCCCCAGCCAATAATAGATACATCCAGTTTTCTTTCCTCAGGACTTCTTTCTTTCTTAAAAGGTCTATCAAAACCAGCATTAACAAACCCACCACTACGACCCCAGAGTTCATCCTGAAGACCTTGATAAACAATCGGATAAAAACCAATCAATCCCCCATTCATATGCCTTTCTGCAACAATTTCCGCAACTTTTGTAATCTCAGAAAGATTTGATTCAACCCTGTCACAGGCATCAAGAACAGCCCTACAGTATTGTTTTGCAGCAAACCCTGGATCAGACACCTTAAGTGTTTTTTCAGGAACCTTAAACTGGTCTATTCTCAAAAGGGTAAATGGGTATAGAATAGTTGCGTAAAGCGTTCCATCCCGTGTTGCAATCATTGCCATATGGGCATAAAGAGGGGTAAGTGTTCCATCTGGAAGTTTGTGAAATCCATGTGTAAATGGCTTTGGTTTACCATCAGCGCCAGGACTAAAATCAAAGTAATCAGGATTTTTAACTGTAATAACCCCGAGGTCTTCCATACTTTTTTTCTTTGGGTCATACCTTATAAGGTGATGAAGATATCCAGATCCAAAGCCAGTGTTATTGTCAATGCGCCATAAACAATAAATCTTTCCATCAGGATGAATACACAGGGAACCTCGTGAATCAGGATTTTTACCCTGAATCATTTTACCGAGATTCTTTGCTTTTACTGTTTTACCTGAACTTGAAAGGTCTATTTCATATAATTCTGGATAACTTATCATTGTCATGTATGCAGTCTTCTTATTACCTGAAAGTACCCAGCAGCATATAGCATAGCCATTACCCTGAGGTTTCTTAAAGATCTTTTTAGAAACAGTTATTGGCCTAACAACCAGAGTGTCTGTTGAAGGATCGTATGTTGCTATCTTAAAATCTTTTGTTATTGCATGTGCTCTACCCTGTACATCAATCAATGTTGTTGCATAGGGTAATAATATTGGACCAAGTTCCCTGTATTGTTTTGTTTTTCTGTCATAAATAACCCAGTGTTGATCCTCGCAGGTGACAACATAAATAAGGTTTCTTTCTTCATCTGCAACAACATCTATAACACCCTGACCTGGATATGGCATCCCGAGACATTCTGGTTTCTGGGTGCCAGGATCATAAACCATTACAAACCCACCAGGATATTCTGATGTATCTCCTTTGGATTTATATCCCTGTTTACTTCCAACATAAATTCTTCCACTGGGTGCAACAAAATTTCTTGTATGTATCTTTGACTGGGCAGCATAGCCAGTTGCATTGATACCACATACCTTATGGGTATCAATCACAATCTTTTGTTTTTCTGTATAAGGATCAAACTCAACAAGATATGAGTTTTCATTATATTTTGCTGTTCCAATATAAATCTTCCCATCAATACCCTCACAAAGAGAAAAATATCCTGATTCATTGTTATGGGTGCCTGGCAAGATATGGTATGCCTTGCCGGGTATATACTTAAAAGGTACAGGGTTTTGACTATTTGCGCTGAAAAGAAATCCCACAAAAATAAATAACCCCGTAAACAAAATTTTTATTTTTCTTTGCATATTCTCTCCTTTTTCAGTGTACAATATTTTTATCGCTGTTTTTCCCTTTAATAGTTTGTTTTTGTATTTGCCAGGTCTTAAGGGTATATGATAGCATAAGTAAAATAAATCAAGCAGCTAATAAAAAGGAGAACACAATGAGCGAAAAACTCTCGTGGGGAATTATTGGTACAGGTAATATTGCTAAAACATTTGCCAATGGTGTTATAAGGTCAAAAACAGGAAAACTTGTTGCGATTGCAAGCAGGGATAAAACTAAAGCAGAGAAGTTTGCAGAGGACTTTAATATTCCACAGGCATATGGAAAATACGAAGATCTTCTCGCTGATAGCAACGTGCAGGCAGTATATATTGCAACGCCTCATCCAATGCATGCTGAATGGGCAATAAAAGCAGCAGAAGCAAAAAAACACATTCTTTGCGAAAAACCTCTCGGTATAAACCACGCAGAGGCAATGGCAATAATTGAATCAGCAATTGAAAATAATGTGTTTTTGATGGAAGCATTTATGTATAGATGTCATCCTCAAACAAAAAAACTTATTGAGATACTCAGGGAAAACATCATTGGAGATATAAAGGTAATACAGGCAACATTTAGTTTCCAGGCACAATTCAACCCTAAAAGTCGACTTTTCAACAATGACCTCGGTGGAGGTGGAATACTTGATGTTGGTTGTTATTGTACATCTATGTCGCGGCTTATTGCAGGGGTAGCTTGCGGGAAAGAAATTGCGGAACCAATTGAACTCAAAGGATGCGGACATATCGGAGAAACAGGTGTTGATGAATGGGCAATCGGAAGTATTAGATTTCCACAGGATATAGTTGCACAAATCTCATGTGGAGTGGCTGTTGCACAGGAAAATGTTGTGCGTATCTTTGGAACAAAAGGGTATATCTTTATTCCATCCCCCTGGGTAGTTAGTCGCGAAGGAGGAGAATCGAATATTATTGTTCAAATCTACGGGGAACAATCTCCGAGAAAAATCAGTATAAAAACAGATAACTGGCTTTATTCAATTGAAGCAGATACTGTTGCTGAAAACATAGAAAATCGCCAGGCAAAATTTCCTGCGATGACATTTGAAGATACTCTCGGTAATATGAAGGCACTTGATATGTGGAGACAGAGCATTGGACTTGTTTATGAAAAAGAAAAACCAGAAAAAATGCCTTTTACTGTTTCTGGAAGAAAACTCCAGCCAGGAAGAAAATCCTGTATGAAATACGGTGAAATTAAAGGCCTTGATAAAAAAATTTCCAGAGTTATTATGGGCGCAGATAATCAAACAACATTCCCTCACGCTGCTGTAATGTTTGATGATTTTGTTGAAAGGGGTGGAAATAGTTTTGATACTGCATTTATATACGCTGGTGGACTATGTGAGAAAATCCTTGGTGATTGGGTAAAATCAAGGAATATCAGAAAAGATATTATCATAATTGGAAAAGGTGCACATACCCCATATTGCACACCAGAATATCTAACAAAACAGTTATTAATAAGTTTACAACGTATGCAGACCGACTATATTGATATTTATCTTCTTCATAGAGATAATCCTGATATTTCTGTTGGAGAATTTATTGATGTTTTGAATGAACATAAAAAAGCAGGAAGAATAAAGATTTTTGGTGCCTCAAACTGGACACTCAAAAGAGTTGATCAGGCAAATGAATATGCAAAGAAAACAGGCCTTGAAGGGTTTTCTGTTGTAAGCAACAATTTTTCTCTTGCAAGAATGATTCGCCCTGTATGGGCTGGGGTTGTTTCAAGCACAGATAAAGAATCAAGGCAGTGGTTTGAAAAAAACAAAATGCCACTTATTGCCTGGTCGAGTCAGGCAAGAGGATTTTTTACTGGAAGATATAGCCCTGAAGATAAATCAGACCCCACAATGGTAGAATGCTGGTATAGCGATGATAATTTTATGCGCCTTGAAAGAGTAAAACAACTTGCAGAAAAACTTGGAGTTGAACCAACTGCCGTTGCCCTTGCTTATGTCCTGTGTCAAAAATTTCCAACTTTTGCACTAATTGGTCCAAGGTCCCTTAGTGAAACAAGAACATCTTTGAAGGCACTCGAGATTGAATTAACAGAACAACAGATTAAATGGTTAAATCTTGAGGAATAGATATTTGATATTATTTAAATGAAGATCCACCAAAGTAAGAGAAATTTCAAATAGAATCTATAATGAGATAATTCTTTGAATTGACAATAGATGAAGAGATGTGATAAAGTTTTATGGTTAACATCAATAAAACCAATACCATGACTGGTAGATATATAATTCAATGGATGCCTAAAAAAGGAACCTAAAAGAACAGATGAAAATCAGCAGATTCATATGATTACTTCTATGAAAAAATTAAGTTTTCTCGGTTTTTTTCTTCTATTTTTTGTTAATTTTTGTTTTGGGTTTATCATTGAAATAAAGTTAAAAAACCCTTCTGATACTCCTGTAAGTTGTTCTGTTTCTCTTGTCCGTTCATATACTGATGAGTATGGCAATTGGTGGCCAAATTTTGGTTATATTTCAAAACAGGGCATTATAAAACAAAAACCAGGCATTGAAGATTTTATACAGCCGGGTTTTGAATCAAACTGGATAAAACTCCCTGCAGATGGAAGGATTCTTGTATGCACACAAATCAGCGAAAAACCTGTATCCTGGGCACTGGATATAAAAATTACTGATAAGGAAAATATTATTTCAAGGTCTTTTACCATTCCTGAAAATAAAACAACTGAATATATCTATCTTTATACTGTGCCTGTTTCTCCTGGACCAGCAAAGATCGAGATTCTTTCTGCAGAAGAGGTTGTTGACAGAAATCTCAATACTGTTATTAACACTGCAAAAGAAAGAAATGTCCTGCCGCAGAAAATCGCAATATATACTGACTGCCCTCTAAAAACATCTGATTCTCAAGATTTTAGAAGGAAACAATATAATTTTTTAAAAAATCTTGGGATAAATGGACTTATGTACTCTGAATCTGGCATCTTCCCTGAGATAATTGAAAATGGTTTTTTGTATATCAGGGGATGGGGAGCATCTATTGGAGAGGATGATTATTATAAAAAACCAGAAGAAATAATTGATTCTCTTCAGAATTCAGCGCTTAGTGCCTCTGGAGTTTTTGAACGCTATAATGTTGAAAAGTATGTCAGAAACCTGAAATTAGGAGATGAAATTTCATCAGGTCTCCTGCAGGATTATCTTGCAAAAGGTGAACAAACAAGATTAGAGGTTATCAATTACCTTGAAAACAAAAAAATTCCAGTTTCTGACTTAAATGTTTCTTCATACAGGGATATTGAACTAAAACCAGCATCTATAATAAGAATAGAAAATCCTGGTTTATTTTACTGGGTAAACCGTGTAAGGATGGAGAGAATAAACAACCTCTGGAAGTATGCGAAATTAGCAAACAAAAAATATATGCCATATTCGTGGGGTAGCCCAAACTGGCCTGTTGGCGGATATCTTGATGGTGGGTATGAGGGACAGGGATGGGACCTGTGGCATTTTTACAGGAATGAAAACCTTGATGGAATATGGGGCGAGGACTGGCCAGGGTACGAGGTATGGTTGCGTGGTGGAAATGCTTTTCTTATTGATATGATGAGGTGTCAGGGTCGTAATATCCCAATGGGGATATACAATGTTGTTGAATCAAACTATTCACCTGTTTATGCAGGATATAAATTTTATGAAGAATTAATCAGGGGAATAACTGAATTTTTCTGGTATAGTTATGGGTGTTTACGTGGAAATGAATCCAATCCCTGGGAAATAAAAACTGATATTGTACAAGAGATAGCATTGCTTAATCGAGACGCTGGTGAATCTGAGAAATACCTGTTAAATACAGAATTAGAACCAGCATCTATTGGGATTATCTGGACACCTGCACAGGAAATATGGAATCCTGAATATCATAATGAAATTGTGGCTCTTTATTATATATTGCTTCATTCAAATTACAATGTTGACTTTATCTCAAGTTATGATGTGGATGCTGGAGAATTGAAAAAGTATAAACTTCTTTATTTGCCATTTAATTATATCGAAAAAAACACATGGGAAAAAATCAAACAATGGGTTGAAGATGGTGGATTTCTTGTAATTGAAGGTGGATATCTAAAGGATGAATGCAACAGAAATATAAACCTCGGACTATGGATTAAAGGGTTTTCTTCAAAAAATATTGAAAGAAAACAGACAGTTGGACGGCTTCCATTAGAACTGCCAAAACAGGAATTACTGGATACCACACAACCAGTTTCTTTTCCTGTTGTATGCTCAAAACAAAACCTGTCTTTACCCGAAAAAGGAATTTGTCTTCTTAAATATAAAGATGGTAGTCCTGCAGCAATACAGGTTGATAAAGGTAAGGGAACAGTTAGAATTACAGGATTTTATCAGGGTATTTCATACGTGTGGGACCAGGAAAACAGGGATAAAGCAAAATGGGGAGATGTTTTACTGTATCATAGTTTTTCTCCTGAATTAAGAAACTTTTCGGTTGAGCCAGCAAAGATTGTTAAAATCAACAAGGTTTGTAATATTAATGATAATCTTGTTGTGGCAAGAAAAAGAACAGGGAAAAACATTGAGTGTATAGCAATTTTTGACTATGGTTTTGGAACAGATAAACCAGTACAACCAGTATGGGATGAGATAGGAAACAAAACAGTAAAAATTGAAATAAGGGACGCAAAAAATATAAAATGTTTGCGTGGTTCATTAAAGAAAGAAAAAGATTCTTTGTATACTATTTCATTCAAAGGCATCGCAATGATACTGGTTGATAGGTAATATAAAAAGAACATTCCAACATGGAGGGATTATGAAAAAGATTTTCTTTTTATGTTTTTTGTTATCTCTTGCTGTATCAATTACTCAGGCAAAGGTATCTCTTATTACAAAAGATATCACAATCTATCCTGAAAAAGATACAGGAAAGATTGCAAGGATTGTATTCAATACAGATACACCAGGTGCATATCTTTTTCTTATCAAAGATGAAAAAGGAAAAATTATTCGCGGTCTCTCAACAGGAAAAATAGAAGCAGGTCAGCATTATGTTGATTGGAATGGTAAAGATTATACAGACAGTATCGTACCTGAAGGCACCTATAATGTTTCTATCATAAACAATATCTCGTTGAAGATTGATGAAACTTTTGGACACAAAGGAAGGATAGGGCTCGAGACAATTGAGATAAAAGTATCGGATCCTGAAAAAATTATCTGCAAAGTCCCAGGTGAAATAAAAAGGGTTTTTATCAATGATAATGAGTGTTATAAGGTTGATAGTTTTGAGATTTCTGGTCCAAATTACACATTTAAGGATGGTATAGTTCAGGTCAATCCTGCATCAGGAGTAAAAAAGTCAGACACAATAAAGATTGAGTATTATTATCCGTGTTTTCTTGAAGATCCCTGGGATCTTGATATTGACGCAAATGGAGATATTTACGCGATTATAAGATGGCAAACAGAAACAATGAAAAATTCTGCTGGAAATCTAATTAAGATTTCTTCTGATGGAAATAAGGTTATTGATGATTTTGCAGTTAAGGGGAAGATAGGGAATTTTAATGGAAGGGTACACCTGCAGGTTGTTGTCAGTGATAATGAAAACCGTATATATATTTGTGGTTCTCATGACAGTGGTCATGGAACAGGGGTTTTTTCCTTAAAAACAGGTGCATTTCTTTATTCAATTGGTGGATGGTTTGATAGTTCAAACCCTAAAACAACATATCACCCAGCAGGAATATGTCTTGGCCCAGAAAATAAGATATACATCAGGGGTGGTACTGGAGGAAATGTATCTGCCTATGATAGGACAAAAGAAAAAGATAAGGGATTTTTATATAATATGCCCGCTGTAAAAAGGCATTCAGGTTATCCTCCTCTTGTAGATAATTATTTTGGTCCATCAATGGAATCAAGTTTTCCCTCTGATAGTTTTTATATAACAACGTATGGTTCAGATATCTGTAAAATAAAGGATACAGGAAAGGAGTTTGTTGAACTTTATTATACAGGTATTAATGGAGCACCTGTGGGAATATCATATGATGAGAATACAGGTCTAATATACGCGGCTCTTCGTACTCTTTCAGGTAAGATTGCTGTTGTTCATGATAATGGGTTTTCTATAAATGAGATGTATATTATTAATGATCCTGAACTTGGTCCAACCCATACAGTAAAACAAAAAGGAAATTATTTGTATGTTGTCGAAGATGGTATTGCTCCTGGAGGAAGGATTCTTGAAGCAATGGAAAAATCAAACATCAAACCTTATGGGAAAAATAGAATCAGTAGATATCTCATTGATTTTGAACAAGAACAACAAACCTGTTCAGTTACAGTAAAAAAATAATAGATTAGTTTTTTAGTATACTGCCTTTCAGATTAAAATTTCTGTAAACAAGGGATTAAAGTGAACATAATACTTATAGTATTTGATTCTTTAAGAAAAGATTGTATTAATGCCTATGGAAAACCTTTCTGGGGAAAACTTTTTACTCCGCATTTTGATAGTTTTTTTGAAGAATCAATAATCTTTACTTCTGCATTTCCAGAGTCATTACCAACCCTTCCTGCCCGTCGCGCATTATACACAGGCAGACGTGTTTATCCTTTTTTCAATGGAGACATAAAACTAAAAGGAGATTTTGTTGGTGCTGCTGGCTGGGGACCAATCCCAGAAGACCAACCAACCATATCGGAACTTCTTAGAGAAACAGGATATCGCACTGCCCTTATATCAGATGTTTATCATATGTTCAAGCCATCAAAAAATTTCTGGAGAGGCTTTGATCAGTGGACATTCTTAAGAGGGCAGGAAACAGATCCTGCCCGTTCTGGCCCGAGATTAACCCAAAAAGAAATTGATTACTGGTTGCCAAAACATCTTCAGAATGAAGGAAGTATCAAATTTATCCAGCAGTGTATAATGAATATGCATGATAGATGGCAGGAAGAGGAGTTCTTTGCGCCGAGGGTTCTTCGCGAAGCATCAAAATGGCTTACTCAAAATTATGATGCAGAAAAATTCTTCCTTGTTGTTGAATCCTTTGATCCACACGAACCATGGCTTGTCCCATCTTATTACAGAAAAATGTATCTGCAGGAAGATGGGCAAGAACAAATTAAGTCTGGATATTCTGAGGAACAATTGGGCAAATACCTATTGCGACGCACCCAGGCAAACTACAGTGGAGAAGTTAGTATGTGCGATAGATGGTTTGGTTATTTTATGGAGACAATGCGGGTAATGGGGCTTCTTGAGAATACAATTGTCATACTTACTGCTGATCATGGCCATTCAATAGGAGACAGGGGATATATGGGTAAACGTGGTTATCCATCTATGCCCGAGGTATATGAAATACCATTGATGATAAGAATGCCAGGTGCAAAATATAAAGGTAAAACAAGTGATGTTATTGTTCAACATCATGATATCTCCTGTGAAATCCTGAACCTTGCAAAAGTAAAGGATAAACCTGATATTGATGGAAAACCATTTATTGAAGGTGCGCTTAAAGGGAAAAAAATTAGAGAACATGCAACAGTTGGCTGGGGAGCAAACCCAACTGTTATTACAGATGACTGGTGGTTAAACTTCAAGATGGATATGACAGGAGCCCTTCTGTACAGAAGAAAAGGAAAAGATGCATTCAAAACAAACCATGCGCAAAAACACCCTGAAATTGTAAAGAAACTTATGAAAATTGCGATTGAAGATGCTGGAGGGAATTTTCCTGAATGGCTTGTTGAACTGGCAAAAAAACAGCAGGATGCACCTGGTTGTAGTGAACTTGCTTCAAGGGGAAAAGTTTCCTGAAAAACCTCCTGGAATTACCTTTCAAGAAAATGGAAATCAAATTTTCTGCAATATTCAATGGATGTAAAGTAATTTAATCTTTTATTGATTTATACTATCGGGGGGATTAAAATGTTTAAGTATATATATGGACCTGTTGGTTCCTGGAGGTTAGGTAGTTCACTTGGTATTGACCTATTATCTATGGAGGAAAAGGTATGTAGCTTTGATTGTGTGTATTGTCAGGTTGGAAAAACAGGAGTTTTTTCGTGCAAAAGAGAAGTTTTTGTACAAACTGAAGATATAATAAAAGAGATTGAACAATTGCCTGATGTTAAGATTGACTATTACACATTCTCAGGCAGGGGAGAACCAACCCTTGCAAAAAATATCAAAGAAGTTGCTCAGTGGATAAAAGATAAAAAAAATGGCAGATGTGCTCTTTTAACGAATAGTTCAACAATCACAGACAAATCATTAACTGATGATTTATTAAACCTGGACTTGATTTCGTTTAAGATTGATGCAGCAACCCAGGAGACATTTGAAAAAATAAATAAACCCTGCTGCAATATAAAATTAAACAATATCATCAAAGGTATTACTGAATTCAGAAAAATATATACTGGTTTATTTACAATTCAGGTAATGGTTATTAAGGAAAACATCCAGGAAATTGAGAAAATTGCCAGTATATGCAGGGATTTAGACCCTGATATTGTTTATCTTAACACACCTCTTCGAGATTCCCCTGTAAAACCACTTACTGAAAAGGAATTTTCAGAGGTTATTGTTACCTTTAAGGATATTCCATATTCATCTGTTTTTGAGGCAGAAAGAAAACAGGTTCAGCCAATAAGCCGTGCTGATACAATCAAAAGAAGAGGAAAAAAGATATGATACAGGAAAATATCGAGAAAATAAGAAAGATTGTTCCAAAAGATATCACAATTGTTGCTGCAACAAAAACGCGCTCAGTCGATGAAATCAAACAGGCAATTACCTGCGGCATAACTGATATCGGAGAAAACTATATTCAGGAGGCAGAAAAAAAGTTTAATGATATCAAAAGAATTGTAAAATGGCATCTTATAGGTCACCTGCAGAAAAATAAGGTAAAGAAAGCAGTTAAGATATTTGATATCATTGAAACAGTTGATTCCTTTGAAATTGCAAAAGAAATCTCAAAACACACTGAGAAAGGATTTCCTGTTCTTATTGAAATAAACAGCGCCAGAGAACAACAAAAATCAGGAGTATATCCTGAGAATCTCGAGCAAGTCCTTGTAAATATCTCCACACTTTCAAACATTTCTGTTCTTGGGCTTATGACAATGGGGCCAGTTGTTGAGAATCCCGAAGAAATAAGACCCTATTTTCGTCTTACAAAACAACTTTTTGATTTTACCAAAAAACTAAACCTTCCTAATGTTGAAATGAAAATCCTTTCTATGGGAATGAGTAACTCATGGCAGGTTGCCATAGAAGAAGGTGCAACCTGCATCAGGATTGGCACGGCTATATTTGGCCCGAGAACATGAAAAATAACTTTGCGAAAATTCTCACTGCATACCAGGAAAAAGCCGTCTTTTACAGACAACTGGGTATCATGCTTCGTTCGGGTATCCCAATTGCTTCAGCGCTCAGACAGATGCAGTCATACACAAACCTTAATGAAATAATCAATATCCTGGTGACTTATGTGGAACAAGGCGATCTGTTATCAGATGCCATGAAGAAAACATACACCTTTAGCAAAATGGAGATTGCTTCTATCTCTGCTGGTGAAAAATCCGGGAATTTACCCGAGGTGGCAGGACGTCTTGCAGGTTATTTTGAGACACTTCAGAATGTAAAAAATAAACTTATCTCTGGTATGATATACCCGGCAATTCTTCTCCACGCAGCAATCATTATTCCAGCAATTCCTCTTATTTTTACAAAATCTATTTTTGCTTTTTTTATCAGGATTTTACCCCCATTTATTATCATCTATGGCGCAGGATTTGCAATTTTTTTTGTAAAAAAAACACTTTCAAAACCAGAGATGATAAAGATAAGAGATGCTCTTGCTTTGAAACTACCAGCAGGATTTGGAAAACTTTTTACAAAAATTTCAGTTGTAAGATTTCTTCAAGCATTTAACTGTCTTTATTCAGCGGGTATATCTCTTATTGATTCCATCAGAATTTCAGCAGAAAGTTCAGGGAATAAGGTAATCGAAGAAGAATTACTCAAGGCGATACCTATTGTTCAGGAGGGGAAAAACCTTTCCTATGCTTTTGCAAGGAATCCCTATCTACCCGGTATTGTTATTGATATGTTTTCTACTGGAGAAATAAGCGGAAATCTTGATGAAACCCTCGAAAAAGCCGCATGGCATCTTCAACAAGAAGTAGATCTTGCTGTTGAGGCAATTTTGAAAATAGTTCCTGTGGTTGTTTATCTTATTGTTGCCCTGTATGTTGCAATGATTATAATTTCTTTTTATGCTAATTATTTTTCTCAGATTAATTCTCTTCTTGAATAACAATGGAACACTGGAGAAAACACCTTTATACAATATGGCTCGCTGAAACTATTTCGTTGATTGGATTTTCTTTTTGCCTGACATTTATGCCTTATTATCTTCAAGAACTCGGAGTAAAAGATATTAAACAGGTCGCATTATGGACAGGACTTCTTCAAACAGTCGGGCCCTTAATGATGGTTATATCCGCTCCATTCTGGGGCATTCTTTCAGACCGTAAGGGAAGAAAAATAATGGTCGAAAGGGCAATGTTTTCTGGATTTGTGATACTTATACTGATGAGTTTCGCAAGAAATGTTCAACATCTGTTGATTTTAAGGATTCTTCAAGGATTTTTTACTGGAACATTTACCGCTGCTATAGTTCTTGCTGCGAGTCAGATGCCCAAAGAAAAATCTGGCTATGGACTTGGTTTAATGCAAACATCCTCTTTCATTGCATCTTCTGCAGGACCATTTCTTGGTGGAATTGCTTCTGATATATGGGGGTATAGGAATTCTTTCTTTTTTTCAGGTATTCTTGTTGGACTTGCCGGTTGTATGGTGATGTTTGGAGTACAGGAACAAAAGCAAATTGACAGAGAAACACAGCAAAACTCTGATAATGAAAAAACAAGGAATGATCTGTTTTTTTTGTTCATAATTCTCTTCCTATTTCAGTTTTCAATAACTCTTCTCTCGCCTGTTATAGCAATATTTATTCAAAAGATAACCCCTGAAGCAAGGAAAATTGCAACAATAGCGGGTTCAATAATAGCAATATCCGGCATTGCAAGTGTTTTCTCAGCAATTCTGGCAGGACATATGTCAGGAAAACATGACAATAGAATACTTCTTTCTGTGATGTTAATCATTTCTGGCATCTTTACAATGTTGGCAACCTTAAGTAAATCACCAGGACAATTAATGTTTCTAAGAATACTCTCCGGACTTTCTGCTGGTGGAATAATACCCATAATCAACACAAGTATACATCTTGGAACAAAAAAAACCGAACTCGGTAAAAATTTTGGGATTGCTGGGGGAATCTCTTCCCTTGGTTCTGGTTGTGGTCCAATTGTTGGTGGCGCGCTGGCTTCTGTTTTTTCTCTTGAGTTTACATTTATCTTTAGTGGGATGATGATGATTATAACAGGCGCAATATGTCCTGTTCTTCTTGAAAAAATAAAAGTGGATAAAGAGGGAAAAGGCATTCCTGAGATAACGGATTTATAAACAGAACGGGGTCAACTCTTGACTCTTGACAGATTTGCCTTACTCTGGTTATTAGCAACCGATGAACATCTGTTTTTTCCCTACATTCCATACCAATACTATAAACCAATCCTTCATATCTAATAACACTATATTCCCTTATTTCGTTGAAAGTCAATTATGAAGTTCTATTTAATCCTTTTGTAGTGTTTTTAAGTATTCTTTTTCTTCAGGGGTTTTATCTGGTTTTGTTCTGTAGTACTTTATCAGTGCTTCTTTTATGTATGGAGTGTAGGTTGATGTAGGGTATTTTTCTATTATTGTCCTAAATTCCCATATTTTTAGGCGTATAGGTAGGGTACATATGCGTTAACTATGTATCTCAACTTCTGCAGCATGTTTTATACTTGCTCACATTTTTTACGAATTGTTGCAGATGAATGCTTAGTGAATTACAATGTTATGGATATGAATAAATCAGGAGATACAATGGATATTGCTATTTTGATAGGAAATACAAATACGAAAATTGCACTTATCAATAAAGATTCAATCAAAAATGTTATTCTTTGCAGAACAGAGCATATTGATACTGCAATCAGAAAAAATCCAGAAATAAAAGATGGTTATTTCACAGTTTACATTGCATCAGTGGTTCCTGAAGCAACAGGGATTGTCAAAAAATATACTGGAAAGGTTAAGGAGATTACATGGAAAGATTTTCCTTTCAAGATTGATGTCAGACACCCGGAAAAGATAGGTATAGACAGATTGTTAAATGCTGCAGGGACAAGAAAATTGTTTAAAACTGCCTGCGTGGTTATTGATGCGGGTTCTGCAATAACTATTGACCTTGTTGATATATACGGAAATTTTAAGGGTGGGGTAATATTTCCAGGGCAAAGATTAATTATTGAATCATTAAAAAATCTTGCGCTTCTAAAGGATATAAAACCATCAAAAAAAACAAAATCAATCATAGGTAAAGATACATCAGAAGCAATAAATTCTGGTATTACATATGGGCTTTGTTTTCTTGTTGCAGGGTATATCAATGCTATAAAGAAAAAAAACAAAAAGGTTAAGGTTGTTTTTACAGGTGGAGGAGGAAAATTTTTGCAGGAGAATATAAAGACAGGTATCTACGAAAAACATCTTGGACTAAAAGGTTTACAGATGGTTGTCTATGGAAATTCATAAGATTGCAGGTAAAAATGTCTATTTTTTTGAAAGCGTTCGCAGCACAATGAATACCGCAAAAAAATTATGCGGTAAGGTTAAAGAGCCAGTTATTGTTTCTTATGTCCAGAGGTGTGGCCGCGGCAGGCAGGGAAGTAGATGGATTTCCAATCAGGGTGGTTTATGGTTATCTGTTGTATGGAATAATGTACCAAAGATAATCCTGAATTATCTTTTTATACTTGTAGCAAAGGCAACAGTAGACACGCTCGAAAGCATTGGAATAAAAGCAAAAATCAAGATTCCAAATGATATCCTGGTAGAAAACCATAAAATTGCAGGCATACTTATTGAAAATTCGGGAAACCGTGTTATAATAGGTATCGGAATAAACATTAACAACACCATAACCAAAGAAATGGGTGATGCTATAAGTTGTAAACAGGTTCTCGGAAAAGAGATTAACATCGAACTGTTTCTATCTTCTCTCCTTATTAACCTTGACTGTGTAAGACAGCAGTGTGGAAAAAACAATGATAAGATTTTAAGAGATATCAAAAGGTTTTTGATATAATGAGCCCGATAATCCTTTTTTTTCAATTAATTATTCTTTTTATTCTTGTGGGTCTTGCGGCATTTTTTTCTGCCTCTGAAACTGCATTTGTTTCGCTCGGGGCGTATCACATGAGGAAACTTGACAGAGAAGACCCAAAAGCAAAAAAACTTGAATTCTGGTTTAAGTATCCAAACAGAGTTCTCACAACAACCCTCGTTGGTAATACTATTGTTGAATCTCTATCATCAATTCTTGCTGCATCAATTGCATATCGTAGTTCAGGTAAAGTAAGTCTTGCTATTATGGCTTTTCTTGTTATGTTTTTCATACTTGTTTTTGGAGAAATAATCCCGAAAAATCTTGGAAAAAAATATGCTGAAAAATTTGTCATGTTTGCTATTTTGCCTATGAAGGTTTTTACTCTGATATTTGAACCCATAAACAGATTTTTGCTTGGTTTTGCCGAGGTTTTTTTGAATCTCTTCGGGGTTAATATTGACTCAATACTGCCTGTCCTGACAGAAGAAGATATAAAGGCAATGATATCTGCTGGAGAAGAGGAAGGCCTGATAGAAGAAGAAGAAAGGCAGATGATTCATAGTATTTTTGAGCTCGGAGACAGGATGGTTTCAGAGGTTATGATTCCAAGAGTAAATATTGTTGCAGTGGATGTTAATTCAACAATAAAAGAAGTTCTCAATCTTGTGGCTAAGGAGGGTTATTCGAGATACCCTGTTTACAGGGGTAATTTTGATACAATAGAGGGAGTAGTTTATCTTAAGGATATTATAGCGAAAGGATATGAATACAAAGACCTTCTTGTAAAGGATATCATGAGACCAGCGTACTTTGTTCCTGAAACAAAAAAGATTAATGATCTTATGAAAGAACTTCAAAGAAAACAGATTCAGATGGCGATTGTTGTTGATGAATATGGGGGAACCGCAGGACTTGTTACCATGGAAGATCTCGTAGAAGAGATTGTGGGAGAGATTTCAGACGAGTACAAACATGATTCGTATGACTATCAGCGTTTAAGCGATAATAGTTATCTTGTTAAAGGTTCAATGGAGGTTGAAAAAGCAAATGAATTGCTTGATCTTGACCTTTCAAAGGGTGAATTTGAAACAGTCGCTGGATTTATTCTCGAATATCTCGGACGACTTCCAAGGAAAGGGGAGAAATTTATCTATAAAGGAAAGGTTTTTATTGTTCACGAAATCTATGAGAATACGATAAAATGGATAAGAATAAGGCCACTTAAAGAGGAAAAGAAAAATGAGCCAGGATTCAATGAAGAATGAAAAAAAAGAAAAATTAGAATGGTGGAAATCTCAAGGGATTGAACCATACGGTAGAAGATTTAACAGAGAACCCATAGGGGGTCTTTCTACTGAAAGAAAGGATAGTGTTTCAATTGCAGGTAGAATTATGACAGTTCGCAGACATGGCAAAGCAGCATTCTGTGATCTTATGGACTGGAGCGGAAGGGTTCAGATTTATTTTAAGAAAGATATACTGGGGGAAGAGCAGTTTGAAAAATTTAAGAATCTTGATGTTGGGGACATTATCGGAGTAAAAGGGGAAATTTTTACCACCCATACAGGACAGTTGACTGTACTTGTAAAGGATTTTATTCTTCTCTCAAAGATTCTCGGAACACTTCCTGAAAAATGGCATGGTTTGAGGGATCTCGAGGTAAGGTTCAGACGAAGGTATCTTGATCTTATTGTTAATTCTGAAGCACAGAATGTTTTTGTTGCTCGAGTAAAAATAATCAACTACATAAGAAGTTTTTTAAGCGGACTTGGATTTATAGAGGTTGAAACTCCTATGATGCATCCTATCCCTGGTGGTGCCGAGGCAAAGCCATTTATTACCCATCATAATGCCCTTGATATGGATCTTTATTTGAGGATTGCACCAGAACTATATTTAAAGCGATTGCTTGTTGGTGGAATGGAAAAGGTTTATGAAATAAATCGTTCATTCAGAAATGAAGGTATTTCAACACTTCATAATCCTGAATTCACAATGCTCGAGTTATATTCAGCATACGGTGATTACAAGGAGATGATGGATCTTACAGAAAATCTTATCACAGGTATTGTTAAACAGGTTTTTAATGAAGATAAGATAAAATTTCAGGATACAGATATCAATTTTCAATCACCCTGGAAAAAAATTTACTGGGAGGATTGCTGGAAAAACCTTGGTATTGATAACTGGAGAGATATAAATAGTGTAAAACAGACATTATCAGAAAAACATATTGATACAGAAGGGAAAGAAACCCTTTTTGATCTTCTTGATTTACTTTTTAAGAGATGCATCGAGCCCACACTGATTAACCCGACCTTTGTTGTTAAATTTCCTGTTGAAACATCCCCTCTTGCAAAATCATGGCCAGATGATACATCAATGGTCGAAAGATTTGAACTTTTCATAGGTGGATTCGAGATTGCAAATGCTTATTCAGAACTTAATGATCCAGTTGAACAAAAAATCAGATTTGAAGAAGAACTGCAAAGACCAAGCGAAAGGCCAAAGGTTATAGATGATGATTATATAGAAGCACTTGAATATGGTATGCCACCTGCTGGCGGTCTCGGGATAGGGATTGATCGTCTTGTTATGATTCTTACAGGATGCTCCTCCATCAGGGATGTTATTCTTTTTCCGCTGCTTCGGCCTAAACAATGAGTTTTCAAACAATAAGGAATTCTTTTTTCCTTTTATCTTTTGCAACAATACTTTGTAGAATATTTGGTTTTGTCAGAGAGATTATAACTGCAAAGTTTTTTGGAACAACCGGAATCTACGATGCATTTCTGATTGCTTTTATGATTCCAAATTTTTTTCGTGGACTTCTTGCAGAAGGAGCATTAAGCACAGCATTTGTACCAGTCCTATCAGAACTAATCGCAAAAGGTGAAGACAGGCAGGAGATTCTTAAAATATCAGGGGCGGTTTTCACATTTTTTCTTATTGCTACAACATCTCTGTATATACTTGTCCTTATTCTAAGTACAGTGCTGCTACATTTTTTTACTCTTCCTTTGAAGATTGTTGAGATTGTTTCTTTTTTAAGGTTTACATTTCCATATCTTATCTTTGTTTCTCTTGCAGCATGGGCAATGGGTGTCTTAAATGTAAGACACAGATTTGTTCTGCCCGGGCTGAGTCCAATAGTTTTTGATTTCTGGTGGATAGTAAGTTTATTTTGTTTTACGGGTTTTTTTGGAGAATCTCTTAATTCGAGGATTTTTGGACTGATGATAGGGGTACTTATTGGAGGTGCAAGTCAATTTATATTTCAGGTTCCTCTTGTTTTATCTGT
>Ga0116145_1000760_pt1 | contig 35566 bp, 44 predicted proteins | sample AD_JPNHG1_MetaG_FD_89747 | JGI IMG/M metagenome (GOLD analysis project Ga0116145, IMG submission 89747) | Active sludge microbial communities of municipal wastewater-treating anaerobic digesters from Japan - AD_JPNHG1_MetaG | ecosystem: Engineered > Bioreactor > Anaerobic > Digestate | place... | reverse complement strand
CTGCTGAACTGGATTTTGGATGTCAATTCAGTCTTTCTATGATACCGAACCAACTTCTAAGAACCTCGATATAATCGCAAATGAACCAGAATACAATGTCCATAGGGGCATCACTTATTACTTAAACCGTCTTATGTCAAGTGCGGCAGCCCCTCCTGAGACTGCTCAAAGACTATGCTTGCGTTCATATCGGTTCCATTTGCGACGCTTCCTATATGGACCGAATAGTAGTAGCGCAAAAAAAAAACGTGAGCGGTTTTATAAGGCAAAGAATCATTTACCTTTAGCACAATAAATCCCTAGTATGAGCAACGATGATGATGGTCTTGCAGAATTGCTTCACCGCTTCGGCTTCACTGAGGATGAAGTAAGCCAGGTTGTCGATGAGCTGAATTCCTTCCGGGCGATCCCCGGCACTACCGTGGAGCGCTATGTGAATCGCATCATAAACACCCTTGACGATGAGGATAGACCTGCCTTCCTGAAGGGAATAATGGCCGGACTTACTATAAGAATAGCCGATGAGGCTCTTTATGAACCGGACTATGCCAAAGATGAAATGAAAATTGACATGGAGCTTCAAAGACTGAGGTTTGAAAGATAGCGATGGATGCTATGAAGGAGAAAAAGCATCTGCCAATATTCTGCGCAGAACAATCCTGTCTCCGGCCTTTGCCTTCCGGAATATCTCCAGCCCCCGGGTCACCCTTCCCAGGTGATTGACAGCCGAATAGGGCTGCGTTTTGCCGAAGAATATGCAGAACGCAGGGCCCGGCGACCAGTAGCAGATATCGCCCGCCTCGGCTGTGGGGGATGGATTCTCGTCTGTCATCTGCAGAGGCACATCGAAGTAGACCTCTTCGCCCCAGAGGCTGGCTGTTCCCTGCATGGGAAGAGCGGCATAGAACGCCTCCCCGATGGCGGGATTTCTCTCATCCAGCCTGGCTATGGCCTTTCCCTTTCCCGCAATTTCGATCTCAATCATCCTCATAATCACTTTCACCCCGCATGGCAAATATACTCATATCTGACCGGCCTGTCTGCATATAGACCGCCCGGACATATACCCCTTTGCTACTCCCAACGGGCGGATTCATCCCCTAACATCTTTACCGTCTCATCAGCCGGATGTGAAGCCGGTCCGAGTAGTTTACACCCAGGCGCAGCGCAAGGTCCCAGGCCTCCTTTGCCCCCTGCATGCCCTCCTCTGCACCGTAGGCCATTATCCAGACCCTCTCCTTTGCCAGACGATAACCGCCGATGATCTCCTCCAGAAGCTGTGCCGTCCAGCACCAGGGCTCTTTGCCCAGCACGAATTTCAGGTGGACATTCTCTTTTAGAGCCCAGTAGTCAAGATTGCAGTTCGACCCCCTCTTGGGGCTGACCACTGCATAATGAACATTTGCTAAAGTCTCTTCGGCAATGGGATTGGTTCCGTTGGTCTCGATGTCAACCTCCTTTCCTTGAGAATGAAGCAGAGATATCAGAGCAGTGAGCTCATCCATCTGCAGTGTGGGCTCTCCTCCGGTGATGACCGCCCTGGCTCCTCTGACCATATTCGCAACATCGCCCGCGGACAGGTCGTGCCCCTGCCGGAGGTTTGTGTCGCACCCCATGCAGCGGAGATTGCATCCTGCCAGCCTAACAAATGTGGCGGGCCGCCCCATGGCCGGGCCCTCGCCCTGAATGGAGCAAAAGACCTCAATCAAGTGCATCCGGCCGCCTTCCTCACTGCACCGCCAGCATCCTCTCGATCGCCTTCCTGGCCCGCGAGGCGACCCGCTCCGGCACCACAACCCGCGGCTCGCAGGTCTGCAGCGCCAGCCGCAACTTGGCCAGGTCAGTCTTCTTCATATTCTGGCAGATGGCGCTCTCGCTCAGCGGATAGAACTCTTTGTCGGGGTTCTCCTTTTTGAGCCGGTAGATCATGCCAGCCTCTGTGCCGATGATGAACTCACGGGCGGGGCTGGATTTGGCATGGCGGCACATTCCCGCAGTGCTGTAGACGTAGTCTGCCCGGTCGATCACCTCCGGCCGGCACTCCGGATGCACCAGAAGCTCGGCCTGGGGATGCTCAGCCCTGGCAGATTCGACCTGATCTATGGTGAAACAGTCGTGCACATAGCAGTAGCCATTCCAGGGTATGATCTCCTTGTCGGTATGGCGGGCCACGTAGGCCGCCAGGTTCCTGTCCGGCACAAATATGACCTTCTTCTCCGGAAGGGATCTGACCACCTGCACCCCGTTGGCCGATGTGCAGCAGATATCGCTCTCCGCCTTGATCTCCGCTGTGGAGTTGACATAGCATACCACTGTCGCACCGGGATGCAGAGCCTTAAGGCCCCGCAGCTCCTCCGGAGTGATCATCTGGGCCATGGGGCAGTAGGCCCCCTTCTCAGGCAAAACGACCCTCTTATTTGGAGAGAGTAAGGCCGCCGTCTCGGCCATGAAGTCCACACCGCAGAAGACGATGACAGGAGAGTCCAAGCGGGCAGCCGCGCGGGAGAGCTCCAGTGAGTCGCCCACCAGGTCGGCCACGTCCTGCACCTCGGGGATCTGGTAGTTATGTGCCAGGATGGTTGCCTGGCGCTCCTTCTTTAAAGCAAGAATATCATCTATCATAGCGATCGAATTGGCCTTCCTTTGAGTAGCTATTATTTCAATCTATTTAAATAGGTGTACTTAATAATATTATCATTATTTAGCGTTTTTCAGCTATTGCATCTCGTATGCCATCTGCCGGACGCGCTGCAAAGCGCAGACTGCATCCTCCATCTTGAAGTCCCTCTTCTCCCGCTCCAAAAACGCGCTGACAGCCTGCAGATCCTCATCCTCCACCAGACCCTTTGCAGCAGCCAGCATCCTCTCATAGCTTCTCTCCGGAAAATAGAGGCTGGAGGCGCAGTGCAGGAGCCTCTCCCTGGCGGCAGAGTCGATAACGCCATTCTGCCAGGCCAAATCCAGGTTGAAGCGAATATTGACCAGAGGCTCTGATTGGGGGGCAAATGTGAAGGGATCGAATGTAAGCGCCACCTCGTCATCCGAAACCAGCCTTCCGCTGCGATAGGCCTCGTATATCATGCCCACGCCCTCCATGCCGTAGGCATCCAGCTCAGAGGCGCGCAGCGCTCCCATGCTGGAGGCCCCGAGGACACGGGCTCCAGCCTCCAGAGCATAGAGTACCTCCTTATGAGCGACGGAGCAGTCCTGAAAGAACACTCCGTCTATGAGGCAGATGACCCTGGCTCCCTCACGGGCCGCCCTGTAGATGTCGCCCCTCTTTGCCGGCGGCCGGAAGTCAGCCTCCAGCATCTCCCTGGCCTTATCCAGAGAGAGGCTTGGCCCCAGGAAGACGACGATTTCTGCTGCGAGCAGCATCTCTGTACCTCCTGCCCACCCTCTCCGGGTCCACGCCCGCTATCTCCAGGCCGGGCACGATCACCCTCACCACGGGCAGGCCTATCTCCTCCCGTGTCAGGTCTACCACAATGGCCCTCTCCAGGCCGGCCTCTTCGAGCCTGCCCAGCATGTGCCGAATGTCCAGCAAGAAGTCGTCGCTATCAAAGGAGGGGATGGCGGAAAAGCTCTTTTCATCCGAGACCTCAAACCAGTGCTTGTTGATCCTCTTTGTCCTCTCGTAGCCGATCTGCCTGCGAAAGTCGGCGATGGTGGTGTCCTCCCTCGCTCCGTGAATCTGGGTGAGGCGGCTCTGCGCCACCTCTGTCAGAGCCCGCAGCACAGCCACCCTGGCACTTGTGTGGGTGCCCATGCCTGTTGTAAGCAGCGTTGGATCGCGCAGGCGCACATCGTCGGATGCGGCAGCACATGTGGCAACGCCGATGTCGCTGGTGATGTCCCTCAGATAGACAGCCACCTCTGCAGCTGCGAACCTGTCCAGCAGATCCCTGGCCCGGCCGTCGCCGATGTCGGTGATGAGCGGACCCATGCGGCGCGATGCCTCCACCAAAGCCCATGCATCCCTTTCGATGACCTCGGCCAGTCCGTGAAATACCGCCTCCTCAATGGTATTTCCTGATGCAAGGCCAGTGGTATTGGTGCGGAAGAGGCGCCTGTAGTCGGAAGAAAGGGGATGAAAGACGGCATTGGCAGGGACTAAAATCTCCTCATCGTTCATGATGTCCCAGCCCGCCGCCCAGGGTATCACGGCGTCCAATGCATCCGCCTGCGCCTCCTGAGGCAGGATAAGGTCGTGCGGGTCAAGGGCGCTGCCGTCCAGGCGTGAGAAGCTGGCCAGTTCCAGCTTTCTGTCCCGGACCTCTCCTGAGTAGCGCTCCAGCCCCTCCATAACCGCCGAAACCCTGGCCTCGATGGGCGTGGCCCCCTTGCCGTTATAGACGGAGACCGCCCCGCGGTCGGCCATGGGCCGGATGGATGAGAATACGGGAATTCCTATCCGGTCCAGGTTGGTTATGTCCGCCACCCTGGTGATGCCGGCGGCTGGCAGCTTTGCCTCTGCCAGCCTGAGCGTCTCCTCAGGGGCAAATGCCCGGTGCGTATCATCTTTGTACCTCTTCAAGCAGGATGAGAGCTTCATCAGTCAAGCCTTGCACGTCTATGGAATAAAATCCTGTTGGAGGTGTCCCCGGTCCTCAAGGATGAAGGAAAGGCAGCATCTCATTCTTCCTGTAGGCCATAGCCTGGCAGGTGGCAATCAGCCGGCCGTCCTCTCCTGTGACTGTGACATCGCAGGCGGCGATCCTGCGGGAGGCATTCACTTCGCGCCCCTCGGCCTGCAGCAGCTCTCCCACCCTCGGCGCACTGATGTAGTTCACATTAACGCTTATGGCCACTGCAACTGTGCCGTGGGAGTTTACGGCCAGCTCAAAGGCGGCATCCACCAGAGAGTAGATGGCTGCGCCGTGGGTCATTGAGAGGAGATTGTTCATCTGCTGTGTGGTTCTCATCTCTAAAACGGAGCGCCCCTCTTCCAGTGCTGCAATTTTAATGGCGAACATCCGGGCATAGGGCTCCTCTTCAAAGCGTTTTTGCAGGGCAATCAGTATACGGTCCAAAGGCATCAATCCTCCTTGCGGTTATTTCTCGAAACAGTTATATCTGCTCCGCCTGATTGGATAGACATATGCCCAGCTCCTCAGCCAGCAGGCCGTCTGGCAGGTCGGAGCCAGTCTCCATTGAGATGAGCGGCAATTCAGCATCCGTCCTCCTCACGCAGGGTGCTATAAACATCTGGTTTGGGAAAAAAATCGATAAGTCTCTCCTGTTGCAGATCTTCCTGGTCATCTCCAGGATCGACTGCACAGCAGAGCACGAAAAGGAGGTCTTTTGCCCCTTTGAGGAGATCAGCGAGTACGAGAACAACGGCTACATCCTGACATCATACTCCAGAAAGGACGAGAACTACAGGGCCATATTCGTTGTCCCCTTCTCCAATTCGCGAGCGCTGGAGAGGTTTATGGAGTCGGTGATAAAGGAGACGGAGAGGGAGGACGTCAAGATCACCCTTTACTGGAGAGGGGGACGTGTCAGGATGAACCTGATGAAAGAGGAGCTGTCCAGGCTGGGCTGCTTTGGCGTCATCAACGTGGTTTACAGGGAGGAGTAATCATGAGGTTTGCAAGCTGTACAGAGAAAATTGAAATTTCGGGCATCAGGAAGTGCTTTGAGGGAGCTGCTCCCGGTGCGGTAAATCTGGGGCTGGGGCAGCCGGACTTCGATACCCCGGAGCATATCAAAAAGGCGGCTGTCCGGGCCATAGAGAGGGGAATGACCAGCTACACCCCCAACTGCGGCCTGCCGGATCTGCGGGCGGCCATTGCTGAGAAGTTCAGGAGGGAAAACGGTATCGAGTGCTCACCGGAGGATATAATGGTTACCAGCGGGGCGAGCGAAGCCCTCTTCCTCGTCATCGCCGCCCTGGTCGATCGCGGAGATGAGGTTCTGATAGGCGATCCGGCCTTCCTCTCCTATGCCGAGCTGACCAAGCTGGTGGGAGGCCGGCCGGTGAGCATTCCTCTGGACGAGGATCTGCGGCTATCCCCGGATGCCCTGCAGGAGAGGATATCGGACAGGACGCGGCTGATCGTAGTCAACTCCCCTGCCAATCCCACAGGCGCAGTACAAACGCCGGACCAGATGAAGGCCATCGCACAGATAGCCGATGACAGCAACGTCGCCGTACTCTCAGACGAGGTCTACGAGCACTTCATCTACAGGGGTGAGCACGTCAGCCCCGGCAGGTTCTCAGACAACGTGATCACAGTCAATGCCGTATCCAAGACATATGCCATGACCGGCTGGAGGCTGGGCTACCTGGCAGCCAAAGGCTCTGCACTGGAGCAGCTCCTCAAGATCCACCAGTATGTTCAGGCCTGCGCCAGCTCCATCTCCCAGGCGGCAGCCCTGGAGGCCATATCAGGGCCGCAGGACTGCGTGGCGCAGATGAGGGACGAGTTTCGATCCAGGCGGGACCTGATGGTGAGAGGCTTTCGGGAGATGGGCGTGCCTCTCGCTGAGCCTGACGGGGCATTCTATCTCTTCCCCAGGGTTGGCGGCGATGCCGTATCGGCACAACTGGGAAAGGCTGGGGTCGTCACAGTCCCGGGATCGGCCTTCGGGCCGGGCGGAAAGGACCACATCAGAATATCCTACGCTGCAGCCAGGTCGCAGCTTGAGGAGGCACTGCGGAGGATGAAAGACATCCTTTAAATAGGAGAGTTGCATTCGCCCTTAGGAGTGATCAAATGAAGGAGCAGGTTGAGGTCAGAGAGCTGAAAGAAGGAAGGTACGTCATCATCGACGATGAGCCCTGCATCATTAAGAGCATATCCCATTCCAAGCCAGGCAAGCACGGCAGCGCCAAGGCGAGGGTGGATGCCATCGGCATCTTTGACAATCAGAAAAGGTCCATAGTCCAGCCGGTTACCACCAAGATTTATGTGCCCACAGTAGAGCGTAAGTCCGGCCAGGTTCTGTCCATCGGAGGGACGTCTGTGCAGCTGATGGACTTGGGGGACTTCTCCACAGTGGACGTCCCCATCACCGATGACCAGAAGGAAAAGGTCGAAGAGGGCAAAGAGGTTCCCTACCTATTCGTCATGGGCAGGACAAAGCTGGACCTGCGCTGAACCCTCCTCCTTTACATCTTCTACTCTTTTCCGGTTATGTTCCAGAGGGGCTGCTTTGCCGACGCCGACCGGGGGATCGATGACGCGAGGTACGCAGTTGTAGGGCTGCCATTCGATGCCACGGCATCATTTCGTTCCGGATCGAGGGACGGCCCGGATGCCATACGCCTCGCCTCCTACAACTTCGAAAGCTACGACTATTACTATGGCCTGGACCTGGCGGATCTCGGGATTTGCGATCTGGGAAACATGGAGCTGGGGGCGGACCCGGCATATGCCGGGCAGACAATCAGGGAGGGCATAGCAATGCTGCCGGACTCAGCCGTGCCCGTCTTTTTGGGAGGGGAGCACTCAGTCACCCCCGCCATTGTAGAGGCTCTGCTGGATAGAGATGGATGCGGGCCCGGTGATCTGGGCATTGTTGTGCTGGACGCGCACCTGGACCTGCGCGACGAGTACGGATGCACCAGCTACAGCCATGCCTGCGCCAGCCGGAGGATCCTGGAAAAGGGCGTTTTGGCCTATGCCTCCATCGGCATCCGGAGCGGCAGCCGGGAGGAATTCGAATTTGCTGCTGAAAATGAGATACCCTTTTTTACGGCTCGCGATGTGCGGGAGAAGGGAATCGACCTGGTTTTGGATCGGGCTATGCAGGGCATGGACTGCGAGAGGCTCTACCTTTCCATCGACCTGGACGCCCTCGACCCGTCGTTTGCGCCGGCTGTGGGAAACCCCGAGCCCTTCGGCCTGACCTCCTGGGACGCAAAAAGGGTCATCGAGCGAACCGCCCCGCGGGCGGCCGGCCTGGACATAACCGAGCTGACGCCGGGCTACGACCGTGGCGAAACGGCGCTGCTGGCTGCGAGGCTCGCCCGCGAGTTCATGGCTGCGAAGGGAAGATGATGCGAATGTCAATGACGGACGTCACCGAAAAACGCCGGTGCTCACACTTAACTTTATAACTGTTAATCGATATGAGTTCGTGAGGAGGGTTGAAATTGCGCTTCGGAATGATCTGTCTTGCCTTGCTGGCCGCAGGGCTCTTATGCACGACGGCCTGTTTTGGCGTGGAAGTGGGAGGCCTCAGGGAGAAAGCTGTTCACAAGGAACCGGTAGTATTGGGAGGAGGGGTTTCAAAGGAGCCCTATGCCATCCATTATAGTGCCGCAGGATCTCATATCATGGCCCGTCAGATTGGACTTGGTGCGCCCAGTAGCTCTCAGTATCACTTTGGAAGGGACTTCTCACTGGGAACAGTAGACAGTCTCTACTATGGTGCGCCGTTTATTCTTCAGTTCCTGGAAGACCCGTAAATCCTAATTTTTTTTAGCTCTTCTTGCACAGCACCTTATCCATGAATATCAGGTTCTCCGGAGCCTCGGCCAGCCTCACCTTCTCACATTTCATCTCGACGATTGCATCCAGCCGGGTAAAGTGCACCTGTTCGATTCGCACCAGCGGCTCGCATCTATTTTGCAGGTGCTCCTTGAATCCCGTGATGCTGCCCCCTTCGCCCATATAGTCTATTATGCGCCGGAAGAGCTTGGGCATGATCGCCGCCTCCTCAGTGACCGCCTCCAGTCCGGCGACGGACAGGCCCCTGTTGGTCCTGTCAAGGGGCCACAGTCCCCGCCCTTCCTCTCTGGCCATTCTCACAGCGGCGGAGAGCGGGCGGCGCAGGTCTGAGAAGAGTCCGTTGTAGTACGTGGGATAGGCCAGGCCACGGGCGAGCAGATGGTAGTTGATGCTCTCTTTAAGCAGAGGCGGATCCAGTATTGTCTCGCTTCCGTTCCTCTCATCGGCCTGGCCGGCGAAGACGAAGGATACCGGACGGCGGTTGCTCTCAGTGCTGCGGCAGAGTATGTAGCCCTCAGTCCCGTCGCTGGCACTGGCAACGAGGCGGTGCGTCTCATCCCAGACCACATCATCTATGCCCAGAAAGGAGAGGAGGTAGCGAGCAGCAGCCTGAGCGGGGCGGGCCGGCTGGCAGTAGCCGGAGTAGTGCGTCTCCAAAGCATCAACAGCCTCGATTCTCAGCTGGGCGTGTCCGCGGGCGTTGACGGCAGCCGCCGGGCCGGAGAGCCTCTTCCAGAGAGAGGGATCTTCAGCCATGAACCGAATCGAATCGCCGTCCGGGCTGTAGCCAGCCACGTGAAAGGTTCCCTTGATGAGAGTGAATGTCATCTCCAACCACTTTAATTATTTTTTATGCACATATTTTCAGTACTTATCTGTTATTAGAATTTAAATTTACTTGTTAAGTAATAGAATATCGGAGAGTGAATGAAAATGGTATAGAGCGCAAATTCGCTTCTTCGCCTCTGTTGTTTGGTTCGGATCGAAACTGTTAAGGGCCGCGCAGTGCAAGGTGGGTGCATGGATTTCGCATTCTTTCCCGCCGTCGATCTGCGCGGCGGCAAGTGCGTGCAGCTTGTAGGTGGCGTTCCCGGCACAGAGGTGGTGGCCCTGGACGATCCCCTGGCCCAGGCTGAGCGCTGGGTCGAGCAGGGCGCAGATCACCTGCACATCATCGACCTGGACGGGGCCATCCTCGGAAAGAGGATCAACGCCCCCATCCTGAGCGAGATCGTAAAGAAGCTGGACATCTTCATCCAGGTTGGAGGAGGCATACGATCTGAGGAGGACGTCTCGGCCGTACTGGAGCTGGGAGCGGACAGGGCCATACTTGGAACGGCAGCCCTCAGAGATCCTGACATGGTCTCGCGCCTCTCCGACCGGCACGGAAGAGAGAGAATCATGGTCGCCCTGGATATAAAGCGCGGGGATGTGACAGCCGAGGGATGGCAGAGGAGCATCGGCAGAAGGGCGGTGGAGCTGGGGCGGCTCTTTGAGGAGAAGGGTGCCGGATCGATTCTATTTACAAACATAGATGTGGAGGGGCAGCAGAGGGGAGTTGATCTGGGGCCGACGCGCGAGCTGGTGGCTGCCGTCAGAATCCCTGTTGTGGCGGCGGGAGGTGTCTCATCCATTGAGGATGTCCTGGCACTGCGGCAGGCGGGGGCGGGCGGGGCTGTGGCGGGCACTGCCATTTATACCGGCAGGCTGAATGTAAAAAAGACTATTGAGGCACTGGGGCAAGGGCGAGAGCATGAGGAGAGGAGAAGCTGAAGGGGTATTTCGGAAGTGCAGGGGGCAGGCAAAGCTGGATCTGGACGGGACTGGAACGGCGTCGGTCAGCTCTGGATCGGGATTTTTGGATCACATGCTAACGGCACTGGCCAGGACCGGCTCGCTGGAGCTGTCAGCCACGTCCGAGCCCGGCTTTTACAGAATCGAGGCTCTGGGAACTGCCCTTGGCCGGGCATTCGACGTGTGCCTGGGCGATCGCAGCGGGATTCGCCGCTACGGCAGCAGCTCCGTTCCCATGGACGATGCCCTGGCGGACGTTGCCCTCGACTTCTCAGGCAGGCCCTATCTGGTCATGGCCGGCGAATTTAGAGGCAGGAGCATCGGAGACTTTGATATTCAGCTACTTCAGCCCTTCCTGGAGGCGTTCTGCGTGGCTGCGAGGCTTACGCTGCACATTCGCTTTTACGGCGAAAACGATCATCACAAGGCGGAGAGCATATTCAAGGCACTGGGCTTCGCCCTGCGCCAGGCAGCAGGGCGAGAGGGGACGGGAGTTCCCAGCACCAAGGGCGTGATATAGAGAGATATTAAAAGGAAGCCTTTCTGCCCGCATCCGGAATTACCGGAAGCTTTTGAGGCATGCATCGCCGATGGGGGTCAGCCTGTAGCCTTCTTCTGTCTTTTCGATTACAGCCGCCTTTTCCAGCAGGTAGAGGTGCACCTCTGCCACGCTCTCCTGCAGTCCGAACTGCCTCTGTATCTCCTCCCGGCTCTTCGTCCCGGAGCCTATGAACCTGATGATCTCCCGCCTGCTTCGAAGCTGCAGAACCTCTCCCAGAAACCGGTGGCCTTCGGCAGGCTCGATCTCGTACCACTTCTTCTCCTCTCCCGGAGCGGAGGGCTTCAGGAGATCGAGGGGGTTGTTGGATGGGTTTGCCATGATAGTAGTATCTAAGGCGGGTGTTTATAGGGATTCTGGTGGGATTGAAGCGTAAAAGGATTTATGTGGAGTGTACCTCAGTCTCTGGAGGAGGTGGCGCGCCTGGCTGAGACGATTCAAATTCCTCTCGCATTCAACCTGATTCCCGGAGGCAAGACACCGCTGTTCTCCCTTTCGGAACTGGAGAGAATGGGAGCCAAGTATGTCTCCATTCCCATGGTCTGCCTCTATCCGGCAGCCAAAGCCATGCTCAAAGCTCTGCAGGCGCTGAAGAACGGCGACCTGAAGAAGGTGGCAGAGGCCGGCATCGACTGGGCGGAGTTCAATGAGCTGATAGGCGTCTCCAGATGGTGGCAGATTGAGATGGAATTCGGACAAAAGGACCCGGATACCGCTCCATAAGCTCCCGTCCCCGCCTGATGGTTAAGCTTAATTTCAATAGAGTAAATCATCCATCCTGAGGTTTGGCTCATGATGAGAGGTCGTTTTAGCATGGCTTTGCTGGCAGTGATGCTGATGGCAACAGCAGAAGCCGACTGGCTGGATGGAGAGTACGTGAGCAGTGGAGGCGGCGGCGAGGTATCTCAGTATTTCACAGATCCCATTTTCACTTCGCCCTCACCGGGCTACAGGTCATCAGATCCCGCCATAAGGGATATGCAGTCATCGATGGACCGGTCCCTGGCAACAGGAGCATCCAGGGCGAGTAATGCATACAATGCAGCACCCTCAGCTTCCAACGCATCCGGCCGGTGGAGCCTGACGCTCTCCCAGGGTTGTGTAGTCAATCTTCAGCTTTACCAATCCGGATCAAGGGTTTTCGGTCCTGGCAGCATCACATATAACCAGATAAACAAAACCTATCCGGCGCTGGCAAGCGGGACGGTCTCCAATAGCTCAATGCAAATTGATGTTGTCTCCCGGAACGGCACAGAGCTGTACTCGATGATATTCGATCTGGAAAGGCTGCATATATCATCTGGCTATATGGTTTACAGACCGGGAATACAGCCCCAATCAGGAACTGCAAGGGCTTTCAGGATTCCATGAATGCGATGATGTGGGCGGTGAGCGGAGAGGCGGTGAGGGGAATCGAGCATGTTCGTTCCAACTGGCACTGAGGAGATTATACCGCGGCGAAGATTCCCCGTGATGACAGCGGCCATTGTAGCCGTAAACACCCTCGTATTTATCTACGAAGTGCTCATACTGATAACAGAGGGGGCTGAGGGATTAAATGCATTTATCAACACATTCGGCATGATCCCTGCCGCACTGTTTGGCGTCCAGAGCACAGCACTGCCCTTTTACATCACACTATTCACATCGATGTTCGTGCACGGCGGCCTGCTGCACATCGCATCCAACATGATCTACCTCTCCGTCTTCGGAGACAATGTGGAGGATATGATGGGGCCGGGCCTCTACATCGTCTTCTACCTGCTCTGCGGTCTGGCTGCCTCCTTCGCCCAGATTGCCGCAAATCCGCTCTCCCAGATCCCCCAGGTGGGGGCCAGCGGGGCGATAGCCGGCGTGCTGGCCGGATACCTGCTGCTTCTGCCCTCAGGCACTGTGCGCATATTCGTCTTCCTGGTGCTATTCACCCACATCACCAGGATGCCGGCCATCCTTTTCATCTCACTGTGGTTCATACTCCAGCTCTTCAGCGGAGTGTCTTCATTAGGGGCAGCGGCAGATATGGGAGGTGTTGCCTACTGGGCCCATATTGGAGGCTTTCTGGCCGGGCTGCTGTTGTCCTTTGTCTATAGACAGTTCATGAGATGGCGCTTATACGGAGGGATCGCATAAGCCATCATACCGGAAAATTCCAGCATCTCATCCATGACCTACCGCTATTCGATATCGTTGGCATGCAGACTTCCTCCGAAAGCTTCATGCAGGTTGGCGGAGCGATATACGGCAGGATGGCAGAGGAGAATGCAGAGATCGGCCGCATCGGCATTGTAGTTCACGGCCCGGAGATCATTGACAGCGGCAGAGCCCTCAGTATCATCAATCACCTCCGGCATCTGGGACGGGTGACGGCTGTCCTGGGGGGGACCATGGGCAGGGTGGCGGTAATTGATGCCGGCCTGGAGGATGTCATAGCCGTCAGCCCCAGGAGGAGGCCAAGCCAGTCCGTACAAGATCTGGAGGCGGAAAATGATCTCATCATCATCCTCAATCAGGCCAAGGGCCGGGAGAGCGGTCTGGCCTTCGGGGCAATGGTGGCCATGGCGGCAAATGCCTCAAAGCCCCTTATTCAGATTGACTGCGGTGGGCGGTTCGTGGCTGTGCTAGCCGGTGAGGCTGAACAGCTCGCAGCACAGATGGCCGCAGATCTTGGCCTTGATATCATCAGGCCGTTGCCCCCGAGCCTGCCGCAAATTCAGTCCCGGCCCCAGCCGGCCTCCCCTGAAGAAAAGACCATAAAGCGGACCCTATCCAGCGTCCTGCCCGGAGAGCTGGTCTCAATCAACGGCATAGTGATCGGCAGGGCAACGCATGGCCGGGTGGAGATAGAGGTTCGCGGCGGCAGGATAGTCGCTCTGCGGGGCATGCAGCCCAAGCAGCACGGAATTGACAAGCTGCCCGCCATCGACCTGGCCAAAGCCATAATCAGGAGCGGCTCCATCCGGCGCAGCCGGATCGGGCCTGGGCCGAAGGCCTCCCAAAAGGGCCGTGAAGGCTTTATTGCTGAGGATGGGAAGGGGCGTGGTATGATTGAGGATGGATCTGAGTATGCCGTCTTCATAGATCACTGTGCCGAGGATGCCTTCGAGGTGGCCGGCGAGGCAGCAGGCGGATACTGCTACGCCGTCACTGTTGGGGATGACACCACAGCCATCGCAGCCGATATACTGGCACGGCTGGGCATCCCGGTAATAGGCATCGTGGACGGGGACCTGGACCATCTGGCGGAGGGCACTGCGGTGCAGCCGGGAAGCATCATGCTGAAGGCCAGGGCAGGACATGACGATCTGGTAGGAAGGAGTGTTCACACCCACATCTTCGGGGGGAAGGACAGAGCTGCCATCGGCCGGAGGGAGATGCTGAGCCGGATCATGGATCTGGCAGGAGAGAGCATAGAAAGCGTTTCGATAAAAAAAAGGATGAGATGTCGGGCAGCTAAACTGCCTCAACATTTATTATCTTCGGCACTCCGCTCTCGAAGTAGACATTGTTCTGATACATCCAGAATCCGTCCCATATGGCTATCACGTGAGATGTGCCGCCTTTGACGTTATATGTGAATCGCCCCCCTGCACCATCGCCTACATAAACTCCATCTATGTAAACCTGGAAGGGGTTGGCACCTGGATAGTATATTATGAGCTGAGTATCGCCCAGAGAGGATGATTGGGCGGATGCAGTCGTTGGCGCTGCCTGTGATGGTGTCGAGGGCGGCTGATCTGCTGCTCCGCCTGATGTGGGGGCGAAGACATCTATGACAACCACATTGCTGGGCTGGTTTCCTATAACATAGTAGAGCATGTGCCTGCCGATCTGGCTGGCGTAGAAGCTCATTGTGTTATAGCCCTGGTAGAAATGATATGTCTTTGACTTGACGCTGGCTGATTCGGTTTGAACCGTCTGGTAGACACCGCCTGCTCCGCCAGTGGGCGCATTGGCCACCAGCTCGATTGTAGATCCAACAGGGCTTGCTATGTACTGGGTCCAGTTGCTCATCCCACGGATCCACAGGTCGCATGCCCTGGACGGGAATACCGACAGGTACTGGGAGTAGGGCAGGCCCTGGCCGTCTCCGTAGAATACATAGGCGGGCATCATCTGGCTGATGTTGAATATCGCAGGAGTGCTTATGATCTCACCGTCAGGCACTGCAGCAGCTCCTCTGCCTGCTGCCTGATAGTACTGAGTATATGGTGTGAATGCTGTGGCGGGCTGCGTCTGCCTGTAGAATGTGACATCGGAGCTGTACCAGGGATAGGATGTGACTGGGGCGTCGAGCCATTTCACCATGCCGGCAATTCCCGGGTCCATTGTCATGGAGCGATCGAAGCCCCTGACATATCCGCCCTCCAGCCAGTCCGGAGGGTACTTCATGTTCGTGTCGGGAGTGAGATAATCTCCAGCGGATAGAGCCAGCGGCATAACAATTGCAATGAACGCAAGTATTACCGCCGCCCTCATCAAGGATAGATTAATTCCTCTGCAATTCATATTCAATCCTCCTTTACAAATCTGTGAATCCATTTGTCCTTCATCGGATTTAAATTTATATATAATCTATGATCGCTTGGGCCTTGCCGGCGGACGGGGGCGTAGACTTCTCCCGAAAGCTTCATGCCTTCGGCCGTCGCATTTGATGAGCGATGGTTATGGTTCTCTGCAATGACAGTGAGATTGATGTGCCGGACGGGGAGATCTGCCAGATCTGCGGCCAGGAGCTGGAGGAGTTCGATGAGGTCACTGGCACTGGCATCCACGGCTACTACCACTGGGTCTGCGTGAGCCACTGCGACGCCTGAGCTGGGGAGCAGGGTGCGGGCTCGTGGCAGCGCCTGGGGGCGGGCGAGGCCGGAGATCCCAGGCGGATCTGCGCAGCACTGATGGGAAGATTGATAAACCAGCAGGTGCTTTGAAGAGCTTCGGTCTGCCCCAGGGCGGGCCGGATGCGGGGATAACCAAGCCAGGCCAACGGTGATAGACTCAAGATCTATTCTCGCAGGAGTTCAAGGGTTCGAATCCCTTTCCCCGCACTTTTTTTACTTTGTAGAGTCCATTTGTAAAGTCCATTCACAATCTGTTTAAAGTCTCCAGGGAGACTTAGATGCCCGGGTAGCGTGTGAATAGGGAGGGTCAAGGCAGGATCGCTGAATTGAGGCATTGATGATAGGAGACACCCAGACTATGCAGCGGAGGCTGTAGAACGGTTCAGCTTCATGCGCTACCTTACGAACTCACACGAACCCGAATTTTTCTCTGTGCGCTCTGTGTCTCTGTGGTGAAAGCCACCACCGGGTACATCTAATACCCCCAGCAAAGCAGAAATACCGTCTTCCGAAAACAAGACTCCCACCCAGAGGACACAGAGAGCTAAGAGAGACGGCTGAGCTCGTGTTCTGCAGGCTTTCGCCCGCAAATTTCCCTGTTCATGACCGCCTGTCCCTGGTGCAAACGCATCCACCACAAAGGCACAAAGACACAAAGGCGCACAAAGTAATAAATTTCAAATGTGTCTTCGTGGCTGCCGTCTTGCCAGGCGCTGGCTCGCAGTTCAGTTCCAATCCAATTTTATGCCCGCAGTCACATCCCTTCTTCCGGCCTACAATGAGCTGCCCCGGGCTGCGTGGTCCTGCGCGCCCGCGCCTTACGCGGACGATTGGCAGCTCTGATGCCGCCGCTGCCCTGGCCGGAGCTGAGGTGCTGCACCATGAGAGGGCAAGGGAGCGGCTCTGAGGACCGGCCCTGGGCGGGTGATTCGATCATCGTCACCATCGACAGCGACGGCCAGCACGACCCCGCGGACATCCCGCGCCTGGTGGAGCCGATATTGCGCGGGGAGGCAGACTTGGTTAATGGCAGCCGGTACCTGAACGGCAACAAGAAGGACACGCCACTCTACCGCAGGCTCGGCCAGATGGTGCTGGACACTGCCACAAACCTCGAGAGCGGCCTTGCCATAGAGAGCGAGATGCTGGCCGACGCTGCTGCAGCAGGGCTGCGCATCAAAGAGGTTGAGATCGGAGTGCGCTATGATGTGGACGGCTCGTCAGAGCACCCAGGGGGGTGCGGGTGCTTTTCAATGTGCTGGCTGATATGGAGCTGCGGCGGCCTCTGTACTACTTCACAGCTCCCGGGATAGTGATGGCAGGCGCCGGGGTGCTGATGGGGCTGGACTTCATGCGCACATTCTACCGCGGGGGAAGATTATTATAGTAATCAGAGGCAACAATTTTCATATGACTGTGGATATAGATGTCCTCAAAGAAGGAATTGAGGGTCTGATTCGAGCAGGCTATTATAAGAATCGAGAAGCCTTGCTGGAAGAGGCCTTTAGGACGATGATTGAGGTAAAACCCTCTGTTAGATTGGAAATGGCGGCGGAGCTGTACAAATCAGAAAGGATATCCATGAGCAGGGCAGCAGAGATTGCCGGGATCTCTATAGAAGGGTTTAAGAGTTTTTTAGAATCAAAGGGAACAAAAAGAATAGTGCATTCTCCGCCTCGAGAACGATTAGAAAAGGGAGTTGACTTTATTCTTGGATAAGGCAGTCATAGTGGATACCGATATAGCCAGCGCCTTTGCTAAAATAAAGCGCCTGGATCTCCTTTTGCGTCTATTCTCAAATCATTCAATATTTATAACCCCAAGAATTTTTGAAGAATTATCCGTATCCCTTGATTATGGCTACACATTCCCGTTAGATGTCTTTGAAAGCTTTGATATTCTTTATCCTTCTGAGGAGGAGAGCAAGTCCTATAAAGAGATGCTCATCGGCAACAAATCACTCGGCAAAGGCGAACTTGAGGCCATAACCGTCTGCAAGAGCAGAGGGTATGTGTTCACCTCAATGGATTTTGCAGCTTTGCAATTTGCTGTTTCTATGAATATCGATGTCCTTGATCTCCAATCAATACTTCGGGCATTATGGAGATCCGGCATAAAATCAAAAGATGAAGTCAAGATGATTATAAGGGAGATCGAAGAGAAGGATAATACTTCGATAAGAGACGCGCAATCGATAATTGAATGATGCAGCGCTGCATGGTTTTCATGCATGGCGAGAGGAGTGCTGCAAAGACCCGTCAGGACTTTTGTAGAATTGGCGCCTTACGAACTCCCACAAGAAGGAGGAGATGCCCAAATCGTTCTCTGTGTCTCTGTAGTGAAAGTCACCACCGGGTACAGCCGATATCCCCCTGCTCCCAATAAAACAGAGTTCACAGAGGCGAATGATATCATATTGACCGCCGAAGACGGTGCCCAAATCGATCTCTGTTGTGAGCGTTACCACCGGCTTTAGCCGTAAGTTCCGGTCAAGGTGATCCTCAAATGAATGATATCGAGGCATTATGTCGCTGATAATCGCATCCATGCCGGCCGGCTCCCCGGATGACGGCAGCTCTGACGGCACTTGCAGCCGCCCTGGGAGGAGCCCCACGAGAGGAACATGGGCTGCACCACGACGCTCCTGGCTTCAGGGCGGATGGGCGCTGGCAGCATAATCGACCCGGACGGGCAGCACGACGCATCTGATATCCCGAGGCTGCTCTCGCCGCTGAACAGCGGCTGCGGCTAAGGCTCGCTCTTCTGTGATGGAAACGGCGGGGGGGTCCCGGCCTACAGGAAGGTTGGGATGAAGGGGCTGGACATCGCCGCCAGGACGTCCGGCTCGCAGTCACAGAGGGCCAAAGCGGATTTTATGGCAGAGGGCCGTTGAGGGCTTTCGGCATCGAAGCACGGCGGCCGGGCTGGCAGGTGCTGCTGCAGGGGGGACACGAATACGGTCCTCGCATGCGCTCTGGCTGCGGCGAAGCTGCGCATCAGTGCGGAGGCGGGGCTGATGGTGGGGCGGGAGAAGGGGCTGGAGGAATCCGTTCGGCGATGGTCGAGAGCGCATACTAATATGTCTAACTGCGGGTTAGAGATAATAAGGGGATGCCGCTCTTTCAGCGAAAGATCTGAAACTCTCAAAGCATAGATAGGACCAAATACAAAGAGCGCGAAAATTGTAGATGACGATGAGGCTCACGGCATTTGTATCCGGCAGAGTTCAGGAGGTCGGCTATCGAGCAAGGGTAGTCGACATAGCCAGTGCTATTGGCCTAAAGGGCATGGTTGAGAATTTGCTGGACGGCAGGGTGAAGATAATAGCCGAGGGCGAGGATGAAAAGCTCAGGTGGTTCGAGAGTGCAATAGACATAAAAAATGCCCTGATCAATGTCTCGGCCATTGAAAAGAGTTACTCTCCTGCAAGCGGCGAGTTCGATACGTTCGGCAAGCTGGTGGCTAAAGGCGAGACCGACAGAAGGCTGGATACTGCAGCAGGTTATCTGAAAGAGCTTATCTATGCTGTCAACAATATGAACGATAATCTGGGCAGCAAGATGGACCGGATGAATGAGAACTTAAGCGGCAAGATAGACCAGATGAATGAGAACTTAAGCGGCAAGATAGACCAGATGAATGAGAACTTAAGCGGCAAGATAGACCAGATGAATGAGAACTTAAGCGGCAAGATGGACCGGATGCTGGACAAGCAGGACGAGCTTCTGGATGAAGCAAGAGATGTTAACAGGAAGCTTGACCAGGTACTTGAAAAGGATATCGTCGAATTAAAGAGCGATATGGCAGAGGTAAAAGCTGCTCTGAGAGAGAAAGGAATATTCTAATATATCTATAAATGGTAATAAAAACAATAAAATCTGGGAGAGCTGAGACTTGCCCGAATACATAGTATCTATAAAGATCGAAAAGCTTGATGAGGGGGCATACCTGGCCACAAGCGATGCTCTGCCCGGTCTGGTTGCAGAAGGAAGGACGGTCGCTGAGACTATGGAGATCGCCCGGGATGTGGCAAGAAAGATTGTCGAGTCTTACATCGAGCATGGAGATCCACTTCCCGCGGGGATGACTCCTGCATCCAGGACGGTTAGGAATATCAAGATCCCTGTGGCAGTGACCTGACGGCCAAACTCCCCGTGCCAACTGCGAACGGGATCATACGCGGACTGAAGAAGGCCGGATTCGTGTTCGACCGGCAGGCAAAGGGCAGCCACGAGATCTGGTACAATCCTGTAACCACGAGGAGGACGACAGCTCCCAACCATTCAGGATATCCGGAAGGAAACCCTAAAGGCGATCCTTAAGGAAGCTGGAATTGATCAGCTGACCGATGCGGGGATAGCCATTGATTGTGAAACTGAGTTAGTTCCTGGAGCCCGGGGCTGCCTTTCCTCGCAGCCGCGGCTTTTATGGGATGCAGCTCTTATTATGAGAGCATAACCGACCGGGCGGACAGAAGATGCGGAAGGCCAGGGGCTTCTGTCGCCCAGGCTCGCTCTTCTGTGACGGAAACGGCGGGGGGGTCCCGGCCGGCGGGAAGATTCTTGCCCGTGCGGTCACAATCTTTTTAAAGTATCCAGGAAACTTAGATGCCCGGCCAGTGTGTGAATAGGGATGGTCAAGGCAGGATCGCTGAATTGATGCATTGATGATAGGAGGCACCTCGCCTATGCAGCGGAGGCTGTAGACCGGTTCAGCTTCATGCGCTGCCTTACGAGCTCCCGCGAAACCAAATTCTCTGCGGTGAAAGTCACCAGCGGGCACAGCCGATATCCACCCAGCAAGGCAGAGAGACCGTCTTCCGAAAACAAACCACAGAGGCGAATGATATCATATTTACCGCCGAAGACGGTGCCCAAATCGTTCTCTGTTGTGAGCGTTACCACAAAGTTCCGGTCAAGGTGATCCTCAAATGAATGATATCGAGGCTTTATGTCGCTGACAATCGCAGCCATGCCGGCCGACGACGAGATCGCCAGGATGGTCCTCGGCTGCAAAAAGCACGTCGACCGGCTCCCCGGACGACGGCAGCTCTGATGCCACAGCAGAGATAGCTGCAGCCCTGGGGGGGAGCCCCACGAGAAGAACATGGGCTGCACCACGACGCTCCTGGCTTCAGGGCGGATGGGTGCCGAGAGGATGGTCATAATCGACTCGGACGGGCAGCACGATGCATCTGATATCCGAAGCTGCTCTCGCCGCTGAACAGCGGCTGCTGCCAAGGCTCGCGCTTCTGTGACGGAAATGTCAACGACGTTCCTGCCTACAGGAAGGGTGGGATGAAGGTGCTGGACATCGCCACCAGGACATCTGGGTTACAGTCACAGACAGCCAGAGCGAATTTTATGGCGGCGGGCCATAGAGAGCATCTACATCAATGACAGCGACATGGCAGCCGGATCGGAAGGTGCTGCTGCAGGCGAGGGATCACAACCTGCGGATCGAGGAGGTGCCAGTTCAGCTGCAACGTAAGAGCGCGCAATCGACCAGAGAATCCTGTCAAGCACGGCGTAAAAGTGCCGCTCAATGTGATGTCGGGGAGCATTGAGCCAAGGGCGAGGGCGAAAAAAGGATAAACAACAAAGGATATATGATTCGATGATGAAAAGCGTAGAGCTTATTATAAAAGGAGAAAAGGTCAACAATGTGGGCTACCGCCCATTTCTGCTCCTCAATGCCCTGACCCATGAGATCGAAAAGCTATATGCCTTTAATGCTATAGCTGGTGGACAGGAGGCCGTGATATTGCGGGCTGAGGGTGAGGACGAGCACATTGCATCTTACATCGAATTTGTCAAATCAAGTTACCCTCCTCATGCCAAAGTGGGATCGATTGAAGTCAAAGACTTCAACGGCCATGTGGGCGATGCTTATAAGTATGCTCAAATTTTGCAGCTAGAGCAAATGTACAAGGCAATCCCGGCAATTATCAGCATCGACAATAAGCAGGACGCAATGCTCGAAAAGCAAGATATTATGATCGAAAAGCAGGATGCAACCATCAGCATTCTTAAGGAGGTCAGAGAGGATACATCTGCAATGCTCGAAAAGCAGGACGCAATGCTCGAAAAGCAGGACGCAATGCTCGAAAAGCAGGACGCAACCATCAGCATTCTTGAGGAGGTCAGAGAGGATACATCTGCAATGCTCGAAAAGCAGGACGCAACCATCAGTATTCTTGAGGAGGTCAGAGAGGATACATCTGCAATGCTCGAAAAGCAGGACGCAACCATCAGTATTCTTGAGGAGGTCAGAGAGGATACATCTGCTATAAAGGCCGATATTTCCTGCCTCAGAAAGGATGCTTCAGAATCGCTATATGAGAAGTATGAGCAGCTCTGCCAGGAGATTGCAGAGATAAAGGCAACTCTTTCGGAGATTAAAGCGAGGGCTGCTTGAAGTATCTCTTATAAAACCAAATGCTTACAGCTCGAGATTGTATTTTCTCTGGGGCTAAACCACAAAAAGTGAATTGCAAACTTTTCTTTGTGTCTTTGTGGTGAATTCCGTAAACCACAGGTATAGCTAATATCCCCCTGCACCCAGCAAGGCAGAGAACTCAGAGAGGCGAATGATATCATATTGACCGCCGAAGACGGTGCCCAAATCGTCCTCTGTTGTGAGCGTTACCACAAAGTTCCGGTCAAGGTGATCCTCAAATGAATGATATCGAGGCATTATGTCGCTGACAATCGCAGCCATGCCGGCCGACGACGAGATCGCCAGGATGGTCCTCGGCTGCAAAAAGCACGTCGACCGGCTCCCCGGACGATGGCAGCTCGGATGCCACAGCAGAGATAGCTGCAGCCCTGGGGGGGAGCCCCACGAGAGGAACATGGGCTACGGCGCGGCCCTGCGCTCCTGCTTCGAGGCTGCGCGGCGGATGGGCGCCGAGAGGATGGTCATAATCGACTCGGACGGGCAGCACGACGCATCTGATATCCCGAGGCTGCTCTCGCCGCTGAAACATCTACCGGGCTGTCCTGGTGTAAACGCCTCCACCACAAAGTCACAAAGGCGCACAAAGTAACGATCCAATTTAGGAGCAGATCTATGCCCGCAATCACAGCTCTTCTCCCCGCCTATAACGAGGAGGTCTCCATAGGCAGCGTGGTCCTGCGTGCTCGCAAGTACGCGGATCGCGTCATCGTCGTAGACGATGGCAGCTCCGACCGCACTGCAGAGGTTGCCGCCCTAGCCGGAGCTGAGGTGCTGCGACATGAGAGAAAACAGGGCAAGGGAGCTGCTCTGAGGACCGGCTTTGAGTTCCTGGATGGTGATTCAATCATCGTCACCATTGACAGCGACGGCCAGCACGACCCCGCGGACATACCGCGCCTGGTGGAGCCGATAGTGCGCGGGGAGGCGGATATGGTCAACGGCAGCCGGTACCTGAACGGCAACAAGAAGGACACGCCACTCTACCGCAGGCTCGGCCAGGTGGTGCTGAGGCTGCTAACGGAGCTATAAACTGTATTAGTGGTGTTTATGGATAGTATGCGATCTGCCATATCCAAGAACGGGATTCAAATAAGGCTAACTCATAAGCAATGGGCGCATATTGTTGAATCGCATGATTATATGGCTGGAAATATGGATATGGTGCTGGAAGCTGTTGAGAGTCCGGATTATATTCTTAGGGGTTGGACAGATGAACTCATTGCATTAAAATACTATGAGAGAACATTGTTATCAAAGAAATATATGGTAGTCGTTTATAAAGAAGGATCCGATGGGTTCATAATAACAGCATTTATGACATCGAGGCGAGATAAGATGCTGAGGAGAGGTATAATATGGCAGAGGTAAAAGATGAGCTATCTGAAGTTGTGCCGCATCTCCTTAAAATGCCATCAAAGCGAATCTGGATCGATTATGACGAGGATGCTGATGTGCTTTACATAAGCTTTCAAAAGCCGCAGCATGCCGATGAGAGTGAGATGGACGAAAATATCATCTATCACTATCAGGGCGAAGATCTGGTTGGAATTACTGTGATCGGTGCTAAGAAGTATGGCGTTAAGGATGACGACGTATCCCGTTCTGGAATGCAAGCAGCATAGATCAAACAGGGCAGGATGGTTACTCTTTCTACACCTCCAGCATATCGGATAGAGAGACGCTGCGAAAACTCATCGGCCTTTCAGGACTTTCTGTTGAAGAGTTTCTAGAATTATCATAAGGCACAGAGGCGGTTGAACCCGGGTCTGCAGACCAGCGGCCGTAAATCGTCCTGTTCATGATCGTCTGCCCCCTGGGCCTGGTACAAAACGCCTCCATCACAAAGGCGCACAAAGTAATAAATTTCAATGTGCCACTACTCCAGAAATGCATAAAGCGAATTGCAAACTTTAAATAATACTTTGTGAGTCTTTGTGTCTTTGTGGTGAAGTCCGTAAATCACAGGTACAGCCGATATCCCCCTGCTCCCAATAAAACAGAGTTCACAGAGGCGAATGATATCATATTGACCGCCGAAGACGGTGCCCAAATCGTCCTCTGCTGTGAGCGTTGCCTCAGGCTTTAGCCGTGAGTTCCTGTCAAGGTGATCCTCAAATGAATGATATCGAGGCATTATGTCGCTGACAATCGCAGCTATGCCGGCCTACAACGAGGAGCGCTCGATCGCCAAAATGGTCCTCGGCTGCAAAAAGCACGTCGACCGGCTACCCGGACGACGGCAGCTCTGATGCCACCGCAGAGATAGCTGCAGCCCTGGGGGCGGAGGTGGTGCGGCACGAGAGGAACATGGGCTACGGCGCGGCTCTGCGCTCCTGCTTTGAGGCTGCGCGCCGGATGGGCGCCGAGAGGATGGTCATAATCGACTCGGACGGGCAGCACGACGCATCTGATATCCCGAAGCTGCTCTCGCCCCTGAACAGCGGCTGCGACGAAGGCTCGCGCTTCTGCGACGGGAACGGCGAGGACGTTACAGGAAGAGTCATGCTCCTGCCCGGATGGTCACAATCTTTTTAAAGTAGCCATGAGATTTAACTGCCCGGCTAGTGTGTGAATAGGGATGGCCGAGGCAGGATCGCTGAATTGAGGCATTGATGATAGGAGGCACCTCGCCTATGCAGCGGAGGCTGTAGAACGGCTCAGCTTCATGCGCTGCCTTACGAACTCCCGCGAGAGGGAGGAGATGCCCAAATTTTTCTCTGTGTCTCTGTAGTGAAAGTCACCGCCGGGCACAGCCGATATCCGCCCAGCAAAGCAGAAAGAGTAACGCCCACCCCAGAGGCACAGAGAACGGAGACGGCTGAGCTCGGGTCTGCAGGTTTTCGTCCGCAAATTTCCCCGTTCATGATCGCCTGACCCTGGTGCAAACGCATCCACCACAAAGGCACAAAGGCGCACAAAGTAATGATTCAAATGTGTCTTCGTGGTTGCCGTCTTGCCAGGCACTGGCTCTCAGTTCAGTTCCAATCCAATTTTAGGAGCAGATCTATGCCCGCAATCACAGCTCTTCTTCCGGCCTATAATGAGGAGGTCTCCATAGGCAGCGTGGTTCTGCGCGCCCGCAAGTACGCGGATCGCGTCATCGTCGTAGACGATGGCAGCTCCGACCGCACTGCAGAGGTCGCCGCCCTAGCCGGAGCTGAGGTGCTGAGGCATGAGAGAAACCAGGGCAAGGGAGCAGCTCTGAGGACCGGCTTTGAGTACCTGGATGATGATTCGATCATAGTCACCATCGACACAGACGGCCAGCACGACCCGGCAGACATCCCGCGCCTGGTGGAGCCGATACTGCGTGGGGAGGCGGATATGGTTAATGGCAGCCGGTACCTGAACGGCAACAAGAAGGACACGCCACTCTACCGCAGGCTCGGTCAGGTGGTGCTGGACACTGCCACAAACCTCGAGAGCGGCCTCGCAGTGACAGACAGCCAGAGCGGCTTTCGAGCCTTCTCGGGCGCAGCGAAGGGCGTCTTCCGCTTCAGGCAGAGCGGCCTTGCCATTGAGAGCGAGATGCTGGCCGACGCTGCTGCAGCTGGGCTGCGCATCAAAGAGGTTGAGATCGGAGTGCGCTATGATGTGGACGGCTCGTCAGAGCACCCAGTGGCCCACGGGGTGCGGGTGCTTCTCAAAGTGCTGCACGATATGGAGCTGCGACGGCCTCTGTACTACTTCACAGCTCCCGGGATTGTGATGGCCGGCGCCGGTGTGCTGATGGGGCTGGACTTCCTGCGCACATTCTACCGCGGGGGAAGCCTGTATTACGGCCCGACTCTGCTCATGATACTGCTGACGCTGCTCGGCTCATTCATGGCGCTGGTCGGAATAATCCTGCACAGCATCTCCAAGATGCTGAACGAATGCAAGAGCGAGATCGAGAGGATTGGAAGGGCGGCCAATGTCTATAGCGATAGTCCTGGGAACAAGGCCAGAGATAATTAAGATGGCGCCGGTGATCAGGGAGTGCCGCAGGCGGGGGCTGGAGCACTTCGTGATCCACGCAGGGCAGCACTACTCATATGAGATGGACAGGGTGTTCTTCGAAGAGCTTGAGCTGCAACCTGCAGAGTACAACCTGGATGCGGGCTCTGGAACGCATGCCGATCAGACCGGGCGGATCATGGCAGGAGTCGAGAAGGCGCTGATGAATAGAGAGCCTGATGTGATGCTTGTGCAGGGGGACACGAACACGGTTCTCGCAGGCGCCCTGGCTGCGGCGAAGCTGCAGATCAATGTGGGGCATGTTGAGGCCGGGCTGAGATCATACGACAGGAGCATGCCAGAGGAGATCAACCGCGTGGTGGCAGACCACATCTCAGATTACCTCTTCGCGCCCACTGAGGGCTCAAGGGCAAACCTGCTAAAGGAGGGGATAGCCGCTGAGAAGATATCTGTGACGGGAAATACGATAGTCGATTCCGTCTACCAGAGCAGGGAGATTGCCAGGAGAAAGGCCACTGCTCTCAGGGATCAATAGTCTAAGTCTGATTTGGCTATCAGATCTGAAATGGGACAATGTCAAAATTCTCAAATATTGGTGATAAAAAATGGAGAAGTTAAAAGTTGGTGTGATTGGTGCAGGAAAAATGGGGTTGCTCCATTCTGGCATTTTCAACAGCTTAGATAATAGTATGCTCAAGAGTGTATCTGATAAAGATAGATTTATTACCAACGCTATAAAGAGCTACCTTCCTGGGGTTGCTGTCCATCAAGATTATGAGGATATGATCAATAAAGAAGATTTAGATATAGTAGTTATAACAACACCGGTCTTCCTTCATAGAAGAATGATTGAAGATTCGATGAACCAAGGATTAACTATTTTTGTTGAAAAACCTCTCGCGCTTAGTGGCTTGGAATGTCAATCAATACTCAATAAGAATTATAACAAGCCAACGCTGGTTGGTTATTGCAGACGGTTTATGGAAACATATAATCTTGCAAAAAAAATAATAGATAGCGAGGAATTGGGAAAAGTCAACTACTTTACATCGCATATGTATGTTTCTCAGATCTTCAGGCAGGGTAAAGGCTGGCTCTACAATCCCAAAATGAGTGGAGGCGGTGCTTTAATTGATCTGGGGTCTCATGCTATAGATCTGTTCCATTACCTCTTCGGGGATATTTCCACAATTCACGCCTTTGCCAAAACTGTATTCAATAAAGAGGTTGAAGATTATCTATCAGCTAATCTGCTTTTTGAGGATAGAGCTCTTGGATCGCTACAGGTTTCCTGGTCAATAAGGAATTATCGCCTTCCTGAACTCAAAATAGATATTCATTTAGAGAATGGTGTGATTACCGTCACTGAAAAATATATAACCATCTATTCTGAAATAAATGATGGCTTGATAAAAAAAGGGTGGACCACCTATTATAAGCAAGAGTTGAAGAAAGATGTGCCCATGAATATTGCGGGGCCTGAATATACCCTAGAGGATCTGCACCTTCTGGATTGTATACTCAATAGCAAAAAAACGATCTGTGATTTCAACGAAGCCGCAAAGACCAATTTCGTTATCGATCGTATCTATTCCTCTATAGAAAATGAATCGATTGAGAAAATGAATTATGAGGTGTAATAATGGACCTGATTCTAGGCCACAACCAGTTCATTGGTATAAGTCATATCTCTGAGGAAAAAGGCATAGATCTTCAGAAGAGGTTTTTTGATACAGTAAATATATATAAAGTAGTGGAGACGGCTGCAGATTTAGGCTATAAAAACATGATTATAGAGACGCATCCTAAGATGCTTGATTTCTTGAATTATTATCTAGAAAATCGCACATTTGATATGGACTTTTATCTACAGGTACCAAATATACAGGGATATATTCATAAAATGAACGAGAAAGGTTTTTCGGGATTATTCTTAGAGTTGGCGCAAAGGGATGGCATTAAAGCTTTATCCGGTATGGCTTTGAAAAACGTGATGAACCTGGCAAAAAAGAATTATTTTTCTATGGCAGCATCCGCGCTACAATTAGAGGTATCACCATTCATGGATGTGAATATTAAGGCGTTGCTTCTGCATAATGTAAGTACGGATCTGCTGTTATCTCTTCAAATAAAGAATGCTTTTACTGAATATTTAGGATATGTGAAAGAAAATTTAAAACTAAATCCGGGGTTTATCTCATTGAATTTCAAATTATTTAAAGATAGTTTTAATAAATGGGGCTTACAGGAGCCACTTGTTATGACACCCGTAAATCCCAAAGGCTTTGATATGAACCCATCTCAAGGAGAGGTCGAATTAGCTATTAGGGATTACAGAGGAGAGATAATTGCGATGAATATTTTAGGAGGAGGCGCGTTTTCAGTTGAGGAGACGAATGGTTATTTAAGGAGATTCGACAATATTAAGCATTGTGTAATTGGCGCATCATCTAAAAAACATTTGCAGGAAATAATCCATATACTAAGTAATAGCTATGAGGATTTTGGTTAACCTTGATCGAACGTCCTCCTTTAAAAACCATTTAAATAGGAATGGTCTAAATTTATATCATATAGAGAGGAATCTAAAGTGAATATTGCAGTTTTCGCTAACACACCTGCCCAGATTCATTTTTACAAAAATATAGTCAAAAAATTAGAAAAAATGGGGAATAATATTTTTATACTTATAAGGGCAGAAGGGGAAGGGAGAGACCTTGCAAAGGAATTAAATATTCCATTTTATCCATATTCTTTAGAGAATTTTAAATCTAATAGCTCTAAATTTAGCAAAATGTTATCTATGCCGAGAGATGTTCTGAGGGCATATAAATATCTAAAAGAGCTAGATATAGATATAGTTACAGGTTTTGGACTATATGATGCTTATACTTCTTTTTTACTAGGAGTTCCTTCAGTAATTTTTACGGATGATGAGCCCAAGAGCGTATCTCCATCATTCAGGATATTATTTAGACTATATTATCCGTTTATTAGTACACTGGTAACTCCTACATCTTTTAAATGTGATTATGGAAAAAAACATGTTAAGATTAACAGTTATAAAGAGATGGCTTACTTACACCCTAACTATTATACGCCAAATAGTGATATATATAATATATTAAAAATAAATAAAGATGAGCCGTTTGTTTTACTAAGATTTAATTCGCTCAATGCATTTCATGATTTTTACATAAAAGGCTTTGACGAGAATGATAAATTACGGCTAGTCAAAGATATGGAAAAGTATTCACATGTATTTGTATCTAATGAGGGAGGATCAACATTTAAATTGAATGATTATGAAATTAAAATCCCAAAAAATAGAATTCATGATGTTTTATATTATGCTAATTTGTTTATAACTGACACGGCTACCATGGCAACTGAGGCTGCAATTCTTGGGACACCAACGATTAGGTGTAACTCTCTCGCTGGAGAAAATGATCTTGGAAATTTTATCGAATTGGAGAGAAAATACAAGTTAATTTGGAATTTTAAAAATTCACAAATGGCCATTGAGAAAGCAAATGAATTAATACAAATTCCAAATTTAAAAGAGTGTTGGGAAAAGCGTAGAGAGAGGCTTCTTAAAGAGAAAATTGATATAACTGAATACTTTTGTCAATTTTTAGTGAATTATTCGAAATCCGATAGTGTACCTGTATCAAGTGGTTGAACATTAAAACTGCCACAATAGACCCTGTCAAGCCAGATGTCGCTACAATACATCTTTTGCTTCAGCCTGCTGTGTCGAATAATGTTTAGTAATCCGATAGCAGAGGGCCAATTCATACAAATCAAAACTTTGGTAAGAATCGATAGCTATTGATCACAACGCCCCGAATTATTCAACACAGCAGCTTCAGCCATAAGATTCATGAAGAGTCAATCAACTCTATGAAGGTAGACTATGGGGACTCAAGAGTAGATGATAAATTTGAGATTTAGGAATGAAATGATGCAGACCATAGATAATATACGATACAATTTGGTACTTGATTCATTATCGTTATTAGAGAATTGGGTAAGTAGCGAAAATTACAAAGGGTGGGATCCATATGATGGCATTAACAACAATTGGTTTCCCAAAATTAGTTTTTTCGAACCATATCCTCAGATCCTATTGATCCAATTTAATAAATATTCCCCAATTAATCTCCGTAGATTAGAGAGGATAAGGAAAGAACTAGATACGAAAGGACTGGCTCTATTTATTCAAGCCTACTCTCTAATGTATCGCAAAACCGGTAATGAAATATTTAAAATAAAAGCTTTAAACTTGTTTAAGTTCTTAATGGATCATTCTCTCAGGGATACATGGGGAAATCATTGTTGGTCTTCTCATAAATATCCTTTTGTAGGCATTGATAAGAATACATTATCACCACATTTTCCAGATATTATAGGCACAGCAAATGCATTGAAAGCAATATCCTTATTGTATGGACTATGCCAAAAAAAAGAATTGCGAGAAATCATATTGGATTCGTACTTATTCTTTAAATCTATGTATGATTATAAAGATGATCTAGGGTATTTTTTGTATACCCCTTATTCCCGGGGAAAAATAGTTCCCAATGCTTCAGCTGAGGCGTTGGAAGCATTGATTCTTTCTTTAGATATATGCTACGATTCCGATATTATCAAAATTTGCGAGGAAACGGCACTTTCCTTACAAGAATTGCAGATGCAGGATGGGTCTTGGGTATATGCTATTTATCCAACAGGAAAAATATACCAGCAATTGGACTTCCACCAAGGATATTTAATTGATGGCCTGCTCAAATCACGTTCGCTTAATTTGAGCAGTGACTCGGATATTGAATATTGTATATCAAAGGCAACAGAATTTTATAAAAATATGTTTACATCCGATGGTAGATGTTATTATCGTTATCCTAAATTTTTACCTACAGACATCCATAATCAAGCACAGGGCATAATTACATTTTGCAAATTGTATGATGCTTATGGAAACTCAGCTGATTTAGAATTCGCCCAGAAGATTGTAATGTGGACGATAAAAAATATGCAGGATGACAACGGCTATTTCTACCATCAAAAAGGATTATTATTTACGAACAAAATTCCATATATGCGATGGGGTCAGGGTTGGATGTTGTTAGCCTTGGCTACTTTTTGGAAAAACGTAAATGGATAGTTATTATGATCAGGATACTGATGTGCGGTTCAGATGCTGTGTCTGGCGGTGTTGCAACCCATACAAAGAATCTTACGGCTGAATTGAAAAAACTGGGTGTCATAGTTATATCTTATAATTCATCTGGTTCAAGCATTAAAAAAATATATCAGAGAACAGTTGGATTACTTCTTAACGCGATTAATAAGAGAGCGGAATACGATATTATTCATATACAAGCTTCAGGTGGTATTTTTAGTTTTATATCCGCAATTACAGGAGTAATTACATCGTTTGCTTTAAACAAGCGATTGGTTGTAACATTCCATTATTCTCAAACATCAAATTTTGTAAAAAAATACCGTTCTGTATTTGGATTTGTTTTGAACCATTCTGATAAACTCATCCTCGTTTCGGATAGACAAAAGCAAGCAATAATTTCGTTATTTGGAGATAGTTCAAGATTGATGGTAATACCTAATGGTTTCAAGGAATCTCTTTATTGTCCCATGGACAAAATGATGTGCCGTACTAAGTTGAACTTACCCTTACCATTGGACAAGAAAATTATATTTAATATCTCCAACCTGATCGAATCTAAAGGGCATGCATATCTTTTATCTGCGATATCCGATATAATCTCAGTAACTGGTAACTTGTCGTGCTATATTGCTGGAAAGGGGTATTATCGAGATGCATTAAATACCCGATTAGCTGAACTTCAGCTACAAGACTATGTTGAGTTCCTTGGCTGGATACCTGATGATCAGATTCCCCTCTGGATGAACGCCTGCGACGTCTTCGTCCTGCCGAGCCTGAGCGAAGGCAATCCGACTGTCATGTTCGAGGCCCTAGGCTGCGGGAAGCCCTTTGTGGGGACGAGGGTCGGAGGGGTGCCGGAGGTCATCACCTCAGATGATTACGGCCTGCTGGTAGAGCCTGCCGACGCTGAGGATCTGGCAGAGAAGATTCTGGTGGCGCTGGAGCGGGAGTGGGACCGGGAGGCGATACTCCGGTACGCGCAGCGGTTCACTTGGGAGAATATTGCGAAGGAGATCATGAGCGTGTACGAGCAGGTATTGAGATGAAAGCTGCACTTATTACACACTACTGGAAGAGCAGCGACGGCGGCGGGGTCAAGACCTACGTGGTGAACCTCGTTGACGCCCTGCAGAACAAGGGAGCCGATGTCAGCGTGCTCTTCCGGAAGGGCGACGACCCGGAGCAATTCTGCGGCGGGAGGAACAAGGCCGCCTTCTCCTTTGCATGCTTGAGGCAGCTTCGAAAGATCCGCCCTGATGTGATCTACTCCCAGGGAACCTGGTACTGCCTCCTCCCCGGGGTGCTTTACAAGAAGCTTCACGGCTGCAAGCTGGTTCACACCTTCCACACCGAGCCTGACAGGGCGTTGCCGCTGCCCGGGAGGCTATTCTTCCAGAGCCTCCTGAACGCTTGCGACTGCGTGACATTCGTCTCGAAGAAGCTGCAGGAACGGGTTGTCGAGGTTGAAGGCCTCTCTTTTCAGAAGACAGCGATCACTTATGCTGGGGTGCGGGCCGGCGAGGTCACAGAAGGGCAGGTCGGGCAATTTCGCGAGCAGTACGGGATCGGCAAGGGCGCGGTCGTCCTCCTGGCTATAGGATTGACCGCCCTACCCTACAAGGCCGAGGGGCTGAAACTGCTGATCGGGGCCGTCCGGATACTGCGGGAGACCTACCCGAATATTGTGCTGATTGCGACGCGAGAGGGAAAGTACTCAGAAGAGCTGAAGGCGTTCGCGTGTGAGGTGGGTGTGGAGAAGGAGGTGGTCTTTACTGGTGATGTGGAAAACCCATTTGTGCCGCTGAAGATGTGTGACGTGTATACGCATATCTCCCTGGGTGAGGGGTTGCCACTGGCTCTTCTTGAAGCTATGGCGTGTGGAAAGCCTGTTGTCGCAACGCCGGCGGGCGGAATTCCCGAGGCGATCACCGATGGGGAGAACGGGCTCCTCGTCGCACCTGATGCGGAGCAGGTTGCTGAAAAGGTGGATCTTCTCCTGCGGGATAGTGTGTACGCGGAACAGCTTGGGAGATGCGCGAAAAGGACGGCGGAAGAGATGTTTACATGGGAGCAGGCGGCGGAGAGGTTCTTGCACTGCTATGTGGATCACGAGAATGCATAGAATATGCGAAGATGTAAATTATTCAAAACCTCTCCTCGCTATTGGATTTCTCCTCATCGTCCATAACCTCCTTATCTTGTATTTTCACCAGCCTAAAGGCTACGTCGTGGATATATACTCGGTTCTCCCGCCTTTTTTTTATGGCACTTCTATACTTTGCTATCTCATCAGTTCCACTGTTCTGCTCTCAGATAGGGGCGTCATAAGAAAATTTGGCATTTTGTTATTGATTCTCAACCATGCGGCTATCTTGCTGATACCATTCATGCTCGGCTACTACTCCATGGGCAGGGCCGACGATATGTCATATATTGGCGAATATTTTCATATCAGCAAGACCGGTGCCATTAATGGCTGGGACATCTATCCTGGAAGCCTCATTCTCGGCGCTATACTCTCAATAATACCGGGGCTTGCTGCAAATGGTGCAGCCTTTATAATGCCCGTCGTCTTCTCTTTTATATTCACTGGCGGATTGTGCCTGTGTTGCCGTTTTTTCCTGAATGAGGAAAAGCTGGTGAATATCGCAGTTCTCTCATCGTTTATATTCTATCTGGGGCCCTACAATTTTTTAAACGTCCCCCATGCCCTGTTCTTTGCCTACATGCCCATCTATATCTTCATCCTGAGCCGCTATATCAGGAGATATGACTTTGCAAACGCTGTTCTAATCCTCATCCCGACGCTTCTTATTCCCTTTATGCACCCTTTTATCGTTTTCTTTGCAGTTTTCCTGTTGTTGTTTCTGATTTTGTTTGGGAGGTTGTTGAAACGGTTTATTCAGGGTGACTACCGGCGCGCTACCTATCTCTTTGTGGTTTTGATTACGGGATTCTTTTCGTGGTTTATATATTGTGAAACCCTCCTGGGCAGTTTCAGAAGAAGTTATCGGGCCTATCTCCAGAGGGCAGCCGAACCTGTCCTGTTTGAAACGACAGAGAAACTTGCCCGCATCAATGCTGATTTCTTCAAGATGACGAAGTTGCTATTCGTCTATTACAGCAGGTATTTTATTCCTCTGATCGTCATCAGCATTGCGCTCGTTCTGGTGTATCTCAGGCGGGATAAGATATCTCAATTCTTAAAAAGCCGGATGTATTTCTTTTTGATATTCTACATCGTATTCCTGGTCGTTGAGGCGATCCTCTTCCTAAACCCTATGATTACTCATGAGGCTGATCGCTTGACAAATTTAAACTTTATGGTCTATGCCCAGGTACCGTTGTTTGTGCTCTCCCTTTCAGTTATATTTTCAGAATCGAAGCTCTTTAACAGGCAGACGATATTGCTCCTTATCCTTTTAACAGGCACATGGAGCCTGAGTCTTTTCGGGACGTTTGACTCACCAAATATATTCAGACCGAATGCGGCTCTAACATATAATGAAGTAAAAGGAATGGAGTGGTTTTACGAGGCAAGGGATAGCGAGAATATTATTGTTCCCTTGAGCCAGATCGGGAGGTTCCATCATCTGTTTGATGATGGGGAGTCTGACAATTATATTCCGGTACCCGATCATTTTGGCTATGATTTCACTAATAGGTCTTTTGCCGAGATAAACTTAGAGTATGGCGAGCAGAGTTATGTTATACTGCTGACACTCGACGAACTCTTATACCAGGAGGTTCCTGGGTACGTGGAGGTTGGCCGGTATACTGCAGAGGATTATGCCCGGTTTAGAAATGATTGGTCGGTTGGCGCAAAAATATATGATAATCAGAATATTGAGATATATCCCACATTTCGCAGTAAGTCTGTGCCAAATCAAGAATTTTTTAGTTTACAATTAGGACAAAATATTTTTCAATGATGGTTCATATTAGCAATTAATATGGTAATATTATCTAATTAAGAAAGAGAGTTAATAAAATAAAATCTATAGGTATTAAAAACTCAGACTAATAAAATTATATCCAAAAAAATGTGCAGTGGTTGTATAAACGTTAATAACGTCACCTGGGATCTATTTATAATTTATTATTACTATTAACAAATATGACTGAAAGTTATTCCGTTAATGCAGAACGTGGGGTGAATGCATTGAAAATAAAATACTTTACGTTTAGTGGTCAAGACTATGGTGGTGTAAATAAGAAATTATTCAGCCAGGCCGCGGAATTGATTCATTTGGGGCTGGATGTCGAACTGATACTCATCCGTGTTGGAGATGTTCGCTACCCTTCCTAT